>JAAUXU010085157.1_pt1 | contig 25325 bp, 21 predicted proteins | sample 7278151 | NCBI WGS metagenome assembly JAAUXU01 (sample SAMN14350113, study PRJNA611818) | marine sediment metagenome | isolation source: surface marine sediment (1.8m) | place: French Polynesia: Moorea | collected 2018-08 | reverse complement strand
GTCAAGTGTGATGAACTGTTCCAGTACTTCTGAGGTGGCTCTTGCGATGGACAGGTGAATCATATTTAGCGTGACTGTTCAAATTGTACCATGATTCACATTGACGTGCACGGATTTGTGAGATTTTAGCGTTTAGGGAGCAGAAATCCTGTACCAAATGTAACTCTTCACTAGATTTTGTAAAGTGTGTCAGTTTATCATAAACTAGCTGAAATACCAGGCGATACCTGGGGCATACGGAAGAAACATGGCTGAAATAAATTGTGCTTTAAAGTATCAGTTGCCAGTTCTGGCAGCAACAGTGCCGCTTCCTCCAAAAGTTTCTTCAGCCTTTGACCGTTTTGGCCTTCATGGCCAATTCTACATAGCCCATGTCAGTAACAGTCGCCCAAGGAACTATGATGCCAATTTTAAGCACCCGAGGCACTTTCATTTGGCCACAATGCGGTACACACCAATACAGTCTCTGTTTTAAAAGGAGTAAATATATAGGTACAGTAGGACCCCGTTATAATGGCAGATTTCTCTAGTCCAGAATTTCTTACTCCGAAATTCTGTTCTGTGTAACAGCACGAAACCCACTTATAATAGCACCCAAACTTCTCATTACTTTTATTTACCACACTCATTTTTAACAAACATATCTATTAGGCTAGTTCGAAATGATACTTTTTCTGGAAATTCATATTTTTCCATCCTGGATTTTTGGCATATAGGGTCAAATTAACAGGATTTCACTAAAGAAGTTTTTTCCTAAAAGATCATTTACTATCTGCACTTTTAACACTTCTACAGCAACACAGAACACAGAGCTGTCTGAATTTGTAACTCTAAAAATGCGTCGTTATAAAAGTGTCCCTGATTGATCTGACATTTTCGGAGGTCGTAGTGGGGGAATGTCTAGTAATAGCAAAAAAATTCAGCTCAACCATAGACATTTTTATGACGACGCATTTTTGGAGTTTGCTATGTACTGTCCATGCATAAGCAGTAAAACTTCAAATTAAACGTGCAGATAGTACGTAAATGATTTTTTTTTCCAAAAACGAGACTTGCACCAACTATGCCAGTGTCTAGTGCCAACTTTCCACCATGAAAATCCGAAGTTGAAATTTTCGAACTAGCCTAATATCTATTAGCTGACTGCTTTACATTCAGGGCACTGATTTTCTGCACTTCATGATGAATCTGATGGGCCAGATTGGCACTGCCATTCAAAAAGAACGAATTCCCTTTCAAGAATTTTTGCAGCAGCCAACAGGTCTCCATTGGCAGGAAGCATCTCCAAAGCCTCCTCATCCACATCTTCCTCATCCCTATGTTGTGCTTCACACCCAGCCCCCCCTTCCCCTCTTCTACAATAGAATCCATGGATTTCTGAGGAAAATCATGAAATACCGCTTGTAATGGCAGCCCGTTGAAGCAACCTTTCCCATGGGTGCCATTATAAGCGGGGATCATTGTAACAAAAATGTGCACCGAGGTTGCACTTCTCGTTGCCGTTGCTGGTCTGTCTCCTGAAATGTTGGAAAAGACTCACTTCTTAGCATCTTCTGCCTCATAACAACACAATGAACATGACGGAGATGTAAATGGGCGTGTGGTAGTAGAAACAGTGGGTGTGAAACTTTTCCCATGAAGTCAGCACACACACACACACACCACACACACACCACACACACGCACCTTATTTGTATGATTGACTTTGCCCTTGCTCTCTCTTTCCTTTTTGGAAAGTTGTTTAATGAAAACAGAGGAGCCTCAAGGACATATAAAGGAATTACTTTGAAAAAAGCGTTTGTGTTATGGGCCTCATGAAAATGGTGCTTTAGCAATGGGAATGCCTTATTCTATCAATAACTTTGCTTGACTGAAACTGCTCTCCCATCATTGAACACGCTTTCTGGTGCAATAAAAATGCGTCTTTCATAAATTTAAGGGGATTGTGCATCATGTTACTGTACTCGTGCAAAAACTGAAAAACAAAGCCAGAAAACAGAAAATGTAAATATTGCAGGAACTAGAAAGACAGAATATTTGAGTACTGAGCATCATTATCTGATCAAGGCTGGCCTTGCCAACGCAGGTCTCCCCCCCCTCGCAATAGTAATTAAATCTTTTGGTTTGCTCTTGCTTACAATCAAAAGTATCCTCAAAAATGAAAACAAGCAAGAGTGCTAACAGCTTATCACACTGAGTTGAACCAAGTTACCACAGGGTTCATTGCTTGTGCACTCCCATTCATCTTGTGTTGGGTACTCAAGATGGTAAAATTAAAATAAAATTCTATTTTTTTATAAAGTTCGTGTGCGTTTAAGTGTAATTTCAACTACCAAGCGTCACTCTTCAGGTCGGGGGTCCTTGCCTTGCAAATGGGGGTCAGGATTAGTCGTCCACCCATCTAAGAGGAGTTAGAGAGCAACGAAAAATTTCGCCAGACCCATTAGTGGAAGGATGAAGAAGCACTTTTAATGATGAAACAACGTTTTATTAATGGAATGTGGTATTTTACAAGTGTAAGTGACACAAGTTGTAGTGATACATAGCACCATTCTGTAAGCGACGCAAATAGTGTTTAAGAGTCGAAAAAGTACTTTGGTGATACCAATATATGCCAACCTTTAAAAAGTTCATACAAGTGAAGTTTTGAATCTCCACATTCACCTCCATTTGTCTGCCATGCCTTTAACTGCGTGTACTTTCCCTGTGCATAGAAAGAGGCATCAGACAGTATTTTTAAAGGGCTTTAAAATGACACAAGGATTAGAAGTTTGCTGGGCAAAACTTCATTCGACTTCAGCACTGGGTGTGCATTTGTAGCCCATGTTGCATCTGAACGTGTAGCATGGCTGTGAGAGGCTACCAGTGCCAGCAAGTTCGAACTAAATACGGCAAACTCTAGAAGACACTCCTTGCCTCGACTTGTGTGAACAGTTGATATCTAATAGTTTGTCGATAGTCGACGAGCAAGGTGAGGAAAGCACTGAGGTCGCGTGATGTTCCCGATTCTTATGCTACACACAACTCTGCCACTCGGTGCAACCATCTGAGCAAGCAAACGTGTCTCAGTTGAATATGTGGATCACATTGATGGTTACAGGCTAGAGCTACTGAATGGAATCCTTCTTCCGGAGTCAAGACCTCACGTACAGCGGTGTAAGGTGCGACTCCGACTTCATGGTCGCATATCGACAAATGGCTACCGTGTTTATCCCTTAAGACTCGACAGAGCCGACTTCAGCTGCTCAGGCGCAAATAAATAAAGGTAGCGAGGTATTCACAGTATATTAAGGAGTGTAGACGTAACAGACTGAACCGTCAGTCTCAATTTTCCTAGAACAGCCGGCTGCTTATTATCACTGAAGGAAGAATTGCACGTGTCTTCGCCGCTTTCTTGACGAGACTTTCCCATCGTCTGGTATGATCACAACAATGACTACACAGACCTGGCTTGCAACAGCTCTCATAATGGGGAACATGACGAGAGTGCAGAGGAAAGGGTATGCAAATGAAAACTTTAGCGTCATCACCGCTGTGCAAGGCAGTAATAGGTGGCAGAAAATTACACAGCGCAGCCACCTTCTGCATTGAATACAAATAAGGAACGATGAAAGGCTAACACAAAAAATGCACCCGAACCTTCGCCCAAGCATCTTTCCACTGTCAACTCAAGTACAGCTGTGTGATCATGAATCTAACTTAACGTCTACATCATACCGGCAGAGGCATCATGCACGGACCAAGGCTACAATAGAACGTCATTGTACAGTACACGCATTGCGTCACTTAACGAACGCACAATGTGTTCTGGGAAAAGTGTTGCCGAAGTGAAAATTCTTCATTTGAAATAAATACGACTTAGTCAAGTATCCGGAGGAGAAAATGTGGCGGCGAGTAGGACATTTTAGTCACTAAATAGTCTGACAACTTTTGCCTCTCATTTATGTATCGCCGCAAAAGCCTGCACGCATGTGCGCATCAGGGTTACCAGGCCGTGATCGTTAAGAAAACAGACAGAGACAGAAAATAGGAAAAAAAAATTGCTGCCAGACAGTTTCGAATTCGGCCAGATTTCCGTAATCTGCTCAAAAAATCCCCCCAAATACGGCTCTTTCTGGTTGTTACATGAGCAATGGTATAAAAAAAAGTTTGTTCGTTAAGTGGAGGTTCGCTAAACGAGGAATCGTTGTTCGTACTTACATTTCTAGAGCAAGTAAGTCAATTCTGTCGCTTACCCCTTTGAGCAATGGGACAACAATTTTCAGTTATCTTGCAATTGAGCTCAATACGCAGCTGCAGCAGGGACGAGGCTTGCCCGAGCAAATGTGTGCGGTGCAATCTCAGCAGGCCAGCAGCAGAATTTGGTGATTTTCCCGTCAAATTTGGTGACGTGGCTGGTGGCCACCGCCTCGTCACAACGCTTTTTGAGCTCCACCGTAAGATGACCCAATTTTCTTTCCATAGACTGCTGTACATATGTGAGGGAAAGTCACTCTAGGGTTTGGCACTCTAGGGTTTCCATAAAGGAGGCTTCTACGCAATAAACCCGGTGTAGGAAGTAAGTTCTTGGCTGCCCATTGAAGAGTTGGATGACACTACCATTCCATACATTCGTCCATGCATATTAGTGAGAGCTGAAGTCGATTCCAGGTTTAAGGCATTGGCCATTTGTGAACCCATTTGGAGGGTTAACTGCCTTTCAAACATTTTACTCCAAGTTGTCGAGGATCGGTGAATAGGCCAGGATGTGTCTCGTTTAAACTTTTCGTCGTTGGTCAAGAGGCCAAGTGACGGTTGACGTTTTATAAATTTTTGAGAGTCCACATGACTTTACTAAGAAAAGGACGTCTCTGTAATCAAGAAAATTGGTATTTCACTAAGTCAAAGTGCAAAGTCTAGTCATTTCTTCCCCTTCTCACTAGACGCTGGAGTTTTCAGGACAAATTTTCGTGAGTAAGAAAGATAAGAAAAACTTGACTGAATTCACGTGTGGTGTGCATTGGCAGCCATCTCATCATCTCCAGGATCTCGATTCTCTGGTAGAGTGAACGTCGTCGGCATGGAGTGGCAACAATCACTGATCCACCCTGTACAATGCGCACAAGCACCGTGTAATCCAGTGTTACAGTCCAGCTTAGTGTGAAATTGAAATGCACTCGCAGAAGGATTTGCTCAGTAGCTCCCTGACGTGGCAAGAAGGAAAGAAAACAGTGTGCGCAGGAAGTTTTCAGCCATTTCTGTGAAGAGCCTAGATCATTGGACGTTTGATCGACGTCGAGGTTGGCGAGTACGGTTTGAGCTGTACAGACTTAGATGGATCCATTTTCATTTCGCTTCTTGTCAGTCTCGTTGGATCCTGCCTGTTTACACGGGCCTTAAAGACGCATCCCCACCAAGAAGATCACAGTGATCCCCGCCGACCTGTTCTGCCAAGCACGCAGTGCTTGAGCCGTGCAGTGCGGCGCTGAGCCCGGCTGCTCCATTAGACACGTACGGATGAGGATTCCGCTCCCAAATTCATGCTTCCATCTTGGCTGCTCGTATGCTCCGTTATACTTCTCTTTTCCAGTAATATACTGAAAATATGACATGCTCAACAATGGGTGAGCAATGGGAGAGAAGCGCGCTCAATTTTGATTTCACGCAATGTGCGCACCCAAGTCGGGGAGAGAAGGAAGGAAGGAGAATGTCAGCAGTGGCTCAGGGCTACGGAATTGATGCTTCCCTCATCTTTCCGCTTGACGTAGTAGTACAATGTAAGTCCATAAGTACGTTCGTTGCCTTCCTTATCCATACAGTGCAGCACGGACTTCCTCTCAGAAATATCGAAATCGACAGATAGGTAGAGATTGTCCGGAAATGCAAGATTATCGGGAAAAGACTACATTCAATCAATTCTGCCTCAGTAACTTGGTATGTTCGACGTAGAGAACACAATATTGTGCCCCCCCTCCCCCTTGTTGTGCTCTACTCGTAGCATGGCAAGTAAGTGAGTGGCATCACTTCAGGCCCTAGGGTAAGAGCTTTGAATCGTTCTATAGACTCCGCAAGTTCCAAGGATTCGCGTGACCTCATCAGCAGAAATTCTGGTAAACAAAACGAGCTCACCTAAATAAGTTGGAATTTGCGGAGTCTTCGCTCGTGGCAGCACATGTGTACTGTACAATACAGTCTGTACTGTTCTGTACATTGTACATATCTCATTCTGTGAAGAGAGTAACGAAAGGCAGAAGGAGAGAGCGTAGGAAGTAGAGGTGGGTCCGAACTTTTGTCCAGTCGAGTTACTACTCACGAGTTGTGCAACTTTTGTCAAGTTCAAGTAGGTCTTGACTTTTAACTTAATGCTCGGGAGCAATCGCGATTATAATGGAAGACCAAATATGGCCAAACTGGTGTTCTCGGCAATCTTCTGAATCTGCCAACCAACCCTGGATGCCATTTGCTCTGAAGCTGACCTGTCCTGATCCTTTTAGAGACTCTCAAAACATGAGCTGCAACACAGCCTTACGGAAACATATACTTTGGACTGTTAAATCCACACATGGATTGTGTGTCAACACCCAATATGGCTAATTTTGCTGTGACCGAGTCGCTGACGAGCAGAAGTCGATGCTTTTGCATGGAGCTGCAAAAGAAACCACCTCTAGTACAGAGAGACCGTGTATGTATGTACGTGTCTGTGTGCATGTACTTACTAAAGGGGGTTGCTTAGGAACATGAAGAGAGAAGCAGAGAAGAGAGGAGGGGAGAAGAAAGAAAGGAAACGGAAACGAGAGATGGGCTCCACGCTTCGTTAATTTTGCTCTTCACCAAGGGCCTTTATTTGCTCCTTATTGTTATAAAATCGGCAATACCTAGTATGAGTGTGTGTATGGGTGTGTGTGGGTGTGGGTATGGGTGGGTGGGTGCGTGCGTGTGTGCGCGTGCATAGGCTCTAATATTAAAGCTCCAGTTAGGTTGACCCTGGATTTGCATCATGGCTGTTACTCCAGTTACCCTACGTCTGACGACCAGGCTAAAGCTGCTCTCACTAAGCTCCTAAGTCTTTATCCCAGCCCTGGACGCACTCTCGGCAAGAGAAACAGCACGATATCACGACTGAGCCGTGATCCAAGTGCCCATTTGCTAGCTATTAGGACCGCTGTTCTGCCCATTTATTTGTCTCACTTCGATATTGTGAGCTTTTCGAAGCTGTGGTGATTACAGCCTCTCGTGCAATGCTTGTAACAACACACGCGGCATCCCTCACTCCCTGCACTTTTCTTCTTTCAGCGTTATTGGTCGTCTCCAGAACAATTCGGATTTGCATGGGAGAGATATCGATCGGTTGACGGTTGGTACGCTACACAAGGAGAAATCGATACAGTCATGAGAGCGAAGGCAGAGTTAGCAGCATTTCGAAGAGATGAAAACCAGCCAAGTCAGTCGAGTTATATGGAAAGACCATCTGGATGGAATAATATCGCCTTACATATTTGCCAGTTCCGAGTGTCTACGGAGAATTGTGAAGTACAAACGTGCGCACACTCGTCACGGGATATATACAGCACGCGCATCACACTGTACCGCGCCATATCGCTATTGGCACCGTTGGATGAATTTAGTCTTTAAGTCTACCTGACGCAAGTAATGTTATTTTGTTCGCTATGCATCTCTTTCTCTGTCACATACACTCGCACACGCGCTGTAACCCGGCAGCTGAGACACTGACAACTGGGAGACCGATTGGGCTAGACTTGGCTCATAATAGAGATGTTTAGGAAGTATCTGGCGTTACGTTAGATAATGTTGGAGGCTTCCTGAAAGCCCAGTTGTCCGAGTATCACCGCTGTCGGTTTCCCTTTTGTCAAGAAACTCTCTCTTTTTCACACTCACAAGTACCTCGAGGCAGTACTTCTTTTCTGACACTAACAAACAGCAGCAGCCTCATCTGGTCAAGTCGTCTCCAGGCCTAATGCACACACGGTTCCTCCTGTACCTCACTCATTATGTGTACATTACAGTACTGTTCTGTATTGTACGTGCGTGGTACAAAGGAGAGTTGAGAGCCCACTAACGTGTAGCGACCATCTGACCTAAATAGAGGAGAAATAGTAGGAAGAGGAGTGCTGCAACCTGTTTATTTCCAAGAGAAATCTAATTGGAGGCCGTGCTAATTGACGGAGGCCATCCAGTGCTGTTGGCTTAAGAGGTGAAAGTTAGAGAAAAAGTGGAAAGAAGAGAAAGAAGCCTTTCTTCGTTCTTGCGGCTAAAAGCTCTTTTCCCAATCTCTCTCCGGCTAATTGATTGTTGGGCAGGAGTCGACCTCATATTTCACGTTAATTAAACTTCGTGCTCTTGTACGGTTTTTGGTCGCCAAATGAGAGGCAACCGAGCAGTTCTAAGAATAATCGTGTCAAAGCCTGCTTGAGCGCAGGAGCCGGAGTAGGTGGGAGATGAAATAATCTGTGTTGGTCAGTCTGTCCATGCGAAGTGCAGCTGGTGGACTCTGCGGGCTCAGTGCTGAGTACCACGGACTCGTTACTGCAGCCACTCCAGGAGTCTCATTCACTGGAGGAAGGGGGACCTAGACCAAATATCGAAAGCTGGGTAGCAATAGGCCTGAATCCGGGAAGCAATTTCGGATCGGAAGTCTCACAATGTGAGCAAGAAACAGTGGCAGCAGGCAGTGTCGGAGGAGGACGTGTGTCATAAGTCATGGCGAAGGCCGACTTCAGTGGGACCCGCTTATTTCGCCCACCCGTGGCAGGCAGGTACCGGACGACACATCCGGGGATGGCTGGAGAGTGAACACAGCACCGAGTGGACGCCAGAGCTAAGAAGAGGGTGTGAGCCAGGACGATATAAGCGGGCCTCACTGTATCTTCCCTGCACTTGGGCCTCAACTGCTTTGTACGGTTACGTCGGTGCTTCCATCGACTGTTCTATGACTGATTGCTAAAAAATGCGGGGTTGATCGAGCGAGAAATCTGAGAGGAAAAGCCTTCCTTTCCCGCCATCTTTGTGGCTTATTAAATTTGCCTGTGTGTAACACTGTGTGTAATCACCGTCTGCTGCCTCTAATGAAGCTTCCATAACTTGCGTGACGTCAGGAGCACTGAAGGTGCACATTGCTCATGTCGAGAAGGGGGAAAAACTGGAAAACAACTTTTTGTGCGCACTCTGGTGGCAAAATTGGGGGTCCCATTGACTTCAATACGGAAATTGGACCTGGCAAGGTAGAAACTGGCTCAACCTCATCAAGAACAGTATGGGCAGGGGGCACAGCAATCAATAATATAGAGGATCTACTCGAACATGCCCCTCAACTTTCCCAGATGCAGCTCCTTCCCCTAATGTGTCAGGGAAGGTGGCTGAGGTTGATGATCTTTAAGGTGTCGTGCTCATTCATTATGTCACTGGCTTTTCCCGAAACTTGACTAACTTTGCTAGCTTCAGAGGATTGAATTAAAGCCCCCAAGTGTCTTTTTTGGCTGGAAATTTTGAGCACACTTGCATGAACAGTCTCTCAGATTTTAAATTCTGCCACCACTACAATTCTAGGGTTTTGCTGTATTCTTATATACGTGCACCATACTCAGTGGTATGTGCAATATGGTAGGTACATGGAGTCACAGACGACTTTGAGGAGCCAGACGTCGAGTTGCTACAGCTTAAATCAAAATACGCTTAGAGTTAGTTATGGACCGATATTGTCGAAAGCATAGATTCATTTAAGTGACATTCTTTGCTTAAGCACACTTTTGAAATTCTTTGACTACAATTTCAGATACCTGTTGTATGAAATTTTGTATCAGAGTCGAGATCGATTCTGAAAATTACTTGCCCAGGAATGTGAAGTTAGCTTATGAACAAAGCTGGCCTCATACAATTTAGTAGGCTGGATGTGGGTGAAAGCGTAAAAATAAGAGCGCCTTGGAGAAATTGTAAAGAAAAAGTGGTTGTCAGAGAACCTCCAACGGATGTTCTGTCTCTCTCCATCTTCAGTAAAGGAAGTCTTTGTTCTCATGCCAATTGACGGGGGCGTTACCACCTCCCCCCCCCCCCCCCCGACTCCCTAAGGGGGGTCTTTTCATTATTACGTACGTACAACGCACAGAAGTTACTTTTCAAGTACTTCGCCTCTGTACTCTCATATTGAGCGATGGCGAACAAGAGTGACATTAAAATGGAGGACAATTTTATTTTTCCGCAATGTATTCCTATGCTGTGTACGCAAGTACACTCATACTTCATCCCGCAATGCTTTTAATCGAAACGTTATATTACACGCACTGGTAAGAATACTACACACTCTGGTACGTTCTTGATACGCCGGGTGCGTATGCAATGAGCAAACATATGTACATTGAAAGACAGCTAGTAGAAGGTTCATCAGAGATATCCTGTGGCATCAAAGAGGATGACTGATTCCACGAAATCCGAACTGGCCATGGCACGGGCTTACTAGCAGATGTGAGTTCACATTAAGGAGAGGAGATGCATCGCACCGATATCGAATATCGCGATATCTAAGGCTACCGGTATGTCGCCATCTCCAAAGATTGATCGCGATATCATGCAATAACACTTTTTTACTTGCAATGATAAGGGAAGCAGGAGGTAATGGCGGCAAAGCCCGGCGGTCCATATAGTACAGGCCTGTGCTCAGAGGGCATAAACAATACCCAAAAGCTAGTTAAAACCAGATGTAGAAGTACGTAAATCTTCGAATTGTATGAGACGTCTTTGAAATATTGGCAAATGGATTCATCTTCTTGACAATTCACCACTTCGTTTCGACCGTCGCCATATCTGGTCTCGATAGATCGAATATCGCTGTGTTGGGGATATCGCGCAGCCATAATAACATAAGTACGTATGCTTTTTCCACTCTAGCTCAAATCGTCTACTCGTAGCTCTAGTAGTTCACTCAAACGTCTAATAGTCTACTTATACCTCTAATAGCCGCCGCCCGCGATTAGTAACCGCATCTAAGCACATAAACTTTAATGGCAACCCCTGCTCTTATTCCAGGGTTCACGATACATGATTTATATCACTAGGTGGTCCCTGCTAACGCAGTTGCTCGAGCCTTTGCCAGATATGGCATTCCCCTTGCATTGACTAATGAGCACTCTATAGGTGCAGACATCAACATGGGCACAACAGTGCCCATGTTGATGCTTGCTTAAACGAGGAACATGAGTAGGAAGCCAATCATGATGTTGCTCGCCCACCCCTTATTATCCAACCCCAGGCAACCAACGTACGTAAGATGGCTGAAACATGTGCATACCCGTACAGGACATGAGTTATATGCGTTCCCAAAAGGGTGCTAGAACAGTCTGAAGAAACAGTGGAATCAATAATGGCACAGCGATGGAATGTGGAAGTGCGGTAGCTCACGACCTCCGCCTTGCTACAGTCTGAACCATGCAGAAGGCGCACGTCGGTATGCACGAGCAAGTAGGTGAGCAAATAAATACATCTAAATCTCCCAGAGAAAGACAGAGGCAGACAGACATAGCGGGAAATATGCATGCTCAGCAGCAGCGCTCATTCTGCTGTCGCCTTCTTTGCCAGGCTACCGCCGGTGGCGCATACCAGAACAGTAACAGTAGAGAGCGTGTGTGCGCTTGGATTGTTCTCTCCAATCAATAATGGCAGCCAGGAATTGTCACAGATCTATCCTTTTCTCCCTTGTACGTACGCAGTTGCTGGTGGCGGCGGAGGGCAGGAGGGGGTCGGTCTTCCAGCCGGCTTTCACGAACTTGCCGTTAGCGTTGCGCGTGCGCGAGGAGGGGGGGGAGACGCTGGCCGGGATCATAGCCGTCTCTCTGGCCGCGGCAACGGGTACTACCAATGGCGCTCGTACCATCCATCCGCCTCCGCCAGCCAGAAGGAGGAAGGGACACACACGGAGAGGTGGCTGTGGAAAGAAAGCAGTTTGTCGGAGGCGAAAAAGCCCCTGCCAGTAAAGTTTCCCCCATCCGTCTGCCTCTTTCGTTCCACGCTGGCAGCAGCAGCAACAGCGACAGCACCAGCATGAGCTACCACGAAATGTTCCCGAAGAAAGAAGCCGGCATCGTCGCTCTCTTTTCTTTGAAGCCCGGATGTGCCAGCAAGAAGAAGCAAAGGAGAAAGCTGGTGGTGCCTGGCTCTGGGCTCTCTCTCACCCTCTCCGGTGACCAGCGGGTCTTTCTTTATTGGCGCACAGCCTCTCTCTGGCGCATGTTTGAGAGAGAGATGCTAGTAAGACACGCCGGTTTGGTTACCAGGGCCACCGACCGTCTCTCTCTCCCATTCCCGGCTCGCCTGTCATCTTGAGAGCCTGGACGAGGTAGGCAGAGGATACATTATTCCTTAACTCCGGCTCGTCGACATCAGTCATCCGCCGGGATCTCGGACGGAAAGACCTGCCTGGCTGGCTGCTTGCTCGCCTGGCTGCCTGGCTGCCTGGTGAGGAGAGAGACCTCAAAAAGCAAGAAAGAGATCTCTATCGGCGTCACAGTCGCTGCTCAACTTAGTCCAACAACACCACTTGAGTCAGGTATGAGAGGTGCCGAGATCAATTCTGTTCACTTCACTGTAGCATCTTTGATGGTGGTTCCACAGCAGCAAGAAGACGTAGTCGCTGGCTGAAGAGGCTCTCCTAACCCCAAGTTCAGAAGAAAGGAGAAGAACCACCTTTTGGAAAGCTACAACATCGTTTAAGAGCCGTCAACCTCGCGGCTGCAGCACCAAAGCCATTTTTTTGTCCGTCTCTTCGAAGCAGAGGCCGAGGGCAGAGGCCGAGGCTGAAGTCAAAGTCGAGGTCGCAGCCGCAGCCACAGTTGGCGCCGCCGGACGGGGTTGCTGTCCATCAGTCTGTCTGTGTGCCGGTCTTTCTTTCTTTCCGTCTGTCTGTCTGTCTGTCTGTCTGTCTGTCTGTCTGTCTGTCTGTCTGTCTGTCTGTCTGTCTGTCTATCTATCTATCTATCTATCTATCTATCTATCTTTTTATCTATCCATCTTTCTGTCTATCTTTCCATCCATCTCGCTACTCGTCTGTCTGTCTGTCCGTCCGTCTGTCTGTCCTGATCGCCTCTTGCAACACCAGCAGACGAGCAACACCTACAAGAGCAGCAGAAGCAACTTGTATCCCAGTTTCCCTCCTCATTCCGAATACAAGAAGCGAGCGAGACCGTTAGGGAGGCAACTTAAGCAAGCTGTGGCAGCAAAGTAAGAAGAAACAGGGGCTCCTACTAAGAGGAAAGAGAGAGCGAGAAAAAGAGAAAGACGACACAGCTGTCACGAAAACGTCCCTGGGCACCATCACCGACCAAGCTCACTCTGCCTCCTCCTCCGCCTCGCAGGCAGCCAGCACTTCTACCTGGTACTACCGCGTCTACCATATCGGGGAAAAAGAGAGGAGGGAGACGCATACGCACTATCTTACAAGGAGAAGACGACGAAGAAGAACAAGAAGAAGAAGATAGCTGCAGCAAACAATAGAAAAAAAAAAGCAGCTCTCTTGAGAGAAGCAGAATAAAAGCAGAAAGTGGTATTTCGGGAGCCGGGTGGGAGCCGGGCCGGAGCCGGGCCGGAGCCGGGCCGGAGTCGGGCGGAGCCCAGAGGGCGACATCGACTTGAAGCCGCCGCCAACGACGAATCAATACTTGAAAATTCAAAAGAGGTGAACAAAAGCGAGTCAGAGAAAGGAGGAGGGAGAAGAGTTGAGACTGCACTAAAGCGAAAGAGAGAGAGAGAGAGCAACAGCAACAGCAGGAGCAGCAGCACCAACCGGCAGCAACCGGCGGCCACCGGCAACCACCACTTCGTCTCCTTCCTCTTCTTCTTCATTAGTCCCCAGAGATCAATCATAATCTTCTTTCTCTTTCTTCGTGTGCTTGAACAAACAACATTACCTTTTTCCGGGGAATTACAATGGAAAGGAGCGACGGCGGCCTCGTGTGCGGCGGCCTCGATGCTGAGTCAGCGCCAATCTCGGAGATGAGGAAAGAGGAGGAAAATCTACTACCCGCTGCACTGGAGATTGTGTACCGAGCAGGCATGCAGAAAGCCCCAAAGACAGACCTGGATCGCCGCTCGCCGCTGCCAGACCAATAAAAGTTTTTGCCAAAACGACCGCCACTCATCTTCTCTGGCTCTGGTGCTGGTGGTTCAGAGGGGGAGGAAGAAAAGAAGAAGTTGTAGAAAAAATGTTCCCTTTCTTCATCGTCTTCTTTTACGAGAACAAGAAGAAGAAGAAGAAGAAGAAGAAACGTCTGAGTAAAGAGGAGGAAGAAAGAAGAAGATTCGTAATGAGAAGAAGATTCTGGAAAAGGCTGACTCGCTCGGCATCCAGCGCTGGCTTTTATGTCTCTGATTTTGAGGTTGTTCGCTAGGGCGAGTCGAGAATTGGCGACGGGGATGGAGGGGGCGGAGGGGATGGAAGGAGGGAGGAAAGAAGAAAGAAAGAAAGAAAGAAAGACACTGTTCTTTCTGAAGGCCTCTTTCCGTCTCTCTCTCCGCCTCCGTCTGTCTCTCTCTCACTCTCGGGCTCGTTCGACGCGCGCAAGCATAAGGCACGCGGTGAATGCCAAGCGGGTCGAGTCAGATCTCATCTTCATCACCATCACACGCACAAAAGAAGAATATTTCACCAGAGAGAAAGAGAGCAAAATTCTTGAAATCGATTGTGTCACTCTAATGTTCAGATGTGCCAGACGTAGTCAGCTTTCTACTGCTCCAGTATGGGACGGGCGTGAGTGTTTTTTGGGGCTCCAGCCGTCAGCTCACTCATGGTACCAGAGAGTATCCGTGTACCGCTACAGTACAATACCTCGTTGGAATGTTTGCCGTTGCTGTAACATACATATGTACGCTTTAAGTCACGTTTAACTCTTCATCGATGGCGCAGTACACACTGTAGTAATCACAAGTGCTTCTACTGCGCTCGCTGTAAATAATTTCCTGCTTGACAACCCAGAAGGCTTCAAAAAAGTTAGACATGACACCCATTTCCTCAGAGAAACAAATGTCGATGGAAGAAATATGAGCAACTGACTGCATTGCAATTGCACACGTGTACGCACTACGTAGTGACTGGCACTCATCGTGTGAGCCAAAAAAAAAAGGGGAGGGGAGCACGTCTCTTCACCCTTTTGCCACTGTTCTCGCTCACCATGAACACTGTCAGCTGCGTCGATTGCGAAGAAGACACGCTTAGGCGTAGGCCTATTTACACGGGCGCAGAAGAACGTGCCTCATTTTCTGTTCGACCTCATTCTCATTGATGCGCAGTGTAGCACTTAGCGTAGAGCAACCGGGTATCGACATGTGTATCGTACCAGACACCACCGTTTAGTAGAAGCTTGACCACAGCAACGTTACCTCCCCATTTACCGCCCCCCACCCCACCCCACCCCCCACCCCCCATCCTTTTTCTGCTCAGCTTCATCCTTTTTTGGGGGAAAAGAACACGTGACGCGCACACGTCACGAGCCGGAGTATGAACTATATTACTAATCCTGCTATGTGTGCTGCTACTGCACGCTTTCGCTTTTTTATCACGTCCATCTCTCTCTCTCTCTCTCTCTCGGTCGCTCTCGACATAGGAGTCAGTTCGACTGTACCTTCTTTAAGTCCCTCAACACCCACATTCACTCACTTCACTCACCTGTACACACAATTGCGGAAAACATGGCATTCCATCTGTGGCCTTTTCCCAACGAAACCAGTCTTGCTCTGAAAAAGTGTCTTGCATCTCCCCTCCTCATCTTTGGCCCGCTGCTCTTCTCAGAAATGCTTCTTCGACTCACGTTTGCTGGGCTTCTTCTTCTGCCACTGCTTCTTCTTCACCGGGGACAGGGAGAAGAAGTGCTTGGCGTAAACTTGAGAGGAGACGAGTCGAGAAGACAGCTCGTTGGTAGGGTGGGGAGAGAGAGAAATAGAACTTTGCTCAAAAATTATATCGCGTCCAGAGTAACTAAGAAAGAAAGTATGCCAGATAAAATTGCTCCATGATGCTCACACGCACTAACTCAAAGTCCTCAGTTCGAACCCCGACCAGTTCAAACAAAAGCCCCCAAGCCAAACAAAAACACATCTCACGCACGCACACGCATAGAGTTACATATATGAGATTGGAAATGAACATTTGTGGAGAGCAACACTGCATTATCGGGCCCCTATAAAGAAGCAAAACTTGCCACGAAAAGCCGTACTAAAGCGCTAATGATGAACCCACCCACCCCACTTTTGTTTCTCTCAGTTGACACATCTTGAAAGCATCAAATGTCCTGATTTGAACTCCTCCTCCCAGTCAGTGAATGTCTTTGCCAGTGTTCAATGTATCCGAGATGTTCCACGTCACATTGAGCGTTGTCGTTACGTGCACTTTGTACCGGACTTGACCAATGCTCGATCCTGCTCGCACTGTATGTACACATTCATGAAACTACATGTGCTAAGCCAGTGTCGTGTAATGCAGATGTGTGACAGTGTTTTTTGTGGCATCTCTGTCCACTTCAAGTCTACGTGTGATCATGACCTTTAAATGTTTACGTCTAATGACGACGGTAATGATACAAGGTGTGCTGTCTATTTTGACTTTAAACAACATAAAATAGAGGAAAAAGAGGACTTGCAAGGCCCATTGGTTGACAACTTTGCCATTCACTGCTCGTGCGCAGGCGCCTAAGTGTTAAACGACTACGTAGATGGGTTTCAGTTCAGCCTTACGTTCATCTGTTACTATTGTACGCACGTTATCCTCGATATCCCAGAACTAAGAGAGGAGTCGTTTTCGCACGTCTTCTCCAGACTTGGACGAGCCCCATGTTTGAGTATAAAAGAGATGTGCAAACACGAGGACATCGAATTTTGCCAGGTGACCTTGGTACGCGTGTCAGTGTCTGTGCCAAGTGCATCCATCCTGCCGTGATTTCAACTCTTCCGCACCATCTTCGAGATGAATCGACGACTTTGATTACCTCCCTCCCCTCCCCCGGCCCAAATTCAGGCCTGGCATTCAGCACGAAACTCTGAAACTACTTGACAGCGTGTTGCGTCCTCCGTCCAAATTTCATCTTGCTTTCCACACAAGGCAACACAGCACTGACAAGAATCTCGACCGTGTCTGACACGTCATTCGCTCCCGAGCCCAGCGTTCGCATCCACAGTTCCAGCAGCAAAATTAAGCAGTCTGTACTGATTGCGTTGCGAAAAAACAAACCAAGAGGCATCGATGTGCAGACAAGAATTCAGTGCCCACTGTAGTGTTGGCTCTTACATACAGGCTTTGAAAGAAGAAAAAAGTAACCAAAGCACTACGTAAGCATCCCTTCTTTCTCTCTTTACTGTCTGTTCAATGACAATCAATGCTCACACGAGCGCACACACCCTTGGTCGACCGGGCAAACACACACGCACGCACGCACAAGGGAGGACGCGCACGCACTGCACATACGCACCGTATGTGCTGAACACGCGCGCACAAAGAATCGATTTTCCTCTCCAACCATCCTCAGCCAGAGGATCGGCAGCAGCCTCAGCAACGAGGCGAACGAGAAGAGAGAGTAGCTGTGTATTATAGTGACTGTGAGTGGAGGGGGGGGGAAGAGAATTAAAAGGACGGAAAAGCCCACCACATTGCGTCGTCTGCGACCTCACCGTGCAATTTGCTCTTTTACCGAACTTTCTCGCTCTCCTGAATATTAATGGCCGAATTTTCGCCTGCTGCAGCGATAAATGTGGGTGCTATGAAGGAGTGAAGTACTTGGGGAGCACCAGTGCAGTTGTACATGAGGGAAATCTCCTCGGGCAATGACTTCCCCCCTTTTCTTTGCCTCACATTTGACATCACCACTTATAATAATGCTCGGAAGTAAACTCGGTTGTTGGTTGTTCGCTTCCTATTTTATAAAAGCCCCACTTTTAACATCCGCTGTCGAGGGAAGAGGAAGTGGAAGAAGAGAAAAAAATCAATGCAGCCGCTCACACCAGGACCGCGTTCAGCTTAATATCTCCGCAAATCAGTGGCTTTGACAGCGCTGCTGCCGGTGCCGTCGTTGCCGTTGCTGTTGATGCCGCTGCTGCTGCACGTGTGCGCGCACTTTTTCTCACCGATCGATGCTTGCTTATCTTCTCTTTCTCTTGCTCGTTGGTAAACGATCGATGGCGCGAATCGAAACAGGACGTTACTCTCAGCGTGACACATTTCGTCCTGCACAAATACCAACCGACCATTCTCGGGCTACTGTATGAACCGAAAAAAAACAACACCACTGAGGCAGGAGTTTCAGGCTGCAGTGCAACAGAGCAGGAAGTGGGTAACTGGAGTTTACTACAGTAATGGTGCAGTTGACAACAGCATCCACCAAGGGCAGCCCTGGTTTTTTTTTATTCGAGCCGAATAACCCGAGTGTTCAGACGCTTTCCACAATTTCCTCACTGCTCAGTGCAGATGATGCTGTGGGATAATGAGGCTCGTAGCAAGTTGTAGATGCAGACAAATGAATCTTCGTGCGCTCTTTGGCGTTACCTAAAGTGATGGAAAAAAAGAGGAGCCTTAGGGCTTCATTGGTCCGAAAAAGATGGAAAACTCCTTCAAGTGGCACTGGGCTGGTTTCACCTGACAGAGACGACTGACCTGACCAGAATACGCAGCTGTATCTTTCCATTAGTCGAGAGCTTGCGCAGCCATCGTGGTCTTTAGGCAAATTAGCGTTATGGTGTATGAACGAGCTAACATCCAGAGGTCCTCACAGGATTGGATAAATTAGCTTCATGGCTAAAGCCACCACTACTCATTGCAACATTTGGTTGTTAACTATGAATGACGAGATACACACGCGACCACAGGGGGTGACGCACTCACACAGACGCGCATCCACACACATGACCATGGGTTAACCATTAATGGTGAGAAACACTACCTGCATGCTCACCCACACACGGACACATGCTGCGCATTAGTGTACGGGGTGCGCAAGAATTAGGGGGCCATCGATGTGACCTGCCTTAACTGCTTTCATCATGGACAAAACAGGTACTGCTGCACCTAGATTAGCTTCAGCAGCAAGTGGGGACCTGGTGCTTTAGGCGTGGGAAGTTTTTCTTGCAAACCGTGACATTGCTTGTCATAAGCTGCATTTTAAACTGCTTCTAAAGAAAGTAGATCAGGAGTTTCGCCTGGTTCCTCTTACAGTCACAGTCAGTACAGATATGAAAAGCCACGGTGAACAACAGAGTGGGCGCAAAGCATTGCAGTTGCGTAAGTTTTTTAAGTTCTTTGCCGAAGGGATCAATGTTAAAACGTCATTAGAAATAAAGTTGTTCAATTTTTCATCCCACAAGCACTTCCCTGATCATAATCTTGTCACAGACCCTGATCGCAACACTTTGAATCCGTAACAGTATCACTGTGATCGGTGCTTGAAAAGCGGAGCCTCCTTCACAACTTTTTTCGTAGGAAGCAAATTCTTGGGCACCCTGTATCCAGAGAGGGAGCTAGAGAGAGTGGGCATGGTACATAGGTCTTCATGGCATCTCTTCACTTAGTCATGCATAATTAGAAAGCTGCTTCCAAGACGACGTCTGGAAACAGCCAAATGCGCCAATATCTCCTTGAGCAGCGCATGCCGACTAGCTGCTCAGGGATAATCCCATCCCCTCTCCATTGGTCTATTGCTTTTGGGCTCCTGGTTATTCGCGATCCTGCTATGATTGTGTGAGTATAGAAGAAAACCGACAGAATTGTGAGAGTCATCAAGCAAGGCCAACGACAGCAGACGCCGAATGCCCAGTTTTCGATGGAGACAACGGCAAAGAGGTTGGTCTCTTCATGCAAGATCAGAAAGCGACAGAAAGGGTTCACAAGTGGTAAAAGTTCCAGAACATGATTCAATCTCTAAAAGAATACAGGGAATAAATGACCAAAATGACGGGAGAATGACATTTTTGACACTGAAACGTACTGGGCGTAAGTAATTTTGGCGGGTTAAAAAAGGGCTACATACACTGGACTGATGCTTTTTGGGTTTCAATTTAAAAGTGAAAGACTTCAATTGTATCATGGCTCATTTCGATCCTATAGCGCCCAAAGCACGGCGACTCCTAGAAAGCGCCAACGCTCCAATTTTTACCTTTTTCTTAACAGAATCGACCCGCTCCAGCACCAAAGTGGGCAGTCAATAAGTTTCTCGTGGAATTGGACCTTCACAAGCAATGTCTGAACGACGAGCCTCACTCTTTGACTGCTTCTGTCTCTCAAACACACTCGACCACGCTTGATATATCCATCGGTTATTGTAACCATGCAGTCCTGAGGTGGCTATATCAAGAGGGATCGACTGTATGCATCTGGATTGGAGATCCAGATTCAGCAATAGCCAGTCCAAACTCCTTGTGGAGCATTCATGTCAACCACTCCATGGCTGAACGTGCCAAACGAGAGATGATCTCCAACTCAGGTCCAGAGGACTACTGGCTCAAGCCTCTGGTGCAACTTTTGGGCACCATCCCAGACTCCACTTTCGCCATGCATCATATGGATGTACCATGGGATGTACGCACGGAGATATCGAAATTGCACACCTTGTTCTTGACAACCAATCAATCAGCAAATCAATGTCATCTTTTGTCACCACCAATTGACTCAACTGTTTGGGTACAAAATGGTTGAGAATCAGTGCACAAACACGGAAACACCAAATCTTCTTGTAGTTGTGAAACTGTGGCTTTTCAATATCAACGTCAGAAATGCTGAGAGCGAAGAGAAAAAGCTGAAAAAACTCTGGCTTTGACAGACAAAGGGAAGATTATTGAAGGACTCAACAGCCCCTGATTTAGTCAAGGGAACAATACGAAGGAATTCAGAGTCCTGGCGAATAATCCATGGTTGGCAACTTAGTCACGAACAAGAAGGATTTTGTGACCAACTATGACTTCACCGACCCATTTGGAGTAGTTTTGTTCGGTATAGAACATCAGTATCAGTTCGGCATAAGAGGTCCTGTCATTTTTCTCTTCAGACAGAGAGCAGTTGGATAACACTGGAGTGGCTAACCTAAAAATCCAGGCAGTTTAGGCAAGGCTGCTGAAGCTGTTTCACAACAATGCCTCAAGTCTGGTTACGTCTGTCCAAGGAAAATAGTGATACTGTTACAAGAGCGAATACAGGAAACGCTTCTGTATTCGCTTCACTGGCTTTCTGTAACGCACGGTCTCTGGTGGTACCTGGCAACCCTGACTCAGTATGGCACCCTCTGGTTGTGCCATGGATTAACCTCGTCATTCTTCTCCTGCCCCGACGCGACTTTCGGTAGCGTTTTTGTCAGACAGAAATGGCGATGATGACCTCGAGGTTTCTGCGAGGGGATCACCGACAAATGCAGAAGGTCTTCCTCAGTGCCAAGATCAAGTGCCTTGTCCACTCTCTCAACATCTGCCTCAAGGTCGTGAAGGAATTGGGCGAAGTCTACCCAAAAAGGGGCCCATCGCGTTTCACCCCCAGAGCAGCTTTACCCCGGACAACTTCTCTCCTTGCCAACTTTGACTTGGCCGTCCTCGGAAGACCCTCATTAAAGTTGTTATAATTCTCTCTCTCTCTCTCTCTCTCTCTCTCTCTCTCTCTCTCTCTTCCCTAAGTCATATATATATATATATATAGGGAAAAAAAGGAGTTTAAGATCCCCAAGATGCCTGCAAACACTGCAGCCAAGCTGAGGGAAGCCATCCTCAGCTCGGAGAAAGTTCAAGAACACATATAGTAGCAGAATGTTGATAGGCGGAAGTTGCCCAGGGTGGAGTTTGTCGTCCCTGGAGGTTTTTTTTGAAATTGCAGCTTTGTTCATGAGTTTTTGACATATTGCAGTGGTGCAGGATTTGAGTTTATTGATTTGTTTGGTCATAGCTGTACCGCAGTTATGGAAAGAAGAAGAATCTTTTTTTGAATTGAAGAAAGAAGCTACAAAGCCTTCGCTGGCAACTACAGGAGAATTTTGGCGCTCATTTATATACGTCCGAACTCAGTTGGACTCTAGTCAGACTAGAATGCCCCTGAGCCTTTTCCAGGGTTGCCAGCATGGCTGATTTGTGGCCCAGATTTTTAGTCTGGTCGGAAACCTCAAAATGCCCAACGAGAACAGTCATTCTTAAGCCCCTTCAAATGTCTAGAGCATAATGTGTCAGAGGGTTGATGGAAAAGAGACAGTTAATTGGGGGACGTTCTGTAGCTGTCAGTAAATATGCTTTCGTATGGTTATTCAGCTGACTTTGATATTTTTGTATTCATTTCCTTGGTCCGAAAAAAAGTCAATGGTTTTGGGGTAACCTGTCTGATGACGCGTACAGTACTCTACAGATAATTGTCCTGTGTCGGACTAAGCAAAGTTGCCCAATAAAGCAAAGAGAGAAAAAAATGCATTTCAGAAATTTTTAGCCCTTTATTCTGCTTTCTTTGGATAGTTAATTCTCTACTGCTTTCTTGCACAAATGCTTCATACGTTTTTCCTCATGAGGACTTTATTGTGGCTAGTTAACATGGCACAGACAAGAAATTGATTTGCCGCAGACTGCTGAAGCCACTGCTTCAGAGTCAGAGGATTGTCTTCAGTGTTGTCAATGCAGTGGTAAAAGCAGTCTATGAAATAATCACGTTTCTCTCCTACGCCGTATTCTTCTTCACAAGCGAGTTCTGCAGTTGAGAAAGTTGCACAAAAAGCATGGAATTAATGTCTATAGCGGGGACTGCGACCGGGTATACCTGCAGCATGACACACAATTACCCGTAGCTCAACGTACTGTTAAGGGAAGTCTTAATTCCAGTGGTCGCTGAGTCACATGTCATGGGATTGTAGCTCATTGAACGAGGCCCAATTTGGCCTTCAGTGAGTTCAACAGCTAGATCTCAGCATCTGCATGCAATACCTTTAAGCATTTTGTTTGTTTGTTTGTAAGGGGCTATGCTCCGTACCATTGATGGGCACGGGCATGCAGGAGCAGCCTCAAGTAAGACCTTTTCCCTACCCTGTGTGGCAGTATAAGAGCCAACAAATGTCAACCCTCGGAAGCCCACCTTCCTCCGAACGGGGAGGGGTCAGCAGGGACCAGGATATTTACTGTATACTCCTTCCCAAGGCCATGCCAATGCGGTTCACGTGAATGAACCTGACAAGGCCTGCGAGGTCAGGTGGACAATCTGGTGGCTGGAGTTCCCAGAATGAATCCAGTCTCTCTCCGGCAAGTGCATCGCACTCACATGCGAGGTGGTAGAACTCCTTGTGTTTGTCTCTGCAGAACCTGCAGAACCTGCAGTTCTCTGCAGAACAGTCGCTGTGGATATTACCAACAATCATTTCATGATAGTTGAGGTAGTTATGTCCTGTGAGGGCCTGTGGTATTAGACTGAGCGTGCTGCAGCTATTTTGTATCACCCAGTGTGGGAGAGACCCTGGGGTCTCAATCCAATACTTAGTTTGCCGGCACGTAGGAATATCTTTCCATCATTCCGTCCACTTGGTTGTAAATATTTTTTTAACCAATTGTTTGCTGAGCAACCTGGGGATGGGGGAGGAAAGACGGTGTCTAGTCCTGTTCTGCGCTTTGCCAGGTCATCCGCTTCTTCATTCAGCTTGTGTCCCACGTGAGCCTTAACCCATCGTAGGGTAACAAAATTTGTCTTCAAAAGGGTGTTCAGTGCGTCCATGCATTGTCTCACCAATATAGAGTTGAATGTTATTGCATTCAAGGCATGTAGGGCAGCCTGGCTGTCTACAAAGAAGAGGATCTCCCTCCCCCTAACTGGCAGAAGGGCCCTGGCTGCCTTCATTATCACTGTGACCTCAGCCTGAAATACTGAGGAGCAATGGCCAAGGGATCCGTAGCCTTCGTATCCGATCCCCTGATCATTCGCGATGTAGCCCCAGCCACTGGCTTTTTTTATCAGGCTACCGTCCGTGAAGCATTCTACATGATCCCCTTCCAGAGGGGATCTGTCCGCAAAACTATTTAGGTCTACTTTATAGTTTTTGACCCAATTGGTACCTTGGCATAGGTCTATTTGGGCATTCTTGAGGCCAGCCTTCTCGAGATGTTTCTCCCCCAAAAGACATGGCCCCTGAGACGTCCCTTACCATTGCCATCCCATTTTACTCTGTTCCGGCCGTGTACCTGGAGAGCTGCCTTTAAGCATATTCTGCATCTGGGTTTGGTTGCTAACGTTGGAAATTTTCGAGAAATTTAAGTTTCAAGAAGTCACGACATTTTGGATGAAAACATGAAAAATTGGAGAAATTTCGTATATCTACCCTTAACTTGACGGATAAATGTGCATTTCCAGCGAGGACTTTATAGGTTATCTCAGAAAGCAGAGGTTACCTCAGAAACCTTGCTGTACATCCTCAGTCTGCTCTTGGTGTGGAAGAGCTAGAGGCAGAAAACGAGCAGGCCCTGCAAGTTAACTTGGCTCATAAATACTCAAGTTGAGTCAAATACTGAACAAATTTCTGTTTCTTGTTTGGTTTTAGGCTTAATGTTCATCCCTATTGCGGCGTATGTATCTGTATAATCCAGTTTTTACCTGCAAAATCTTTGTTCAGCAAATTTCTCGCTTCAGAGTTGAAAATTTCTTGAAAGAGCAATAAATTTTATTTGTTGGTCCTTGTTAAAGTTTTATTTACCATACACAAAAAAAATTACGTCTGAACTGCGGATTTTGTATGCAATTTACCTGAAGCGTAGTTTTGACCACATTTTGGCATTTATTGGCATTTCCAGGGAAAACTTTCTTTTCATGAAGTCATTACAGATGACAACAAAAATGCCAATACTATGAAAAATTAAAGTGGTCATTTAGCTTTTCTTTTACCCAGTACGCTCCAAACTTTTAAGCCAGATGATGTAAACAAACAGATGAACAGGTATGCATATTTGGCCTGCTTTAGGCTCACGCTAGGGCAAAGGTAGAAAGGAGAGATTGCATTTCAGAGCAGGAACTTCTCCCGTCTCCCTGGCACTGCCAGCAGCAGCAAAACAACTTTTACAGGGTGCCACCACATTAGCTTAACACTTTAATGCATGCCTTGAAGTGCCTCTCAGAGCAGCATAACATGTTCAACTCATCGAGAACAACATGACCACCAAGAAGCATCTCTATCCTGAACTCACATGAACTTTTGTCTGAAAAAATACAAGTGAAAGAAGTCAAAAAAAGGCATGGTCTGAGACTGATCTGGGGCCTGGAAACACACTCATTGAACAGAAAGTACAGCAAGTTAGAGACATAATGAACAGATGGAGGTAAAAGTAGGGCTGATGAAAGCTGTTTACTTTTTAAAAGTATTGTTTGAAAGACATGT
>JAAUXU010069922.1_pt1 | contig 25326 bp, 23 predicted proteins | sample 7278151 | NCBI WGS metagenome assembly JAAUXU01 (sample SAMN14350113, study PRJNA611818) | marine sediment metagenome | isolation source: surface marine sediment (1.8m) | place: French Polynesia: Moorea | collected 2018-08 | reverse complement strand
AGACTCCATTCGGAGACATTGTAGTCAAATGGAATGAAGAAATAATCATTGTTTGGGTCCCCCCTTGTGTTGCTTTATGGACTACGAGAGCTATTCTTTGGTGTGACAGAAAGAGAGGACAAAGAAACTATCAGGGGTATTTTCTGTTTTCTATTCAGAAACCATTTGATGACGTTTTCACGATTTGTAGGACAAACCCATAAGGTACTTCGTCGAATTTCAAAATCTTCATTTTTTGACTGAGCCGAATATGTGTCTGAGGGCGCCCCGTGAGTTTCTATTTGTGTCTGCATATCTGTGCTGGGCTATATCGAAGATGTTAAATCCTTGATTTCACGAAATGTCCAATGTTGCATGGTTTATTTAATGGGTCTTGACCTATGAATTAGTCAAATAATGGAACTTTGGCCATTACTTAAAGTTTGCGTTCTTTGATATGTCATAGGTTGAAGGTCAGTCCCACATTTATCTTAAATGAGTGCCAAATTGACAGTTTTTCTATGAAATGTGCCGCTTCTGAGAAAAATAGTACACTTTTTTTTCAAACATGAAACACAAACAAACTCACACAACTGAAAATATTTCGGTTGAGGAAAAAGTGTATTGCAGCTCCTTTTGGAGCAGAGTGATGTTGATCTGGGCCAAACCAACAGATGAGTGCACAGACTCAAGTCAATAACGTGATGAAATTGTGACCCGACTTTAAGTTAGGCAACGCAGAAAACACTTTGTCTTCGGAACCCCTTCAACTACAACACTTGATCGAGGAAAGTTCCAGGATTTGGCCACTTTCGACATGTGCACGTTGCAAGTGTTCCCATGGATGCGAGTCAGCATCAATGTAAGGAGAGCAGTGGAAAACAAGAACGTCACTGATAAGGTCAATACGCAATTTTCCCCGTCATCACACAAGCTCTTTCCTTCTCTCTCTTTCTTTCTACCGTCAATCAGTCCTCCTCGGTCCTATGGAGGACGACGTTAATCAAACGTACAACGAGCACCTCCTCTTCTTCTCTACCCTCCTCCACTCCGAAAATGCCCCCGACGACGACGGCGACGACGACCCCGTGTTCAGTTCCGGTCCCCTGTATGGGAAATGGCGTTTCACGCAAGACCGCTTTTAATCCGTTCTCACTCATTTCCCAATCCACTATCATGGAGCCAAAAAAGATCGCTGGCGTTGGCATTTCTACTCCTGCCCTAGCAGCAGTAACGGGTCTTCGACTGTGGATGGGCAAAAAGAAGTCCCCTGGCCTTTGAAAGGCCAAATCAAAACAAAATTATTAATGAAGTGTTCAGTTTAGTCGAACTTTAGAATGCCTTTCGGCATAGTAAAGCCCAGTCGAGAACACTTGAAAGTCCACAGGAAACAGACAACTTTTCTGACCAAGGATTGGCCTCAAAGTCATCACTTATTAGCCCTGCACACTGTGCTGTACAAGTTTTTGGGCTGTTGTTATTGAGTTTTCTTCAGCACAGACTTTTTTTGCACGTGTTTCTGCCACTGGCAAAATCAATGATGACTGAGTTGACTTTGCAATTGGAAGCTGACATTCACGCAAAACTTCTTTATAAGCATAGGCACGCTCAGAGAATCCAAGACACGTGGGATACGACCTTTCAGACATGTGCAGTCCAATTTACCAGACACCCGGTAGGAGGAGGAGGAGGAGGAGGAGGAGGAGGAGGCGGCTCTTATACAGGGCGTAGAGAAATTGATGTCCCCTGGCGAAACAAAGCTTTTTTCTTTCATTAACCGTATTTGCAGTGGAGCTCAAGTTGCAGTTAAGCTATGTTTGTCAACAGGACATGCATTGTTTCACAATTCCTTCACGGCAGTTGTGGAGATAGAACAAAGAGACCCCGACACATCCGGTGACGATATTGGGAGAGAAATCGTGTCGAACACGAGTGTTAACTCATACATCACAGTACATAAGGGCCCGACCAAGCCAACCAAGCGTACACGGACTGTACACGGGGCCCTCTTCTCTCTCTACCCCCGCTATGAACATGCCAAGGGGGAAATGAATTGGGATCGAATCAACGGAGGAAACGACGTCGTCTGACGAAAAATGGGCGCCCCCATCATCCAAATAAATCGAGCAGCTTCGGGCGGCGGCTGCAGCGGCAGATGTGATTCTTAATCGAGGCCTAGAGGCCTAGGGAAGAAAGGCCTTCTTCGTCTCTCCCTTGCCTCCGTCGTCTTTACGAGGGGAGCGGCTTTATTTCCTCACGTGTGCGAGTTTCGCCAGCTTGTTCAGGAGAGCCCCTTCTTTGTACACATCACTTCTTGGCAGAGCTTCCCCAACCCTTTTGGAACGAACGCTTCTTCTGTACTGCACGATCCCACCAGCCATTTGCAGTAATCGATGGCCCTCGTTATGTCATCTGGGGAATGCGAGAAAGCCTGTTTCTTCTCTCTGTGTGTGCGCGTACATTCTCAGAGTGTGTTTTGGTCTGTGCTAGTATCATGCTTGGACACTTTCTTGGCTACGAAACTGACTCGTTCAGTACTACTAATTGTGTTTCTCTGTCCTTTTTTGGCCTTCTCCTGAAGGCTTCTTCAGCCTTCGTTCTTCAGTGCCAAAGGCCCATCTCTTTCTCTCTCTCCCTCACGTGTTAATGAGTAGTCTGAGGAAGACAATTTGTCCTTGTTGTCGAAGAAGCATCTCTAATCCATCTCTTTCTCCCTCCATTTCTCCCAGAAGTAAATGATGTAAAAGGGGCCTGCCAGCAGTGACAAGTTCGTGTCCTGGCACACCGGCGGCCTCAGTCCAGCCGAGGCTCAATTGCATGTGCTCAAAACTTCTTACCCCAGGAGGGCCTTTTAAAACAAACGGACTGGCGAAACAGACAGACAGACAGACAGACAGACGGACAGACGGACAGACAGACAGACAGACACACAGACAGACAGACACACAGACAGAGGGAGATAAGATGTAAGTCGGGCGAGGTTTGCCGCCATCCCTCCCTTTATTACAGTTTCTCGAGTGCAGAGGCTCTGGGCCTAGGCTGGCCCGCACTGGGCCTGAATCGGAGCGAGCGCACAGATGTACTCGGGGTTTTTATGATCGCTCTTCTTTTATTCTTCCGCGAGGCTCAGTATTTGACTTGCTGAGTTATGTCAATTTATCAAAAAGGTCGTCGTCCTCGTCGTTCTTTTTACCCCCAGCAATTTTCCATAGGATGTTTGTTTAAGCCCCACGTAGGCAAATCACGCCAACAGTCCTTATTTTTGTCATGCTCTTTGTTCAACCTCCCGTGCTGCTCGCCAATTTTTATCGGATGAAGACAGCCTCGAGTAGAACGGAGGTGAAGGATACGTTCACGTGGTAATGTAAGTTGTGCTGAACTATGACAACACATATGTTGGGGGGGGAGAGAGAGAGCAGGCGAGGAAGAAAAAAAAGTTAGACGGAGAAGTTTGCGTTGAGCTATGATATTCCCCAGGGATTTTTGGTACCTGCCCTGAACACAAGCAAACACGTCAGAAGAAGGCTGTTATACGTAGATAGTGTATACATATTAGGTAGCACAATGGAGAGAACTTGGAGACATTACACTTCCAGGCAAGACGCACGTACACACGCGAATTTGCCACACAGTTATCGCGCCCCAAGACCTACTGCGCAGTCCTTTGAGGCATTGTCCTCACGCACGAGAACGGGCTGGGAGAGCTGCCACGTGTGGCAGCTTCAGACGTCTCCGTCAGGCTGCAAGTGCGCGACATCGGGTTGGTGCAATAAAGGGTTGCGCCCAGGACGACACATGCGGAGAACAACGGAATAGGACCGGTGGATCACATATCGATGCGATCCGAGTCCTCCTGGGGACGGACCTGATCAGGCTGAAGTTTGGTATCGAGCTTACGAGGTGGGCATGCCAAGTGTGGAATACTTGGTTGGACGCCGCCGAGATCAACTTGGCCGGTCACTCGGAGCGCGCAGGAGCCCTCAAAATGGGTCATGCATTGAATAACTGTTCATTCCAGTTATTCGAGGTCCCCCCCCCCCCCATTGTTCTTGATGACGTTTCCCATCGCCGCACAAAAAAGGTCCCTACTTAGCATGCGCACCCTGTACTACGAGTAGGAGTGCAGGCAGGGTGCGGTTTTTTATCCATTTGAGCCCTGCTCTAAAAACTGAAAAACCCCTCAAATCTATCTTAGTACGTGCGGTGAAAATATTTTTTTATTAATGACAAACTCACTTTTCCACTAATGGCCATCTTAATGACCCATTGAGTCCCAATTTTTTTTATCCTAAACAAGTCATTTGTCTGAACATTAAAGCACGTTGTAAATAACCTTGCTTTATACATGTACTGGCATATTATTTTTACTGTGAGCGTGTCGTGAATTTTTGGCATGTTTGCCAAAAATTCTGATCTGCTCCTAAAAATTCACACTTCGCCGGAGCACTTTTTTCGATCACCCTGTAGATTAATGTCCAGGAAGAACCTTATGAAACTCACGTCGAGTTGTTTTTTTGTCGCCTGTTTTGTTCTGGACGGTCTCAGCTGTTACACACACGGGGGCCGGCATTTTTTTTGGCCACCCTATTTTCACATGAAAAATAAGTCAGAGCAAAATTAGTGAAAGTGAGATCAACTACGCCAGTGTCTGGGCTGCTCGAAAGTGAAAGGCAACCATTACTCAGCACCCAAGTTTGTGCCAAAGTCGGGCTTATTCGGGCCTGGCAAACTGCCTCAGAGGTGTCGTCGCGCCTCTCCAGTCTGCTCGATATCCATCTATGTCTGAATTGGCGGAGTAGAGCTTAAGCAAACAAAACTAAATTAGTGTACTGTATGCAGTGTACTGCGAGCGCGGGAAATTCTCATAATCACACAATTCTTCTCAGTAGTCCAGCCACACTGAGCAAACAAGTGATTCAGTATCACATATCAGCAGCCCTTTGAATTGCAGAGCATTGATTTCGATGAGTATATGATATGTTTTCCTTTTAATCTTTTATGGCGTGCCACGCTTGTAGCCAGACCCCCATTTAAATCCATTCCAGTCAAATGAAATGAAGAAACAATCAGTTTTTGGGTGCCCTCGCTGCCCTCAAAGTGTTTCACTCGCAGTACATGAGGGTGAAACATTTCAGATTAGGCCTGCTTCGTTACTTTCGGGATGCTAAAGTGCAGTCAAATGAAATGGAAAACGAAGTGTGTTTCAGAACACTTTGCCACGCGCTGAAATGACTGTATTGCATAAGAGGAGGTCAAAACGTGTTCATTCGACTACATCTCCACCATTTGGCGTTAGGAAACAAACCCGAGTTCTACTCAGCTAAATTCCGAAATTTTTGTTGTTGAAACTCTTCCTGCTGCGTCTATTTGAAGCTATATTTGAACCCATTAGAGTCCAATGGAATGAAGAAATGATCATTGTTTGGGCCTCCTCTTGTCTTGCTGTATTGACTACTAAAGCTCGTCTTTGGCAATGCAGTTTTTCCAGTAATGGAGGGGGGTCAAAAAGATAATCTGCTCAAAAAGCATTGGTAGACGTCTCTCGTATTTGACGTGAGGTAACATTTTTTTTCCTTTTTGATCTAGCCAAATATGTGCACAGACATGTGAAAAAAAAGGGAAAACTTTTGCTTAGGTTTGTCACCTCTTCCCAAACGGTGAAGATGTAGTCCACTATGCTCAGATGCATAAGAAGATGGTGGACCAAAGCCTCTTGAAGGAGGCTGTTTCCGTGCTGCCCCCTCCCTCTCGTCAGCAAGGACAACAACTGCTTTATCTGGGGAGAGAAGATTGCTGGCCACACTGTGAAGCGAAAGCATTGGTTAAACTTCATATGCTGCCCCCGTCTTATTTGCTCATTCATGCTACACATAACTGAGCACTTCTATGCAGCATTGAGAGATCAGAAACACAGACAAAGGAGGCCGAAGCCACCGTGATTTGCGAGCAACTTTCAACCTCAGAAGCGGGGAAGACAGATCGAAGGGGGAATAAGAAGGACTCACAAACACTTGCGGCAGCAGAGGCGGGCACGGGGCGAGATTTATTCCTCCCTCTTCTTCTTCTTCTTCTTCTTCTTGCCGCTCTCACTCACGTTGCTCTCGTCTCTACGGAAAGTTTAGATGCCCACTCTCGTATTACGTAGAGACGTGTGCATAGCCACAACTTTGGAGGATAGTAGGAAAGGCTAGGGAAGGGGGGGACCCCAGGAGGAAGAGGCTACGTGCGTGATTCAGTACATACATCAGCGATGAATGGAGCTTTGGGGCGGCGGTAACTCTTTCGACTCTCTCAGCGACTATTTTGGAATAATGCAGCACATAAAAGTGCTACAACTAAAGACACATTTCCTCCTCTGAGCAGAGTCTTTCCAACCAACCCCCCTCCCTCTTTTCATTCTGCAGAAGGATTATTGAAACGACCCAAGTTTCTTTTTTGCACACACAGAAGTGAATCAAGTGTTTCTGCAATTCTTTTTTCTTGCCATTCGTCCTCCCGGTTTCTTTCTGGCTCGCACGCTCTGCCAAAGAAGTGGACGCGCTATGATTTGTTTACGGCCTGTCTCTCCATGGCTTTTTATGCAGCAGCCACCGATCAAAGAAGCATATCCACATATGATGTTCCTTTGTATTCGCTTTCTTTCTCGGCGTCCCATTCAGTGAGTTCTCTGCCCCCCTCGTGACTCTTTTCAGCTGCCTCTCTTCTCTGCCGAAAGCCTCTCTACGTAGTTAGCGACGACCCAAACGCTGGTTCTCTCTCTTTCTCTCTCTGATGAATACGTCAGCCGGCGAAGAAAGAAAGAAAGAGAGAGAGAGAGAGAAAGAAAGAAAGAAAGAAAGAAAGAAAGAAAGAAAGAAAGCTCTGCCAGGATGCCAGCCAGAGGAACCGGCCCGACTGGTAATGGTTACCCCCTTTGGAGCGGACGATTTCCTCTTCTCTCTCTTCAGGATGGTGGCGGCGGCGGCTTCGGCGGGCACAACAACAACGCCCCGGCCGTCGTCGCGAGGAGGGAGAGAGAGTCCGTTCGTTCTCCCTCGTCGTCCTGGCTGCTGCTACCGTCGTTGCTACTGCTACTTTGGAGGATGACGCTCGCTTTCTCCCTTCATCTTGGTTGTTCCTCTCTCCCCTCTCTTTGCCCTGGGCCATTCAGCCTCAGAGGTTGCTTGCTCATTGTGTGCGTAGAGAAGGGATAGAACAGATTCGTCTCTCTCGCGCGCAAGAACTCGGGGGAGCGCGCGAACTTGTTTCCACGTGAGAGCAAAACCCGCTTCTCTCTCGTCCGTCCCACGGCCGACGTCGCCAAGAACAGCAGCGGCGCGAGTGAGTAGGAGAAAGGAGAGAGAGAGAGAGAGAGAGAGACCGAGCTACTGCTGCTACTTCAGGCACGCACTCACGCTCAGAAGAGCGCGCTCATGTGTGTGTCCGTTCGCGTGTGTGCGCGCGTTGCTGTAGAATCGACGGACTGACTGACTTCAGTCGAGATCTGAGCAGACGCTCGCTAACAGCAAGAACAGATTACAGTAGAGAGAGAGAGAAAGAGAGAGAGTATTAACTGAGCACGTCGAAGGCACAACACGTGCGACGAGAAGACAAGACTACGTGAGTGTCCGCGTGTGCAGATCGGACATTGCCCCCTTACCCCCTCCTCCTGCTCCCCTTAACCCCCCCCCCTCACCCGAAAACTTAATAGTATTTATGTAGGCTCATAATCGTCGCAGACAACATCGCTATCTGCACTGTTGTCGACTACGTAGTGGAGTTATCGTCCGCACACCAAGCCGGCCAAGCTCCTCTGTTTTTATTTGTTCATCTCCCGAACCCACCAAACTTTCACCATTGTGGTCTCCGGCGGAATGAATCTGGTGCTGGCTTCGCCCGCGGCCCTCAACCACGGCGGCGGCGGAGCCGGCGGTGCCGGCGGCGGGCCCGGCGGGAGAAGCGGAGCGGCGGGTCAGACGCAGAACAGTCATTGTCCGCAGACACAGTGAGTAGTGACAAAAAAACGTCATTTCCTCGATGCAATCGCGATGTCAGGGGGGGGAGGGGGAAAAGCACCCAGAGAGTTGGAAGAAAGGAGAGAAAACAGGCGAGCGTCTTAATCGAGTGTAGCAAAGAGGCAGCTTAAACTGCAGCCTCATTATCCATGAGCATGTTTCACACTCCCAAAGAGATTTCTTTGCCACACTGAGAAACACAAGACGAGATTCATTTTTACCGCCTGCTAGTCCTCTCCCCCCCCCCCTACGCACACACACACACACACATGTACACTGTTGCAGAGCCATGCATCTGTAGCAAGTACAGTGGGATCCAATTTATTAAGTACGACCGCAATATTTGTTCAGTACTTGGTGACGACTGTGAACAAGCATTGGGACAACGGACAATTTTGCCACCATTTTTCTCACATATTTGGCATTGCTGTGGTCTCGTAGCCATCGAGGGGAAGTTTGTCTTCTCCTGTTCAAAACCCATCCTCAACTTTCTGAGTTTATATTTATGCCTGATACCACGAAAGTGAATTAACTTTCCGTAGAAATATGTGTTGATTATGCCACCGCACACCTAATTGACACCTGGCATTGCAAGTTTGTAATTTAGTGAGCATACTTTTCAGCCTTAAAAGTAGATCTCATTCAATAAATTGGGCCATATTGAATGTTTAGGGCTGTGGCTACCTAGATTGTCTCTTAGCCGTCGAGTGAAAATTATTTTTTTTCTTTCTATTTCGAGAATAGTGTTTTGCGACACAAATTTTACATTGATGCTTCGCACTATGAAAGGAAATTAACTTCGTGTGCGAATCTTTCCCTCTACCTACAGAATTGGACACCATTCAGAAGTTTTCTATGTAATAAATATACTTCGGAACCTGAAAACGTAGATCGTGCTTGATAAATTGTGCTCCACTGTACGTACCTTCTTCCTTCTGCACGTCCTCAAAGTATTCACCTGCCCAGGTGAAAGAAGCCTCGATGGGGCTGATTGGGTTACATCCCCCCCACGCTTTCCCCCCCCCCCCCCTCTTCTGTGCAGTATTAATCTTCAATTTCTTTCTTGAAAGTTGATCCTTCTGGCAATTGTGATGTAACCTTTGTACACATTTAAACGCATACACAACTACCTCAAACGCTGGCAATAAGACAAAAAATCTCGTATGTGCTTGGCACCCATGAGCAATTTCGTACTTTTTGCTCCTGTCACGCATGGAGAAGCAGGTCTCCTCCAAACCTGAGCCTCTGAAGCACCTCTTTTGACATGGTCTCATCTTTCTCCTCTTTCCATGATGACTTGATCCCGCCAGAAATATTCGTTAGAAAGAAAAAAAAAGAAATCTCGTTATGAGGAGAGAAGCTCCCTAGAGTAAAGAGTAACCAAGGTGCGTAAGTACGCACAGCCTTTTTCTTCGCTGCCAAGCCTTTACCAACAACCCTTTCTCTCTCTTTGCTCGAGGCAGCTGAAACATGGGTAAGGAAAGAGGCGATGAAGCCATTTCCCCTCCAGCCATGAGCAGGAGAGAGACGAGGGAAGAATCTTGTTTGGAGTATTAAAAGATTATGATTATGCAAGAATCGTGGCGAATGAAGCACCTGGAAGATTAAAAGTTCGTTTGGGCACATTGTCTGGCAACACTGCTTTCTGTTTTGGTCTGACACTCGTCCAATGTGCATCTGCTCAAAGTCACAACCTAAGACTGCCGAAATAGATCTGGGCAAAGTCGTGGACACCCGGTGAGAGAGAACCGTTTTTATCTCATCTTTGGGGAGTTTTTTCCTCAACGCAATCTGTGCGTTTTCCTGTCTTGTTTGCACCAGAAGTGAGCTAATGTTACACTGTCCTCGTAGATCAAGCATTTTCGTGTTGTCCCTCGCATTGAGCTTTCTCCTGCGCTGAAATGCGTTGCAGCCTCTGCTGGATCTGCCTTGGAGGAGGACAAAAGCCAGAAAGAATCGGATGCTCACCTGTGTGTAGGAAAGCCTCCTCAGAGAGAAGCAGCGTGAACAATTTTGCAGGCATTTGATCTCGTAAAGAAGCTGGCGTTGCAGGCTTCATTGCCCATGTTATATGCACACACGGTCAATATAAGACTTTTCGCCTCGCTTCGATTAAAATCTGACGTTGACGAATCTTCATCTTTTTCGTCCCCGCCGAATTCGACCGTGTCAAGGAGGTCTGAGCCTCTGGCCAAAATCGTTCGTCACTCGAAAATAGTAGTAGTAACAGCAGCAGCAGCAGCCTCGACAGCGGCCTCAGCTCATATGTGAGAGAGAAACTCTGGAATGATGACCTTGCGAAAGCTTTCTTTAAAAGTCTCGTGCCAAGCAGAGGTGTATCAATTTTGTGCCCCTCACATGGACGTACAGGATCGATCAGAACTTAAAAAAATAGCCTCATGTGGAGATAGATGCCTCATGATGAGGAGAAGAAACTTCTGCTGCAACTTGTGTACACATCTAACGAAGTCATGGCAGGGACGAACTTTGTCCGCACTCCGTACTTGCTCAAATCTTACGGCGTATTTGGAGGCTCCCGAGTAAATGTTCATGATCAGTAGTAATAGCAGTAGGAGAGTTGAGAAACAAGTTTTCTTCTTCCTCCTCACGAATCAGCCCTCCACGATCGATAGTAGGAGAAACAAAATCTCAAGTTTTGTCAAAAGCGTCGTCGTCGCCGTCATTCCAAGCCTTTGTTTCTGCTCTCCCTTCACGCATCTGTCAAAGTTAAGCATAACGTCAGGTTTGCCACAGCACGAAGGAGAAAAAACAGAGAGGAAATCCTTCGAATTCTGGCACAAGACTTTGGCTTGGAAATGCAAGCAAGCAAGCAAATTCTCGTCAGCTAATGTTACTAATGGTCGATTCCTATGAAAAATGGAAGTTGGAACGTCGTCGAGCTGCTAATGAACCCCGGGTGTGTACAGGGTGGCCCGCAAAGTCCTTGCCCACCTCAAACAGAATTGTTCGCTCCCATGGATGTGCTGGAAGTGGCATTCTCGGTGTCCAACCCCCCGACTGTCGAGATTGTCCTGGTCAAAGTAGAGTCTTCGGACGCCCGGGCGCGGACGACCCGCGAGAAGGAGTCATGCTATTCCTTGTCCAGGTGTAGAAAGGACTCTTTGGACACCCGGTAATGGACGACTGGCTGGAAGGAGACCGAAGTCATGCTTTCCTTGTCCTGATGTGGAGAGAGAAGTAGAGAGATCGTGGCTTTAGTTCTTCTCGTACGCTGCACATATGAATTCAGCTAAAAAAAATGCTTTCCAGTGACGCATGAAGAATTATACATGCATACTGTATTCCAGGAAGGAAAGGCAGAGCTTCCTACAAACAGTAGGTCTCACACACACCACCATTTCTGTACTCCTCTTCTCTACCCTACGTCCAAAGTAATTTCCTACTCCGTCGGCATTCCACGGGTCCGTCAGTCGAGCATCTTTATCAGGGAGTTCTGACCGAGCAGGCTCAATCGATACACACGAGCTCTCTCCAGTATCTGTGAGCCCCTCTCTGATGCTACGATGGACAATCTCTCTCTCTCTCTCTACTGCATGTTCTTTCTTTCATTCTCTTCGATACACCATTTCAATTTCCGCCCAGTGCACGGGAGAGCAGAGAGCCTCCTTCTTCTTCTTGCCGGCGGTGGAGAGGGGAGGGGGGAGGAAGAAAGAGTGTCAGGCGAGTAATGGGATGGATCTTCTCACTCTCTCTGTCAGGGGCGCTTCCACCAACGTCTTCTAGTGGATATCCAGCACAGTTACGGATGTATAGATATAGATATATAAGCGTACCAGCGTCTACCGTGGTGATGAATGACTGTGCCGCTTTCTACCTACAACTGAGATTTGTGAAGCCGAAAACTTTCCAATGCGCTTTTCTCTGTGTGCTTCTTACGCAGATAGTGAGATCTTTCTTTCCGATTGCATTTTCTCTCGCTTGGTGGAGTCTTCACCCAGCCACTTCTCTGAATGGCGGTTTTTTTGTTGTTGTTGCTGTTGTTGTTGTTGGTGGTGGTGGTGGCGGTGGCAGAGGCAAATAGAACACGAACCAGTGTTCTACTTCAGGAGGAAGATGATTAGAATCGACTGGATCGTCGCCACTAGAGAGAACTATCTCGCCTCGCCTTCCAAGTGCCTACGAAGAGGATATCTCTGCCAAACTTCTGTGCTGCTGCCGCCACTTGATCAGCTTTTTAGTGAGATGTCGCTTGCTTGGGTGCTGCCCCAGTCCTCTCGCTTGCCTGGGCTCTGTGTAAGCCTTTAAGGGCTCAGAGTCCTTCTTTCTTCGTCTTGTGCCTGGCATTACCAGAGACATTCTTCTTCTTCTTCTTCTCCTCCTCCTCCTCGTCGTCGTCGTCGTCGTCCTCAGCCTCATCCTTTGGTGAAGCGCATGCAGCAGCCACAGCAGGGAGAGAAAGGCTGTCGATGTCCCTGGCGCCGCGGAGCTTTTTGCTCTCACTAAGGTAACCGTCGTCGTCGTCGTCTGGCCCGAGGCGCTGGGCAGCGTCGGATGGACGGCGATCACTAAAGCAAACATGCCAATTGTGAAGTTTGTCTTCTGGGCTGACTTCCCCCCCTACCTTTTTGCCCCCTCTGTTCCTTCTAACGAAAATTGGACGACATCGCAGCAGTCAAGGAGAAGAAAGAAGTGGAGGGCGAGAGACTTTGGAAAGTGGAGTTGGATTTGTTGTTCCAGCCTGAGCTCTCCTTTCTCTTTGGCCCGTTTTCCTTACTGAAATTAAATACAACGCGAAACAAAGCTCTCCCGCAACTTTGAGGAACTTTCCAGAGGCCGAAAGTAGCGGGAGGGAGGGAGGGAGGGAGTGAAAGAATGGTGAGGAAGAGAGTGTGTGAACAAACACATGCTCATGCACAAAAGCCTTCCTTCCTTTCTCGTTACTCATTGTTCCAAAGGATGAGGATGAAAAATCGGGTCTCAAGGATTCCTCATTATAGCGCTGGGAAATGCATCCTTATGTAGCCGCAGCCTCGCCGAGGACGAGGACACACCGACCGACTCCAAGGTGAAGGCTTGGCATTTTGACCAGAGAGTAATGGTGGTAGATACATACGGCCTCTGCTCAGTGGTCCCTCGGTGCCTATGAATGTTTGTGCGTCCATGAGCTTTGGAGCGGAAAAAAGGGGTGTTTGCGCAAACAAACACAAGTGTGTGTGTGAGAGAGACTGGGTGTTAATCCTCCTTCGTTCTTTTGCTTCTTCTGTGATTAGAACGTCTTCATAAATCACTCGTCAGAAGTAACGACTTTGTGTGTTAGGTTCAACATGATGTAAGCACAGTTGATGGACCTCGTGTGTGTCCTCGTAGCTGAACTGAAAAAAAGAGGACTTCTTTGATGTGACTTCAAATTGGAGCTGCTGCTACTGCTACCAATTGCACAAAGTACAAGAACAGGAGAAAGCGAGTCGTGCCGAGCTGCTCCTATGTACTGGGAATACGTAACCGTCCACACGTAGAGAATCTTCTTTTCTCCTCTCCAACCCCGATCGATACTCCCATTCTTACATGGCAGGTTGCACGTGCAGAGCAGTGAAATAACTGCAGATACAATACTTGTATATGCGTCATCATGGACTTTCTTCGCTGGGGTGGCGCTTTATGATCTTTGCCTTCTCCTGGGTGTCCTGGGTGCTGTCGTCGTCGTACCCGCTGTTGATGGCCATCTTGCTTTTTTACCTTGATGGTTATCGCGCACTGAAGAAAGACTCTTCCCCCCCCCCCCCCTCCTTATTCGATCACAGCTGTTCTTATTGTTACCAGCATGCTTCCCCCGAGTATAAGTATGTAGCTAGACAGCACCGAGGACTCTTATGCAGTACATTTCCTGGTTATTCTTCAGCCAGCTTACGCAGACAAGCGCTTACACACCCTGTTGTAGGAGAAGGAGCGATCAATAAGAGCTACTCCCCTGCGTTCACACTTGGTGCATGCTTACGTACCACCAACTTGCTGGCACGTGTGTTATCACAGAAAAGAAATGCATGGCTCTTGTACTTCAGCGGGAAGAACTGAAGTGGAGGGGGCCACATTTTGCTTAAACGAGCAGCGGCAACAGCAGCATAAATATATTATTTAGAGGCCTAAGACAAATTGCGTTGAGAGGAGGAGGAGGAACATACGTACAGAGGAAACATTCGGACAGGAGCAAGACTCACCTTGTCAGACTTGGAGTAACTTGGCACAGCACGAGTCCAGCATCGAGTGCAGCAAGAGCCTCCTCAAAAGCCTCGCCCTTCTGTCTTTCTTCATCTGAATGAGGCTGACAGGAGTAAGCGAACGACAAAGAGCCAGAGATTCTGCTTCTCTTTCTTCAGAAGAGAGGTCTGATTTTATACGGCATCTACAATTCTCCCTCTAAACCTTCTTAGATGGTACTATATGTCCAGCTTCACTAGATATAATCTTATTTTAGATCAAAGTCAGAGTAAAAAAAAGCTAGGGGAAGAAGGGCACGAAGGATGATGCACTCGTACAAGTACATCGGGCGTACCATCCGGGCCGTCATGTTCGTAAGTAGGACTACGTACGTGGGGTGCGTGCATGTGCTAACCAAAAGGTGAGGGCGTCTTCCTGGGTGTCTTGCTGCCTCCTTTATCATATGATCTCCAGGGAGTATTTCTGCTGCTCTAAATGGAGATAGGCCATGAGATGGAAGAGAAGAGAAAAGAAATGGTATGGAAGGAGGGCCGGGCCCACCATAGTGGTCGACCCAAAGTGCGTGGCAAAAGGTGAGCACTGTGAAGCTGGGGAAAAGATTTCTTTTTTTCCCCCTCCGTGCACAGCACTGCACAGTGCAGCACGCATGAGTGCAGTGTCATCACGTGATAGACCGAAGGGAAGCAATACTTATCACCATGCCTAAACATAGGGACGGACAACCCCCTAGGGGAAATCAGTTGTGTCTGTAATAAAGCCGTGGAATTCTGCCCCTTCTCCGATGTGTGCGTGTGCACCCACCCGCAGTAGTGTGCCGTTGACTCCTCCAAGTGCGCCGGTGCCAGGAAATAAAACTGGAAGTAGGATGTACGTACGTACGTGGATATGTACGAAGCATGCATGCGTGCGTGCTCCCTGCCTCTCGAGCTCGCAGAATAATGGCAGTTGGTGGCCCTGGCTGGTCCCCCTCCATATCCCCCCCTTCTCTACCCATGATTTGATTCCTGCCTCTGCTTTAGAGAAGGAAAAAGACACAACTATTTTGAATAGGGAGTCTGGGGAGAAGGAGGGAATTTCCTTTCCCTTTTTGGATATCGCGACCAAAGTTTTCCCCAGGAAAAGTGAGGAGTGCCAGCAACTGAGGTGTCGTCGTTATCTTCTTTTGGACCAAGTTTGCACTGCCAAGGGGATGTCGGACCATCTCGTCCGATATGTAGGACGACGTGTGTAAGAGCACTTGTGTGCGGTGTAAGAAAAAGGGTCTTAGTGCGCACATGTTCTACATGGAGGGATCATGATCGCACTGGGGACAGAGGATGGTGATGGAGAAGGACTTGGACTTGACAAAAGAGTGGTGGTGATGGTGGAGACGATAAGTCATTGCGGCGACATCAAGTGTGGTACGCAGATTTCCTTTCTGGCAGTGAGTCAGGGCTGCGCGAATACAACCTTGTGCAAAAAAGAAACCCTGCGTGACGGGGACAGATTTGTGATTTCGCAAAGCTCATGAAAGGTTTTCAAGGGGACTTAAAGGAGGGGATGGGGAAAAAGCTGTTACCAGCACGACAGGTATGTGAAAGCACTTGACGAGAATGATGAGTAGAAATGCACTTGTTCCACTTAAGAAGAGCGTGTTCTTAAGTGAACAAGCCAAGCATATTTTTCGAATGTTTCATTGTATCCTGCAAAGTGTGCACTTCGAGCGTGGCCCTGCACAGCGCGGACAAGAAGGGCACGAAACGCTACTGGGAATTGAGTGCATTCATCAGGTTGAAGCAACATTGAAACATGAATATACTTGTCGCTTTCAACCCTATGCACGTACGCAAACTTTGACCTCAGCTATGTGCGTTGTAAGTGCATAAAGAAATTGCACCCTTGATCTGAGCAAGTTTGCAGGTGAAATGTGCAATGGCGTTCTCGATCCTTTCACGCGGCCACAAGCAATAGTTGATACTCGTATGCAGCGCACAGACAGTCGCTGTACTTAACACAGGCACACGAGCTCAGTACTGCCCGCGCGCGCAAGCTCTGTACTGGCCGCACACATACACACAAGATCTGTACTGCCCGCACACGCAAGCCCTGCACTGCTCGCACACACAAAAGCTCTGTACTGCCCACACACCGACACACACACGCACACGCACACACAAAAGCTCTGTACTGCCCACACACCGACACACACACGCACACGCACACACAAGATCTGTACTGCCCTCACACGCAAGCTCAGTACTGCTGGCACGCACGCACACTCACCCCTGCTCCGCACCACGCACACACCCAGCGTGCAGACCGACCCAGGCGTAGGCACTGTTGTTCTGTTCTCACGGTATCGATCCCACTGCTGCAGGCAGAAGGTGGAGAGGGGGACGTCGAAGCCGAGGAGGTTTTCCTCTCCACAGTAGTTGTGAGGGAAAGAACGAGAAACTTTATTCTTATGCAATTAGACCTGCTCGCAGCTCCTCTTCCGTTTCCTCCATATCTTCTCACTCTCTCCACTTCAAAGGCCAAAGAGCCACGGCCGGAAAAAATGGGAACATTTTACGCCTTGCTTCTCCAGCCTTTTTCCAAGCTTCTCCAGCCTTTTTCCACCAGCTAAATACAGTACTTCAGTCGTAATACATGTACATATAAACGAGGAGAGAGGTGGAAAAGGTGACTGTGGTGCACAGATTTTTAAAGGGGGGACGACTGAGAGTGAGTGAACGTTCGTTCGTGCGTGCGAGTAGAAGACATGCGCAGTTTTTCTTCAATGAACTCGCATCTGTCACCTTTTTTTAGGGTAGCAGAAGTGATTCAATTCCCCACATCCTTCCTCTCGTCAGTACTGAAATCGAGGCTAAGTAAGGCTGTGATTCTATCATCACGGATGAGCAGTGTGCCTGATCGATATCGCCATAGTCTGGAGGTCGAGACCGAGTATCGGGATACTCGATCCCGAGGCGATATCTTCAATGCCCAATTGGTTATTTGATGGTTTGTAAAGTTGACGCTTTGGCTCATGCGTCAAAGATGCTGAGATTATGCTGAAGTTACGGGGTCGACTCAGAAATTTCTGCGTACGGTATGTTCAGATAGAGTAGAAGCCGCTTTTAATAACACTATTCGTTCTAGGTCGAAACTTTCTTAAAAATGGCCTGACTTTGTTCATAGGAATTAACAACATATCAAACATAGCAGTGTTATCATGTAATTAGAGCCTTGAGACAAGGCTCATAAAGTCATTATGTCTTGAGAGTGAAAGAAGTTGATGTTTCTGTCTTCAATTCTTTTGTCCTAACTCATGTTTGGATGTTGAAGTTCGCAGAATTGTGCAGGTTTCTACTGTTTTTGATACAATTTTGGATAAAAATTGTTGCTCTAAGCTGCTCTGAGTGCTCTTGTATGGGGTAGAATTGACCACATAAAGTGCAACTTGATTCCGTTCCTGAGAAATCTGTTGTTATATGCGGCGTTCTTAAGCGGCTTCTACTGTAATGCATAGGTACATACATATGTAACATATTCAATATTTTCCTAATATTCTTACTACTACTTACGGGGGGGAGACAAAATTAAGACATTGATTGACTTTACTGGCGCAAATGGACCTGCTTAAAGTTGAATGAGGCTCAATCTCATAAGAGACAATTAATTTATCACGGAGAATTTCGGTCGTGAAAGGGGCATTTCTTTTTTTTTTTGCTCCTAACCTTTGCTGATGCGGCACGGAGGTGAGGTGGTTGAGGTTGGTGATCTTGAAGCAGTTGCACTTGTCTTGACTACTTCTGCCAAGAGGTTGAACATGTCTCTAGGGGTGTGACAATTCTTAACTAACATCTAGAAGTCGAACGGACTCCTAATTTTGCCATCGCTGCACCTACGCTCGTGCATAGAGACTTTGTGGTTGAAGGAGTTCTGGGTCTCGTTGCTGCTGCTAAGCGAGAAGACTTAGAAGGCGCAGACATTCGGAGGAGTTTGCAGGTCCATTGAGGCCAGTAAGAGAAAACTGAACGAATATCTTGTTCTCTGGCTTTCTTCTAGTCCTCATAGAGAAGGACACCGTGATCAAGAGTAATGGTTTGTGTCGCTGCGCGTGTTAATCACACGTCCATACATATTGTATATGATTGATGCAATTGAACGCACAGCTTATACGTAGAGACACCAACAGTGCAAGCATGATGTCATTGAAAGGCTCAGTGCCAGTGACAACACGTACACAAACAAGATCACGCGGTCAAATCACGCGCGCCCCAGACTTCTTGGCCACTAAGTTGGAGTCGAACGGGTGCACCTGTGGTGTGTTGAGTGTCTTCCCCATCCGTCAAGCCACCGACCGGAAATTCGGAAAGGAGAAATCCGCTGCCAAAAAAATCTCTTCACCGGAAACTTTTCTTATGTTATGTACGTAGCCATAGAGAGACAGAGAGAGGATACGAGAGGGAGAGGTCTTCTTTTTGCTGACGTCGGCACACTTTGAGAGAGCGTTGTCGTTGCCGTCGCCGTCGTTGTCGTCGTCGATGTCGTCGTCGTGCCCCTCCCTTTCTGTGATCGCCAGCATGATTTGGGTGCGAGATCGTTGCTGACGACTCACTTTTTCCTTTGTTCTCTCTCGTTGGCCGTAATTTTCCACTCCTGCGCTGATCTGCATGCATACGTACGTATATACATATGTGTGTGTGTATACACGTATGTATGTATACATGCTTGTATGTACGCACGCATGTATGTGTGTGCTTGCAGAAGAACATGAGAAGTAGAAGCTAATAATACTGCTGCTGCTGCTATAGTTTGTACGTACGCACTGAAAGAGACGACCCTGCAATTTGGACCAGATGGGTGAAATCTTAGATTAGGCTTAGAATCTAGTGAGATGAACGAGAATTCCGAATTGGGTACATCTTGAAGGGGTTTAAGTAAAAAAAGGCCCACGACATAAATCACTGCATAAGGAAGCGTAACAACCCTAACCTCACCTAGGAGGCCTTGCTTACCCAAGGTGCCGAATACAAGGACTCGAGAGTTTGAAATAGTACAGTAATAAGACAGTAAATAAGCCATAAGGATCCGTTGATGCTTATGTTCAAGTGCTCCACAAGCAAATTTATCAGGGAAGAAAGCTGCTAATTTCATAGAACATTTGGCAGAAGTCGTTAGTAGTAACGGAGCAACGAAACAACTTGGCAACTTCCTCGTATCCAACATTAGTCAACTCAAAATCAGCAGATTCGAATGCGGGCAAACAGTCTTACTGGGGCTATCACAAGCTGAGGCCACACACCTATCGCACCAAGACTTATTGCGCCCGCTGCATAAGGTCCTCATCTATGACCTGTTTCAGTCCTGCTTGACTCCACCTATTGATTTATCTCTCTTAATGCATGCGGATCCTGAGAGAGATTTCCTCAGCCACCAAATGTTCTGACGATGGAAGGCAAAGGTCAAGAGTTCTGCGTGAACTCGTCGCTCTACCTTGACGCAGCAGAATATTTACAAGGGTTCCCACCGTTTTGAGCACTGGCTGCTCATCGTCTGTACGTACTATTAACGGAGCAGCGAATGGTGACTCTTCTATTTGAGCCTAATGTTCAATGAGACTTTCTTCTTCATCCATGAACTTGTTTAGGAAGTGCGCAACATTAGAGATATGAGTTGTGTCATACCAACTTGCAGACGTGGTGAATTCAGGGTGGAACGAAAGTTATGAATCACTCAAAAGATAGGGCTGCAGCCATTCTGACATGCTGGGCAGGCTTTTGTCAGTGTTGTCACGCAGTAAATACTCACTACAACTGTTGTCATAACTTATGTCGTCAAAATTTATCAAAATAAAAGCGCAGAACAAGAATATTACTGCGAGCGGCAGCGTTTTGACTCCATGGAAAAATGTTCGAGACAGTCATGAGTGAGCGATTCACTGACGTGAAAAGTCTTTCCACATTTTTATTGTGTAAAAAACTAGAATAAGACTATTTTTGTCTTTTTGAGACCCAAATCCCGCTCACTTCTATTTTTTTCACCTTCAATTGCGATGCCAATGCTTAAATAAACCATTCTAGTAGACGTTATGGTTCCACCTCTCCTCTCTTATCCGCCACTGAAGGTGTCTAAAACCAGCCTTAAAAAACGACTCCACAACAGTTCTCCCGAGTGACTTTCGTTCCTACCCGGGTATTCTTGGCCATATCTTATGTGTTTGTGCATGGGTGCACAGCATGTATGTCAGGATAGATGTACACGTACATGTGCATTTGTAGGCGTGAGTACGTATGGGTGTGTGCGCGTATACGGGTGTACGCATGTGTACGTTTGTGCCACGTGCACATGCTTGTACGCATGTACCATGTGCATGCACGTATGCATGTACGAATGTACGACGCGCATGTGTGTATGTGTTCTCCCCTGCTGGCTGGCACGCACATAACTTACATCGTGTACATACACGCGTAGGTGAAGTTCTTAAAAAGCCAATCCTCGGGGGAGAGCCCCCCCTCCTTCCCCAAACTAGCTATGCCGGCGTGGCTAAGGAACCTGGATGTGATCCTGCTGCTGCTGGCGGCTCCCTACTACTGCGTCCGTGCATACATCAGGGTTGGCTGTGCAGTGCGTGCGTACAATGCGAGCAGAGAGAAGAGCCAGAAGGACGAGGAGGAAAGAAAGACGGAGGGTCTTTAATTGAATGCATGTGAGAGGATGAGGAACTAGGTAATAAGGTTTCCTCCTCATCCTTGTCCGGCCGTTGATGAATGTTCCTAATAAGATGGCCTCCGCCACGGCCGCCACGGCCGCCACGGCCGCCACAGCCGCCACAGCCGCCACGGCCTCGGCCGCCCCCACCGCTCCTTTTCCTCCCCCCCTATTTTCCAAGGGCTTTGCAAACGCGCCGCGCAACTGACGACGGGAGGCAGACCATAAATAGGCTCGGACGTGAGCTTTCCACTGAGGATCTTGGGTTTCAGCTCTCAGGGGATGGCTACTTTCTTCTTCTTCTTTCCCTCCTTTACTGACCAGCAAGTAGACCAGAGGGTCGAATGTCATTTTCTTTCCCCGTCTCTCTCTCTGGCAGCAGAGGCAGCACTTTCTTGATAAGAAATTGCTTTCGTTCTACTGCCTTCCATGCCAAAAGTCTATCGGAAAGGAGCAGAGTAGAGGAATGGCAGAGGTGAAATCTTTCCTATCTTTCAAAATATCACTAGCTCGGTCTTCGGTTGCTTTTACTTTTGCCCCTTCTCCGTGACAGGCGAGAGAAGCTTCTTCTTGGACTAGTCGGAGTGCAAAGTGCTGCAGCTGCTCTTGGCTTTTGACGTTGACCCCCACAGCCAACTTTCCCCCCCCCCCCCTTATAACCGTGTTGCAGTGCACGACATCTCCTCTCACACCTTTATTTCTGAGCCACGTGCATGCAAGCACGTGGGTGCGTGTAAAGCCTTGTTTCTGTACTACCCGTCGGTATGTCACACACACACACAGAGCGTGGTACGTACGTGCCCACACACACACATGCGTTCATATGTCTGCATGAACAGTGGCCGCTTAGTCTTACGTACTCTGACTGTAGTTAGGTTGCGATATCAGCAGCAGCGCCTTTAGGAGTGATTGATAGTCAAGTAGTTCGATCGCAAGCCTGTGAGTAACTACATACGCAAAGAATGGAGGTCTAAAGCAGAGAGAGAGGGGAAGCCTGACGCTTGCTTACTACTCTACACACACGCATACACTCTTACGTGGGCCCCCAAGCACACGCATACTCTCTTACACGCCCCCTCACCTCCCAGCACACGCACTCCAACGTAGCCCCCCCCAACACCCGCACGCACGCACACGTAGGCCCACTCACCGCCCGAGCACACGCTGGCAGTAGCGGCAAGTTCGGAAATGAACGTCGGAACTTTCGTCGGCGCCTAAAAGGGCGGCGGGGAAAACACACGAATTGGTGGTGTTGGTGTCGTGCACGTTCTCAGCCCCGCACGCCACGTTGAAGGGGAGACAGAGAAAAGGAGGCCACTGCAGCAGAGAGCATATATTTTTTTCTTCCAAGTTCTCTCAGGCGCTTTTTGGAGTCCGCCACCGCCGCCGGTCAAAACACGTCCGTCCTCCGCTTTTTTGCCTCCTGCTACTAGTACACGTCCTTCTCCTCCTCCAGCTCGAACAGCTTCACCTCCGCCTTTATATGCACGAAAATCTCTAGGCAATTCGTGTCTTGCGCAAGTGACTGTCAAGCCCTGGAGAAGAGGAGAAACAAAAAGTTTTCGCTCCACTCTTCGCAGAGACGAGGACGATTATTTTGTCGCACAAGAAGAACTAGAAAGCGGCTGAGGGGAAGGACGACGACAACGGCGACGACGACGAGGACGAGGGGGGGGACTATTTCACGGAGGAGATGTCTCCAACAAAGACACTACTTTTCTTCTTCTTTCTTTCTTCCTGGGCTTTTTTGTGTGTGTTGTTGCTGCTGTTGTTGCTGCTGCTGCTGCTGCTGCTGCTGCTGCTGTTGCTGCCTTAAGAAGAAATGTCAATACAGCCTGTCATATTCAGCGATGGAAAGGCAAAATTCCCGCCGCTCACGCGAGTTCTCCAGAATTTTGCTCTCGATAAAAACAAGAACCCCTCTACTTCTTCTTCCCCCTCGTGCTCCTCTGGCAGTTTGTTGTTCATGATGAAGACGTTTTGTCCAACGTGTCGATAAATACTTTCTCTGGGGAGGAGGTTTCATTTCCTCTCTTTTCAAGCGGCCGAGCGGAAAATAAAATAAAAAAAGGGAGGCGAGAAAAGCAAGACTTCCAATAATGTAATCTTCTCTCCTCTGTCTCGGAAAAACAAGCTTGCATTTCAAGCCCCTCTCTTCTCCAGAGTCAATAAGACAGCGGCGTCTCCGCGGCCTCCCCAGGCCTTTGTTTCTGCCAAGCAGGGGTGGAAGAATGGAAGAAGGCCCATTATCTGTCGTCTCCCCTCACTGGAGACGCAGGACGACGTGAAAAGTAAATTAGAAATTCCATCCACGTGCCTTTCTCGAACGCCGGGGCTAAGATGAATTGCCTTAATTGCAGCCGGCTACAACAACAGCAAGAAGAAGTAGGAGGGAGCCTCCTCCTCCTCCTCCTACGTCGTCTCTGTCCTCCTCCTCCTCCTCGCAGCCGTCGCCAGGCCTCGGGTGTTCTCCTCCTCTTCACTTTGCTTTCTTCTCCACACGTTTCACCTATGTGCACGTAGTAGTAAAAGCTTGACATTTTGATCACGTAACGAGTTACTGGAGAGACAGAGGACGAGCCAGCTCTTCCCCACTCCCCCGGCGGACACCCCCCCCCCCCTCAGGTCCCCCCCCTGCTCGGCTGCTTCGCTCGTCGGCAGAGTGGCTCATTGGAAATCAATGCTGCTCATCCATATTTGAGACGACGACACGGTTTGCACGAAACAAGGAGGGACTTTTGCTTAGTTTTCTTTTTTTCTCTCGCTCTCTCTGTCATATCTGCGCGCGCGCCCGTGTGAAAGAAGCGTTGGATAAGCTTGAGAGATGAATAATAGCAACAGCACTCGCAACAGCAAAAAGCATCGGCGAGAAAGTCGAGCTGAAGGTCTTAAGACTGCGCTGACAGAATCTGCTTGTACGCAGACATGGCGATCTTATGGAGTGCCCGGCCGACACTGCTGATGTTTTGATACTTAAGTGAGACATGATCAGCACTGTGAGCGTAGAAATCTCAGATTCTGGTGGGACGAATCATCAAAAGTCCTGAATCTGAATCGAGTGATGACTGTCACGAATGTGAACGATTTCTGACATTTACGGATACGAATCAGATTCGAGTCCAATTCAAATTGGATTTTCGTTAAGGAACGGTAAAGTCAAAACAGCATCTGCCTCTGGCACCTGGAGATTCTCTGCCAAATCTGGCCAAATTCACTGCTGGCTGACTGGCTGGCTGCCGTCCGTCCTCATCGGCGACAAATTCAACTTGCCGAGCATTGACACGATCACCATAAGACTCGAATTGGTGACTTTCGTTGATGAGTCCTCAAAACTTCGATCCTGAATCTTAAACGAGTCTGGCAAATTTTCGAATCATACCCAGCACTAATGTGTACTACTGTAAACTGGAATTCTCCTCCAGGGGAGCGTGGAAAGTTTTAGCCAAGAACAATTGTAACGCATTAGAGAGGGCAGGGATTTCACACTCTTAAAGTTACGTAGCAGCAGACTTAAGGGTAATTCTTTGGAGCACTGGAAAGTTTCTTCTGGTCTGGATGAGATTGCCCACCGGCCACCAGTCAGGTGCATGGACTCCAAAACTGTATGACAAGAGCTCTTTAATAGCAATTTACATAATTTTTATGGGCACTACTTCTTCTTTTGCGGCCTTGACTTGCGGCTCAGCCTGGGCAACCCCCCCCCCTACTTGTGGCCTTTTCTCTCCGGCAGCCCACTCTGGAAGCGTTTTCGTACTCAGTTGCAGCCCACTCTTAAGAGCGCGGACCGTTTTCTACAGAGTGTTGATACAAAACAGTGAGTGAATCTAATTTGTGAAAACACTGTGGTGTCCTCGACACTTGACTCTGACGTCCGCCAAGTGAAAGCTGTAGTTCCTCGTGGAAATGACACGTCTTCATTGCCGTCATCACAAGTTGTTCTCTGAGTAAGATATTTGTCGTGGCAACAGCACTATATAAACGTTGTTATTGCAGTTCTTCTTGCTCTCAAGTCACAGCAATTTCACAATGCTACATTTATCTCAGTGATTGTTGACATATAAGCCAACGAGGAGCATTCCAAATGCTGAGCTTCGAGCATGGAAGGACGCTAAATTGCAATAAATAACCATTGTCCATGGGTCCCCCCGTAAAGTTGTTCCATAAGACACGTACAAACTGTAACACTTAGTTAGTACTCGTCGCTTTATAAACAAAGGAAAGTGCGGGCAATTCATAGGCACCCTATTTACTACACTTATGGACACTCGTCTCCCCCAGTGCTCATTTATATACATGCCCCTTTTTTAGGCAGGCTCTTTTATAGACCCTTCTGTGCACAGAGGGGCTCTCCAAATTCGTCTGTTTTGTGTGTGTTATCTCTCTCTCTCTCTCTCTCTCTCTCTCTCTCTCTCTCTCTCTCTCTCTCTCGGAATTTTAAAAAAAAATAGCTAGATTATAGATAATGTGAATACAGATAAATGTAGTTAAGAGTATTGTCTGT
>JAAUXU010048475.1_pt1 | contig 25327 bp, 32 predicted proteins | sample 7278151 | NCBI WGS metagenome assembly JAAUXU01 (sample SAMN14350113, study PRJNA611818) | marine sediment metagenome | isolation source: surface marine sediment (1.8m) | place: French Polynesia: Moorea | collected 2018-08 | reverse complement strand
GTGGAGAGCCTGTTTAAACGCCGCCAATGCCTTGCGGAGAGAGATGCAGAAGCCCTTGGAGGCAGGCAGCAGAGGGAACTCTGGCACCAGTACCGGAGACCTGAAATTGGGGGGATTTTTCGTCATTGTGAGGAAATTTTGCAGTGCTTATAAAGGGGGGGGGGGAAACTTACTTGTCCTCCTTGGAGGATGATTCGTCTTGGACCCATTGGCTGATGCGACAGATCATTCTGGAAACAAAGTTAAATCAATCCCTTAGGATTTGCTTACACTTATAGGTTACACATGCATGCAGTATGAGTCAAAAAAATCATTCTTCTACGCATGCTGTATGACTCACAACAGAACTTGTCTCTTACCTGTGGGCGTTCTTCTTCAGGTGCTCCCTGGCCTCCCTCTTGAATGGTTCGGGGGGCGCCCAAGCGATCCTGGCCATGCTCTGTAGCAACTTGATCACAACCATCTCGTTGTATAAGCGCGAATTCTCCATGCCTTGCTGCGTCCCGCGGTGGCGCTCGTACCCGGCCTCATTGTAGTAAGGCTCGTCCACCAAGATGAGTCCTATTCATTGGAATAATAACTCATTGGAAGCTATATCATCGTAAGCAGAGGAACGGTCCAAGATGTGAGCCTATGGAGCATCAGCTGATCGCAAGAAAGTATCCTAGCCTTTCCAGGACTTTCCGACCAAAACAACTACTGCTCCTCCCGATGGAGCTAGACCATTTCCAAGACAGTTGTCATTTTCCAAAGTTGCCTTTTACCTTGGATGGAGACCAGAAGCTGTAGCATGTTGGAATCCTCCGTCCAAGTCTCTGTCCCTTTTCCACTCCAGGTGCCCAACAAGCTCACGCAGACTTTACCATCCTCGTAGAGGTTGGGGTTCAACCTGTCGTTGCAGTAGCTCAGGTAGTGACACTTGGGAGGAGCCTAAAAACAGCCAAGTAAGAGATTGACTGACAAGTTTTTATCTTTCTTCTTCTACCTGAGGGTGCTCGGGGTCCAGATGGAATTCGAAGAAGAAAAGTCCATCCTCGTAGGGCGTCCTCTCGGGTCCAGTGATCATCACAGAGAACAAGTCCTAAACAAAATCATCACTCACAATCACAACAGCTATGAAGTTGAACCTTTCGTGAAAGCTCTACCATTCTGTCCTCGTAAGCCTTGACGCTGATTCCCTCGGGAAGGGCAGTCTTGAGCAGATTAATGTCCCTTTTCACAAACTTGACGAAACGCTTCATCTCCAACGGTTGGAACGAGGAGACCTTGAACTTATGAGTGTCTGGAGAGCTCTCGCAGACCGTGAAGGCTGTGGAAATGCAGTTCTGTCACTCTCAAAACGTGTGGAGCGGCAGACGCGAGGATTACCTTCAAAATCTCCTTCCCGCTCTTTCGCTTCTTTGGAGTTCTTCTCCTGCTCTCCCTTGTGTTCGGTGAGGTCCGTGGAATCTTGGATGATCTTGGACGTCCCTGACCGTGATTCCAATGAAGTGTTGTGGTGTTGTTTAGAAAAGCCAGATAAAATGGCCTTGGTTAAGTCCGAAGCTGTACTTTCCTCTTCATCATCATCGTCGTCCGCGGTTCTTAAACATGGCAAAACAATTTCTTTCTGTTCTTACATAAATACTTTTCATATCACATGTTCGCAATCAGGAGTCGCGACTTGCACCAAATTGTGCGACTCTGGTCCATTGGAGGGTAGTTTCTTTCGTGAGAGGCACAGGTTGAGATTCCAACGCTTTGGTGAGTGACAGCGCTTCCATCAACGTCAGCTCTAGCAACATCATCAACCTGGGAGGCCAATTGATCCCCGCTGCTCACGCAGCCTCCTGCAGCTCTCATACAAGGTTGGCTCTTTATTGCGACTATACCGTACATACATTGGAATGATGTTTGTGAAGAACAGGCGAAGAAAAATGAGTTGATCAGTGATCCCGTGGACCTTAAGCTTTGGCCAGCGATGTAAACGAGTCAAATTTCCATTAGCCGAGTTGAGCAGGCTCGCTCGACATCACTGTCACTACCCCTGGCGGCTTTGGATCCAGTGACAACTAAATATGTCCTATGCTTCATACACTGGATTGTCTCTATAAGAATCCTCACTACAAGAAAACCTCCCTCAAACAATCAGGACCTTTTGTCCCGAGCTGATTCTCGTAGAGGCTCCACCTGAATAACTTGACCCTTACTTTCATGTCTGTGGTGTCTTGGCAATGAGTAAAAATGACAACATTTTGGTGTTGTCCAGGGCCTACGGACATCTTGAGCTTCTGCCGCACTAGCACGCTTCCTCACCTCTGATTCACTATGGGGAGACCGAGGGTCTTGAGGGCTTCTTTCATCCGCGCCACCAGCTCCTCTTCCCTGTGCGAAGTACTAAGTTAAAGTTTGCTTGGAAAAAGTCTTCTTCATTCAAAAAGAAAAACCCTGCTGTTGCTGGACTGCCTTAGGGAAGCTTAAGGACGCGGCTCCACTTGTGCATACAGCCTCATCACAATTTTCTAAATTGTGACTGCACAATTCGACCTTAACGATTCCCCAAACACAATTCACACAACTGCGACAATTGGAAGAGTCACAGTCAATAGTCATAATATAGAGCTTCTCTACACAGAACCAAACAATGTACAGTGCCAATCACAATCACCGTGTGCAGGACCGGATACGCGTGTAACCGCACCCGGAAACTTTTTCCTCGGCAATTTTGCGTGCAAACTTTGTACACAGCTGACTTACGTCTTTCCCTCCCCGACCACGGAGGTCTCCGACTCCGTCTCCCAGGACGAATTTCCTCCGCTTCCTTCCCCATAAAATTGATCGTCGTAGTCGTCGTCGTCGTCGTCGGCCCAGAGGCCATCTTCGTCGTCGCTGTCGTATTCTCCCACCTAAACAAGAACAGACTGTCGTGCAAATTCCTCTGCACATTCTGCGATTACGTCTATTGCAGAAACAACAAAGCAGCATAAAAGTTCTTGAATGAGGGGCTCGATTACATCACAGAGGAAAGGGGCCTGGCCTGGTCACGGGAAGGTCGCGCCTGGAACTTTTATATAGCTGGATAAATGTCTAATTTTGTTCCCCACTTTCTGACAAAGCTTCTGCCCTCGAGGTCAATACATGAGCAGCCTCGAAGCAGCCTCAATTGCACTGCAAGAACCTTTTGTTCACTCCCAGATTTGAACTTGCCTTGAAGATGTCCTGCGGCCAACAGAAAGACTTTTGCCCATCGGCCCATCGAACTTTCACTTGACCATTGGGATAGTTATCGAGGACCTGTGACAAAAAAGTATCGTTTGAGTCAAGAAACGTCCAATGGTCATTTGTTCCTGACTTCCACTGTAGGTGTCAGAAGTGTCAATGTATTTGTTACCTGTCCTCCTAAGCAATCTGATCCGCCCAAGTCTTCGTCAAAGTTGGCCACCTTGATGATGATGGAGCCCGGGCGATAGCGAAAGACCGGGTGATCCTTGAGGTCATACACTGGCTCCTCGGTCAAGGTTAGCTTTATTGGGCTGCAACAATGATATCAATACTTCTGATGCCGTACGTAAAAAAAGCCAACCCGTTTTCTCAGCACCTGGGATCGTCCTCAAAGGTGTACGTTTTGTACCACTGGACCTTCGCTGTCCGACAAAGGTGATCGACCTCCTGCACTACGCCGTAGTCGTCGTCGTGTTCCTCTCCATCGTCTCCGTGAGCTACGAAGTCACCCACGAAATACTCGTGCTCGTCGAGATGGTGAATGGGGAACAACTCGGTTGAGGGGATACCACTCTCAATGCTGCCATCCTGCAAACGAATACAGTGCGAGTCAAAGTCCTTACGACACATCTGACACCTCTTCTGCCCTTTTTCTGTTAATGTGTCATTAAACACCGCTTAAGGGGTCAAAAAAGAAGTGGTTGCCGGAAGTCCTGCTGCCATGACTTGCACTTTCGTCTGACTGTCAAGATGATCAATTTTTGGTAAAAGTTCCACCCATTCAGTACACCACATACAGTACAAGTCTGCAGACTGCAATGACTCACAGCAAGCACTGCTTTAAGACTACATGTGACCTTTTCTTACAAATTCTGCTAGAATCAAATACAAGAGAGATGCTAAGCAAGTAAAATCCATTTCTATGACACAGTTTTTCTTCTGTCCTACATGTGTTCAGCTATAGTTGTGCTATTGATGGGTCCTCAAAGTTGTGCTGTTGACTTTTCTTTGCAAAATAAATTTGAGCAAGCAGTGAAAACGGTTATTTATAATGGTCCTAAACTTCACTGGTGAACCCGCCAAGCCAGGTATAAATGTTCATTAAGCACTTAGATGTTTGCCATTAAACGGGGCAGGAAAAGACTCAATCCAGAGTTACTCCTTTTCTCTTGTTGGGATTCCCATTCCCTCTAAGAGACCCCGCCAACAAACAAATAAACAAACAAAATGGTCCTAAACTGTTTACAATAGCAAAGTTCTTTTCTGCGAGTTTCTAGTTTTCTAGTTGTTATTATCTAAGTAACGAAGCAACTTAGCGTAGAAAACTATTGTGCGAGGATAACGTGTGTAAATTCTCATAAAAATGCTTGGGGTGTAGATTGGGCGTCCTCATAATTAAAAAAGTTGATTACTAGGTCAACTCGGTCAATAGGCCAATTTTGGCTGACCCTATGAGTGACTTCTTATTTCCAGCTCTTAATGTACTAGCATAATCTGTAACATTAATTTGTCAAATTTGTTCAGTGCAGTTCAAGTGCACATTTTATCAGGGGGGAAGCACAACACTGCCGTTGCAATGACTCGACTCAGTTGCTCATAACCTCATCCTCGGGTGCAAGTTCCAGGTCTTCCTCAGATCACCTGATGCAGGTACCATTTTCCAAAAGAACCCCAGAGCATAGTGACCTCTATTCGAGAACCGGCCTCGAATAGAGGTCACCATTCGAATCCGGTTGTTGCTCAAGGGCCGCTTTATTCCCGAGTTTACGGTACCTTATATATATTACCATTCCGACACTTTCGGATCATTCACGCTGTATTGCTGAGCTCCATATTGGAAACACCTATAATGTACAGTATTTTGGCGATCTCTTCGGGTGAAGCACCTCGAGGGCAGGTTTAGGTCAGGAAATTCAGGTCGACAATGAGGTTAGGCTAAAGTCACCTTGTATTTTCTCCTTCTACTTTGTGGACGCCGCGTGCTTGACGGGTCGGAACCAAAAGATGACAAAGTTTTTCATTCCGGGTCCCTTCCTTATCGCATCGTCGGCCCAGAATGAAGCTGTGAGAATCCAGGCACTGTGTTTTTCTTCGCCTGAGCAAGGGCGAAGAGGGGAGAGCGCACCTCGACTGCCATCTGAGGCAAAAGGTCACCGCCTGTGCAAACCATGAGCACATTCGCGTATGGAGCGTGCAGGTGTGAGTGCGAACCATTGCTACATACGCCACTGTAGTAGTGTCCAGCAGTGTTTTTGCCTCAGTTGAGTGCCGTGGGCCCTCTTCGGCGTGAAGTCTCTCCTCTTCTTCCTTGCTCTATGAGCCTGAGCTGCAGCAGCAAAGAAGTGCATGCAGCAGCAGTTGCTTTGGAGTAGCTTCACCACAGAGCTGCTACGTTCCGACATGGTGTCCTCCAGCGTCTGTCCAAGTCTATGAGTGCCCCAAACAAGTCCCCTTGAGTCTACCAATCAACTCAAACAATAGGCGAGCAGTTTGAGAGGGAGTTTGAACAAAAATACTCTCTGTAAGATCTACACAAGAAATCGAGGCATTGCCAGTCGAGTTGGGGCAGGAAGAAAGACCTGCAAAATGACAGAGAATCTGAAGCTGAAGACTGTGTCAGACTTGGACGAGGCTGCCGTGGTCGAGGTATTCAGGAAGTTTTCTGGCAGGTCCAACGCCGATGTCAAGAAGCTTGGGGGAGACTGGAAGAGCCTGGAATTACTCTGCGGCGAGAGGGATAACTTCATGTCAATAGTCAGGTGTTCTTTTGCGCTCTAAGTTGTTTTGCTAAGATAGAATTCAGAGCACTTCTGTATAATAACATGCAAATTTGCAGGCAATTTTCTGTACGAGTCTCGACCCCGAAGGAGGACGAAGAAGAGGAGGACGACTATGATCAAATCTTTCACGTAGTGGTCAAGATGACCTCAGACTCGCCGATACTCAGAGCCATAACGAAGGTCTACAGGTAAGACGCCGTCTAGGTCAGCAGACTCAACAACTTGGGCATCAATTGGAGTCTCTGATCTAAGTCCAAAAATCATGTTAATACTGGCCTACAAAGGTCGTATTGGATCACATGTCTTTGAAGAATCTTATTATTCAGACCCTTTCTGAAAGAGATTTTCTGGTACTCCCGGGCTCAGCCGATGTTGGCCAAGGCTTTTCCCACTGCTCTCGGTCACCTGAGCCCCGTCTGCTACTTCGCCCGGTGCAACTTTCAGGAGAACTTTGCGCCCACGTTCTGCCAGAAATTCTGCTGTTTCTTTTGCTGGTGCATGTTAGAAGAGAGCGAGGAGGGAGTCCTCTTCTTGGAGAATCTCAGCAAGCCCGCTCAGGGAAGGTAACAAGTGAAGAACATGTAAGAAATGACTTCTCTGGTCTCTTCAATTTTAATTAGGAATGAAGTATTCACAGTCTTGGACAAGACCAAGATTCCCAGCTACGACCACGTCCGTTTGACTCTGGAAGCCCTGGCAAATCTTCATGGAGCCTGGTGGCAATTTTTGAATGGTGTAAAACCATTTCCGAAGGGTGACTTTTATGGCCTTCTTTTTGCACTAGGCATCAGCTTTGACATTCATTTTTTCACAAGACCTCGCAGCCAAGGACGTGGACCACGCTTTCATAGAAAGAATGCCTTCGTTCTTGATGAAGGATCCCTTTCAGAAGAGAATCAGATCCGTGGTGGCATTGCTTAAGTTGAGGAGTGACAAGGTGAGAAAATCCAATCCAGATCTGACAGTCACATGACAATGTACGTAGGTCTCACCAGAGGTCGTCTCCAAGTTTGAACGGTTCTTCAAGACCAACCTGGACTCCGTCTTAAAGAAGGCCTATAACAACGAGGAATACTCGACGGTATACGAAGCTTAGCTCCAAACATATTCGACCATGACAACTTTGACTCAAGCTTGTACTAAAGATTTCGACCATCTGCCACGGGGACCTCTGGATTAACAACATACTCTTCTCACACGAAAAAGACGGTGTGACTCCCAAAGCAGTCAAATTCATCGATTTTCAGCAGCTCGCCAAGGGTCATCCAGCTAACGATTTGTGGTTAGACTTGAAGTTCAAGCAATCCATTCACCGACACGAGCACTTAACTCATGTTCTACTTTCTTCTTGTCAAATTTCAGGTACTTTTTCTACTTTTGCACCGACCGCAGCTTCCGCGTCAAGTATTGCGACGTCCTCCTCAGGAGTTACTTTGGAACGTTTTCCAAATATTTAGGGGGCAATCTGGAAATGTCCTTTGATCAATTCAAAAAAGAAGTGGAGCAGAGGAGGCTGAGGGGATTCATGCTGCTGATCGTGGTACTACGTGAGTACATTTCTCAAATGCAAATTTCAAACATTCCTCCATTCAGATCATGCCTAACGCCCTCACCACAAGGTGCCGCCCTATGTCCAACGTGAGAGACCTTTTGGTCCTTGACCGCTTGGTCCACGAAGATTTGACAGGGCCACTGGAGGAACAAGAAGAGGAAATCAAGATGATAAGGGAAAGAATAGTGGACTTAGTCCTGGAGATGAATGAGGCCAACTGCTTCGACTGAACGAATAAAACCCTTTTTGTCTACATATTGCAGGTCTCCTTTACCCTCTCCATGTTATTCCTTTTGCCTCTCCTACGCCCCTGATCAACTTCCCTCCCTGGCGTTGGCCTTTTTGCCCCTCCCACCCTCTGCATCGTTCACATCAGACATACATTCATGACCCATGATCCACCCTGTACCGGGCGTTTTCTCATTGTCTTACCTGCCAAACGACTTCCACATCCGATCTTGTCTTTAGAGCCTCAACCACGACTTGATCTCCTGGCTTGACCTCCAAGACTCGATAACCCTTCTGGCAGTGAGCTGTCCTTAGTTCCGACGACCTCTTGCCAATCATGCCTCTTCCCTGTCTTTTTCTTCTCCTTCTTACGGCTGCCACCACACCAAGACTCACTTTACTCTTCCTCTCTTCTTCTTCTTCCTCTCCTTCCACTTCCTCTTCTTCTTCCCCTTCTTCTTCTTCTCCTACTACACCTTCTTCTTCTCTGGCGTCCTCAAAAACGTCTTCTGAAGTTTCTCTTTTTGGGGGGACACTTTTATTGGTCCTTCGTTTCTCGATTCCCACATGACCTGGAAATACACGCACTTTATTTCTCCGGGTCTTTTGGCTCTTGGCGCCAAAACCTCTTCTGAAATACAATGTTTGCACGTCTCGTTCTACATGGATGCTTAATTATGATTATTACTTTACTTCACCTTCCCACCAAAAGACAAGGCCATAAAATTTTCAGCTGACATTAAATAAACCTAACATTTAGTCGGAAAATGCTGCTCTAACGGAGGTTTTTTGCTTGCTCTAGATCTACCTGGCCCAGGAGTTCCGACAGATGAATTACCTTGACGATTTGGACTAGTGTCGAAGCACTGCATGATATTATACTAAGGTGAGGTTGTGTCATCAAATGTCCGTGCCGACAGTGGGCAACGTACAAGTGAAATGTTTGTGCAAACAAACCAACGAAACACATGGAAAGCAATTTTGGATCACCCCGCAGATTGTCTTTCTCCATCGTCTTCCACTGGTTCTTTAACATGAGGACGTCAGTTTCCTTGAGGGTGTAGCTAAGGCGATCGCCAAGCTGGAGGGAGCACGACTCGAAGACGTTGAGGGTTTTCACCCTGAGTGGGGAAGACGAAAAGACGATGTGCAAAGATTAGCACCCGAAAGAGGACTTTTGTACACCTTACTTGCTTATCGAGTCTCCATCTCGTATAAAAAAGTCCGGGGTGGAGTACTCATCATCTTGTTTGTCCTTACTGCCTTTTGAAGTCTTGCAGTGCCAGTTCACCCCCAGGGCATTGGCCTAAAAATTGTCGTATGTAAGCACAGCGACTGTTCATGAAGATCATATTAGGAATAATACGTGACTAATAAGGACTGGCCCGATGTCACTGTGCACCAGTGATCAGTTTTGACCTTTGTCACCCTTGAACAACTAGAACAACGAGAACAGATCCCATTTTCAATTTCTTGTTACCCTGCAGTCCAAGACCACGACCCTATAGACTTTGTTCTTCTTGGCCGGCACCTCCAACTGCTTCTTCAGCTCCGGGCTGCAGTTCTCGCTGAAATCACCCTTGGAGAAGATCCTCAGAGGCCCGCTCAGGATCTGACCCGGATAGAAGTCGTAGCGACGGAATTCGCTCTCCTGAAAGTTGTTTAAGGTCTTTTTTCACTAGTGGTTTAGCTCTACGCCCTCCTTGTACAAGTTGGACTTTAGAGACTGAGGAGATTATATCGTTCTCCACCTTCCAAATCAATTTCAAGACTGCTTAGTCCGCCCTGCGCACGTAGCTGCTTGTGCGTTTACATACCGGATCTCTTCTGTCCATGGGGTCGTTCAACTTCTCCGCCTGGGTGTCCGGCAGTGCGCAGATGGAGCCGTCTTGGAATTGAACCCTGACCGTAGACCTCACTTGCCGGATGGTGCCCAACCAGCTTTCGAGACACACGACCACCTCTCTGCTGAAGTCCTGGAAGTAGACATAGAGTGAGTAATTTTTAGCTATGGTTCTGCATTCTCGGTTTTCACCGATTTCTCCCCACTTCTTCTGACTTTTTCCTATCAGATTGATGAACAACATTGCTCGTAATGATCATGCAATAGAATGGGTTGAAAAGTCAGGATTTCTGGACGTCTTACTGACAATGGTTGAATCAATCTTGTTGTTCACTCTATTTCTAGACGCTATTTCTTTTTTTCTGCTGATTTAAAGCCATATTTTTACAGAACCCAGCTTTTCATACCTGAATTTCAGAGACACTAAATAAATTCCGAAAAAAATCTCAAAATTTCCCGAAGATTGCGGAAAATGCAGATCCCCCCAAGTAGGCGACCGCTCTGCTTCCATGGTAGGATGTAGCGGCAGTAATTTGGATCGGATTTAGCCTAACGCTACCACACGGTAGGAGCTTTTGCGTGGTCACTGATAAGTTACTCACGCCGTTGAGATAAAGCGATTGGTTTTACAATGAACATGACTCGTGCGCTGTGCGCAACGTTCACACCTCGACGGGTTTGAGGTCTTTGCTGTCGACTCCGATGACGACCTGGTCAGAGTTGACGATCTGGACGCAGCAGTTGACCCGAACTTTCCTGCAGTGACCCTTCTGGGAGTCGCTCTTCAACCGGCGAACGACATCGCCGGGCATCAGGGAACGGTCAGACAGATTGAGCTGAGAATCGAACATATATAGTATGCGTCAGCGTAACTACCCAGCAGTGATGGTGGAAATCCTCCCCCAGCCAAGTGCTCAAACTTTAGGTTTAAAAGGTTTAAAAGGTTGACCAGACTTCGGTGTTTCAGCCAGCATCAAAAGCTTGAACAGCTTGGCTTGGGCAACCACAGCAGTTTGTGTTCGTACATTCTTCTCCTGGACCACCTCCTCCGTTCCCAAGGGGTGCCAGGCAACCTTGACGCATCCCTTTCGGAGCTTCCCGTCCTCGTCGATGTTTGACTTTTTCTTCTTCTTGCTCGGCTTGCTGTTGTCGTCTTCCTCTTCGTCGGTGGAGTATTGCTCGGTGTTCTCGACGACCATCCCGAACTGGAGGTTGTTGGCGCGCGTCAAGCGATAGACCTGGAAACAATAGTGGACTTTCTTCAACGATCAAGGATGAAAGTAACAGCCATTGTGATCTTAGAGAGCACAATCAAATATGAAATTAATATCGAAATTATTTCTAGGTCAGCAGCTATTTGAACGTTAACTTAAGATTGTTATTATTTTAAAACTATCCATTTTAACCATTTAATTCTTAAAGAAACTGCCTGATTCACTAGCTGATTGGGTTACACTGTTACCACCATAAAAACGATTTAAATGAACATTTCAAAATAAGGAAACTTTTACTTAATGATTCCCACAGGTTGTACAAATATCCAGTGAATCAACTCACGCCCGCCCGCACGCCCGTCACTGCACTTGATCTCTATCGTGACCATGGCCGTGAGCATCCCCACAAAAGAGTTCACCTCGTCCTCGTAGAAGAAGTGGCACTCGTCCACCCTCGAGGAGGCCTCTCCAGAGGAGACCAGGACCTTCTCGCCTCCAGACATCTTCCCATGCGTTTTTTTTCCTCCGTGAGGAAAAGTGAGAACAGCTGATTCAACAGCTTGCGTTCCCGCTGGCTCGGGGTTTCGTGACCGCCACTAGGTAACTTTCCGTTATGACGCGAGCTCGGTTTTCTGGTACGTGCTCATGTGTACATGCGGTTCCTTGGAGAGGCAGAGCTGCATCGAGCCTTGGTTTGGCGAGTTCGAATCGAGTCGAGTCTTCGCTCTGCGAAAAGCCGTGACTTTCAAGCTGAAGAAAGGTCAAGCTTATTGTTCTCAAGCTTGACCCAAACTTGAACGAGCCTCCAGGATGTTCAAATTCTGATCTAAAGGCCATGGTCAGCTTCGGTCTTACTTAAAAAAAGGAAGCTTTATTTTGAATTCATCAGCTTACATCTTACTCTTGATGCTTACTCCTTAGGAATGGCAAGACAGCAATTTTTCCTGTCCATTGCGAAGCGTAAAGCGCGATCCAATCGGTGAAGTAGGAGACCTGCGTGTTCCCCCCGGACGGGTATCCGGATAGTGCGGACCCATATCCCCAGGAGACGATTCCGCACATGGTTCCTTTGTGATGATCATGTTGCCCTGCATGCAAAAATGAGAATACACAGATCGTACAAAAGAAGCAGCAGTCCAGACTTTCGTAGAACTGATCTACGTAATCAATCGTGTTGTCCATTGTACGTTTGCTGTGAAATTCTCCCGCGCATGTGCTGCTGCCGCGCACCTCATAAGATGAGTTCGCGTTCGCGTAGGCGATGCGGCACCCTGAAAGGTCAACATGCTGTTACGGCCAAGAGGTTGATCCGTTGGTGACCTCAAAGCGGCCTCGATTCAAAACACTTTTCATAAAACGTATCACCTAAAATTCATCACGTTTTTACTTTACTACAGTTCTGCCATTTGGCCGCAATTCTCGAAGGAGCTTTTTTGGGTTTTACATTTCCAGCAAGAACCACTGCAACTATTATAAGGAATTTGTCTTGAGGTTATCTTGTCTTCAACACAAATACGCGGTACCAGCAAGGAGGGGGCGGAGTCGACGGTGCCATAACCGTAAAGAACTCTTTGATCTGGTCCAAAGCGAGCGTTGGTAGCAGTGGGCAAGGTGGCAGCTGAAATTAGGGATTTTCTCATCAATTTGGCTGGTGCTGACAGACTTCTCACAATGAAGGTTGCTCCGGTCGGGTCTGAAAGTCAAATCCGCCCCGGGGCTGCCTCTTGGTCGCAATGTGCATATGTCGGAAAGACAAGGTAACCTTGGTCTTTTTAGCTTTTTACCTGTATCAGACACAAGAGGCATATCCAATCCCTTGAGGACACTTGTCGATTCCCCACCCTGGGATCCCCAACCGGTCATGAACGCCCTGTCGCTATTCGGTTCGGACAAGGACGGGGGCATGTCCACCTAGTGAACGTCGCTGAAAGACTTCAACGTGTTCACAGTTACGGTAAACGACCAATCAGTGAATCCAAAACACACACCAGTAAATCATGAAATTAAACAATTGTGCAATCTTTCACTAGTCATGGGCTAACAATGCATTGGTGTCACTTCAAACTTGTTTCCTACTTCAACCTGAATTCTGAGAGTAAAGAGGAATGCAAATGAGGGGAGCGGATACCAAAAAGGAATTAGGCACAATGGGCTAGGGGATTGTGAAAGTACTAGGCTAGAACCAATTTGATTTCAAAATGAACCATTTGGCAGCACTGCCTCATTCTCAAGCAGCTAAACTGTTGCGGAAAAAAATGGTAGAGGGGGTTGATGAGCACTAGAGGTCGTCACGTATCGACTTTTGGCGGGCTCAGGTCGGGTTCTGAGACGCGGGCTCAGGCTGGAGCGAGACACACAAATGCCCATAACTATGAGCAAGCAGCTATTGCAAGGGGTGCATGGCCAAACGGTCAGTGCCAGTAGTTTTACAAAGCTGCCACGGGAAATTAGAAGAGAACATCTCAATAAGATAGATAGATAAATTTTTCATGGCTTCCCAAATTGATTGGCAATGCGAGAAGAAAACGTGACTAGTGATGCGAGCTGCGGGCCTGAGACATGCGGGCTGTGGCCTTTGCGGGCTGGGGGATATGGGGCTCGGGTCTGGCCCGTGACCACCTCTAATCTGCACCAACAATGAAGACAATGCACGATGTTGGTGCTCTTATCAGTGAGATTACTTCTTACTGGCCGAAATCGAAGCGGTCCGTGAGCATGAGCAGGCGGATGTCATTTTCCAGGGTTAGTGCGCTGTAGTCGTTGTGGACCATGTCTTGGGTCACGTTCCTTCGCTGGAAAACAAAAAGATGCCATGCAAAATCGTTTGGGTCATCGTTGTCTTATCCACAAAGAACGCGCATCCCCCACCCCTTCCGAACCTTCGCACACATTGAGGTTGTGCTCGCCGGCCACGACCCAGATGGACGACACCAACCTGCCTCTGCAACAGTAGGCGGCTGTGATGACCGTGTTCTGAAAAAGCAAGTCAAGTTTTTCCAATTTGTCCCTAAGGGATGAACACCTTTGAATACGTTGCAACTCAGAACTTCGTCCTAGCATGCAGTTTGACTTCAAAAAAGTGCCGAGACGTCTAGTTATCATAAGTAACATAAAGTGAATTAATCCCTTTTGATCTGATCCGTTCTGATCTGATCAGTAACGACGACGAAGAGATCTCGGCCGTCTCACAAACTTGCAAGCAAGATTATATTTCTCCAGGGAAATATGAAGAAGACAAGGGTCTGCACCGTTGAACAGCCTTCTCGCTTATAGAGATAGAGCTGTCAGACAAATTTACTGAAAATTGTTGACGTTTATAGCCCTCCTTGGACGACTCACGTGCGTACTTGACTGAATCCAGAACTACGCGGATTTCCACAGCATTTCATTCGGGTCGGATGGGATGAAAACGTATCTGAGCCAGGGTTGAATAAAATTCGATTTCTCTCGATTCGACCACTAACAAATTACACCATGTCTCACGTTGAGTAGAGCTATGATACAAGTCACATTTTCGAATATTTACATTGCATTACTAAGCGCTGTCAGCAGTTCAAGTTCACTAAGAAAAGTTGGAGTGGTATAACAAAGTTTTTTCGGGAAAAGAAGTGAGTGCTCGGATTCCTAATTGTACGAGTTCTGAGGCTTCACGACACTGTCGATTCTCGTCATAAGAGAAATCTCTGTCTGTGGCGGAAATTTCGGTCGGCACCAAAAGTATTCTTCTATCGAGCATCGATAAGCAATAACGTGATTCAAGTATGTATCATGGTTGAGGAAATATAGCATTGAAAGATCTCTGGCTGCAGGTAGATTAAGACCGAGAGCTGAGAGAAGGAAGGTATGATAGTCTGACTTGTTTTACGTGATTTTAGACTCGTCCTCCACAGTAGTGGGAGCCGTCGTCAGCGTTCACAGGGGACACTAAGGGAGTTGGGAGTCGGCTCCATGCCGCCGATGACCTTGTTGGCGTCACTGAAACAGTCGCAGAGTATAGAAAGCGAGCAGTAGCAAAGAGTCAGGTTTCTTACCCGATTGCTTTGGAAAAAGTTGGTGAGGCCAGAGCAGAAAGAAAAGGACCATTGCGGACACCATGTGCGTTTTCAAGATGGACCCCGTGAAGTCTGAAGCCGCCATCAGGAGCAGCCTCTTCTTGTTCGTGATACTCCTAGGATCTAATGTTTGCACAGCAATCTGGGTTTTCTGAAGACATATGAACCGTATAATTGCCACACAATGTGCCATAGCGGACTCAATGTGCGCTCTCACGATGGACCCCATGAAGTCCGGAGCCGTCACCAGCAGCAGCATTTTTCACTAGAGGACTCTTGAAGACTATTTTGCTTGCACGGCAATTGAGATGACGGTAGCTGGTTCCGGTTCATGAGTCTGAAGACTGGATCTTTGCGCACATCTGACCATTGCGGATGAATCGGACGTAGAACAATGTTTTTTTTTGTATATCGATAACGTCGGACATGGGACCCTGGTGAGGTAGCTAATCAATTAGATGGCGAGATATCGATTTTCTACATATTTTGTAACGTTTCTTGAATTCTTTTTTTCATCTTACTTTTACTTACCCCCTACTAAGATCTTACTTTAAAGAAAACTTGTGCCCGGAATTATTGGCACCTCTCCCAAAATCGGAACACTCAAGACTAATCACCCCGACCATTGCTCCATGGCATGTTCAATATTTCAAGTGGCAGCTTTTTTATTCTGCCTGTTATTATAAAGAATAATAACAATAGTATAAAACAGGTACTGCACAATAATTGCTATTTTCTTTGGCTCTTCAGAGTGTCTCCGGCCAGAGTTTGAGTGCAAAGGAGCTGTCCTCAAAGATCGAGTGCCTGACAGAGTTCTCCTCTTCTATTCTCCACTTCATGGCGTCGGTGAACTTTTTGGCCTCGTCCAGACAGGTCTCGGTCTCCTCGATCACGTTATCAGACAGATATTCCTGAGTGACTCCCTGAGACAAAATCTGCCTGTTTTTGCTCGCGTCCGCCTTGGTGAGGCTGCACTTGTAGCATACTAAGATCTCCTCTCCCACATCAGTGACTTCGGCGCACCCGGATGAAGACAAGCAGTAGAGGTGGAACTTGTGACCGCACTGGAAAACAGCAGCCGCGGCCGGCTGCTGCTGCCTCTTCGCGGTTGACAAGTTTTTCCTACACAGATCACAGGATTGCGGCCGCCAGACTGCGAGCCCGCGACGGCCGCATCGCTGCTTCTCACGGATGAGACCGTGCAAGTCAGACTTCACCTAAGCGGGGGAGAGTGATAAGATTTTGATCCTCTGTAGGAAATATTCTCCTACCAGTTCCAATGTTGAAGCAACCATCGTCTCTTCGTAGTGATAAATTTCTAGCATCTCCATCATGAAGTTGCGGATGTCACCAAAGCTGCCACTCTGAAAGAGAACGAGAGCAAACTGTGATCAAGTGCCAATGACGATAACATCTGTGATTGCACTATGAATCCCAAAGAGGCTGGAACAGATTAATAACCACTGTGACCAGTTTATACAAACTGGTCATGAAACAATCAAACCGTATGAAGCAAACAAAACGTCGCAGAGCTGTGAAGCCAACCCTCCACCCAGTCTTAGATCTCGGCAATGCATCACAATGCATAGAAGCAGTGCAATCTTAAGATAAAACTCACGCTGTAAACCGGATCCTTGAGAATTCTCTCGACGACGTCCCTGAGTGTGACGTGTCCGACGGTGCTGTTGACCACGTGTTTGACGACGTCTTTGAAGCTGACCACTTGGTCCTCGGGCGGCGAATGAGACAGCAAGAGATCCAGGAGAGAGAACCACATTTCTCTGAGAGAAGATTCGGCACATGTGGCAGAAGATCTGCAAGAGACATGACACAAAGACATCCTCTCAAATTCGAGGTCGACGGTGATTGTCCAAGATAATTCTGACTCACCTCTGCAAGAGTCTGACGATACCAATGACGTCGGCGTTGATCCTGGCCCAGTACAGATCGTTGTCCGAGTCTCCCCTGTCTCGTTGGAGTCTCTGTTGGAGTCTTTGGGCCAAGAGTTTGAAGGCATCTTGGACTCTTTCCGACTTCTCGAGGAGAAGTGCCTCAGCGTCGTCAACTTTATCCCACTTCCTTGCTATCGTCAACAACTTCTCCAGGTCGTGCGACTGTACAGGGTGAAACAATTGAACTTAGATCTTTTCAGTTGAGAAATCTAACATTTTCTCAAGAACGACCTTGCTTGTATCGCACCCAGTAGTCGTCAGCTGACAAAGTATGAGACAGCAGGATTCCTAAGCTTAGCAAAAACCCCTACATACATGCAATACATGGTGTATAATACCTCTCTTTCAAGAAATTTTTACTTCAATTTGTTGTCCTGTGTAGGATGAACTATAAAGTAGCTGTCGTCGAAACGCCTCATGCAAAATAAGTTTCAACAATCCTAACATTATAAATCTTCAATGCACTTGCACTTCGCAGTGGTTAACTTTTTTTAACTACCCTCAGAAGTCAAAAATTCCAATTTTTCAGTATGCGTTTTGACTGACCGAGTTGGATGACGAATGTTAGTTAGATGACAAGATCTGCCAGGCTTTACCACTCCTTTATGGCGGTCAAAACTTTCATCGGACACTTCTCTTACATGCCCTAACTCATCTCTCCTGTTCATCTCCTCCCTGTACTAGCATTTTTATGATACACTCTGTATTTCGTCCTTACTGAGCTGTCTCCATGATGCCTGATGAGCGCGACTGCCTTTTCCGGCTCGAACTCGCACGTGAGGTCGAATAACAACTCGAACGGGAGAGAAGAGGACTTCGAGTTCTCGCGGACTTCGAAGCTGAAGCGAAGAAACTGAAAAAATGTATGTTTAAAAAACGCGTAGTAGCAAAAGTGGTGATGAGTGTAAGAAAGGCCACCCAAGAATCTCCGGTCACAGTTTATGTATGTACCCATTCTATCACCAGAGGGGGTTCGTCGTTACCCATTTTATGACAAAAGGATATGAGTTTGTCCTGAGGGAGCTGGAGAACAGAATATTGGGCTGGCCATGCATGAATACTCCATTTTCGACTTGCAGCTCACGCTTCGATCTGTGGAAATTTGGGGGCAGCAAAGAATATTGGAGATTTTGATGTTGAAATCCCAACCATTTCTGGGTTGGTTAAGTCTAGAGACTGACCAAAGTCATTCCAACCACTCCAGTGACTTTGACCATGACTGACAGGTCATTCATGACGTTCCAAAGTGAATGGAAAGTAATTTTTTAACTGTATACCTAAAGTTTTCACAAATATCATAGTCACAGGGGACATTTCTAAGTCATTTGCTCAAGCGAGATAAGGGCAAGTAATGTCTCCTCCTCCCCACATTGCTTACATCGTAGAGTTTCCTCCTGTCGCTGTCCTCCTCCTGCAACCGCTCGAGTGCTAGCGGCGCGTATGACGGTAAGAGCTCGAGCACCAACGACGCGGACTTCTGCGCCGACAGCGACACCAGCGAAGGGAAGTGGGAGATCACCGAACGTTCCACGGAAGAAATTTTCTTCAAGTTCTCCAGGTCCGAGGACGTCGCCGCCAGCGTCCGCGCAACGAAGGCGAACGCCTGAAGTGAGAAAGACGCATGCAACAGTCCATTTTAGGACAACTTGAAGGTTTGCGATGGCAAGCACATGTCGTTCTCGTATGCATTGTCATTGTCATGGCACAATTGCATGAAATGCATAATTTCCCTGATTCAGCATATTTTATGCAAGTTTGCACGTTGGGTTTAACTTCCCTCGTCTTCCTTGCTTCTTTCGTCATACCTTTCTTCATTCATCATTGGGGAATTGCATAAGCACCCGTTTGAAGAGAAACAGTAATTACTTGGCTAGTTCGAAAATATCAACTTCGAATTTTCAAGGTGGAAAATTGGCATTAGACACTACCATAGCTGGTACAAGTCTTATTTTTTTGAAGAAAAACAATGACTACCTGCAATTTATATGTAAAGTTAGTTTTAAAGCATGTTTTTTGAAGCAGCTGAATGCATAGGTTTCTCTGGTAACACAGGTGGTCTCCCCATTGTATCAGCCGGTCAGCAGCAATCAGCAGTCACCACACTCACTTGGTGCTCCAGTCAGCGGCATTTTTGGAGTTTGTCGTGTGACCAGAGATAGGAATTGATTCTGCCCTAGATGGCCTAAGCAAATGCACTACGTACAGTGATATCCTAAAATATCAGATCAATCAGAGACACCGTTATAGAGTCCTGTCAGTTGCACTGCAGCGCTCCCTCCTAGATTTTAGCTGCAATTTGGGGTATGAAAACAAGAACAACAAAGCACAACAGAATGCTACAACAGTCAGTCAGGGAAAGTCTCTCGCTGTTGCCTGTCAGGCCATTGTCATCATCATGATTAATGTCATCATCATGGCCGTCGCTGCCCTCATGGCCATTGTCATCATCATGACTGCCATCATTTTTTTCTAGAGCAGAGCATCTCCAGAGAGGAACATACAATGCTCATGTTTCAACAGGGCTGCCCTTCCTCATCGAAGGACATCATGGAGACAAAAATGTCCATGTGCCACAGGCACGCATGCACACGATAAAGAACAATTGTCCCAGTTTATGAGCTGAGTTCTCAGCTGTGTGGTTTCCACCCCCCAAATGCTTCGCTAGCCCGCATTGGCGCCAGTGTCGCGATTCGAATGACAGAAGTCTATGACATACCAATTTTAGAGTGACAAATTTAGGCAGTTGTGTGTACTGTCCTGCTGTAGTGAAATTTCAAGTTAAAAGTGCTGACAGCTAACGACCTTTTCGGAAAATCCTTTTTAGCGAAATCCTTATTCTTAATTTGACCCTATGACAAAAACCCAGGATGAAAAAATGTGACTTCCAGAAAATTCCACAAAAAGTCCGTTTTCGAACAAGCCTAGTCATTACTATTCAATGTTCTGACAGCTCGTGGGGTTCCTATTGAGAGTGGTTACAATGAGAGAGCCGGAATTGTTGCCATTGGAGACCTTGACCCTAACAACCCTGTTAACATTATTATAGAGCCAAATTTTTATATAAACGTCTGAGAATGACTACCTGATGCTTCCTCGGCCCTCGGTCCGACAAGAACGTTCCCAAGACGTCCTCCCACCTCCCGTCCTCTTCGTAGATGCGCTCCAAGACCCTGTAGAAGCCGGCCTTCTCTGCCCGCTCAATCAGACACGAACGGTCGAAGTAATCATGACCTTGTCCTTGGGTCTGAAGCAGCTCCAGAAGGGCTTGCTCTCGATCCTCGCGGTGAGAGCGGCTCTCGGAGTCGTCGGTCAAGACCATCAGCACCTGCAAAGGAAAAGAATTAATGTTCATCCCCCTGATTCCCATGGGGGGAAAAAGGGAAGAGAAAGTCTCCTCCATTCATGGTCCGCCAGGCAAGCTCCCCGCGAAAGTTCAAGTTCCCACACTACTTCCTGGTGCTGGAAGTACATTTTTTGTAATGCAGACACCTTTTCCCACCTTTTCAAATAGATCTCTCGATACTGAAAGGCTCTTTTCTCCTCTTGCAAACTGCCTGGCCAAGAAGGTGAAGAGGTGGCCCAACTGCGCAGGGTCGAACTCGCTCTCCTCCTCCTCGCGGACCATTAACCTCAGCAGGATATCCACGAGGCGCTGCTTCTGGCACTTGCCCGTGTCGCTCCTGAAAAGTTCGCAAGGAGTTTTTTTGTATCATCTGGCTCACGTGTGAGTTGGAGGGGGGGGGACTCACTGAAACTCCTGCTCCTCGAAGGCGATCTCGATAACGTTCAGCAGCCCCTGAGTGTCAAAGTGCAAGAGCGTCCTGAGGTGCGGGTATGTGGGTTCGCTCTCGGACGCCCTCCGCGTGTGGAGGCACGTTAAACACGTGTAGACGTCGTATTTGACTTGTGCAATCCTTAAAACGAGAGAAGATGAACTTTTCTACATATGATGAATGTTTGTTAGGCATTGTGTTAGGCACACAATGTTAAATCTTACAGCTTATAACTTAAAAGCACATAAATTAACCTCTCTTTGGGAATGTCTCCATGAGGAAAGGCCCTCCCGGCGAGGCAGCAGGAGACGTAGACGAGGATTTTGTTGCCCAAGTCCACGTTCCTCTGGCTCAGCGGCTTTTTCTTCTCGATCGCGTCCGCGAGCTCGCGCAGGAGCTCCTCCAACGGGGTCACGTAGTCCAAGAGGCCGTTATTATACACGTAGAAGATCCCGTCATAGAGGCCGTGGAGTCGACAAACCGTCATCACCTGGTGGAAGAAAAAATTCACTTCAGACACGAAATATGTGAGGTACAAGTTGTATAGGATTGAAGATACACTTGAGTTTTTGACCATACGTGCAGCATGACTGCTAAGAGTATAAGCCTGACTCACATTTTAAGATATTACGTAGTAAGAAGCTTAAAAGTAGAGATATTAGAAAATCCTTCAAAAGTCAACCAAGTCGCGATCTCCTCAGCATGTTCCTTTAACCCAAAATATGCCCAGAGATTTTTAAGCTTACAAACATAACAGGGTGAGGGATCATCAGGGAACTTTGTTGGCATTGGGCCTATGAAAATGTCGGACACAAACCTGGTGGATGTCCATGGAGCCGACCGATATGTGAGTGATCAAGGCCTCCAAGGCGTCTAGCTTTCTGACGGTTTCGTAGTGCTTGACGAGGTTCTGGCAGACCCCGGCGGGAAGATCAGCCAACCGGTCAATCAGGATGAACGACTCGAGCGACTCCAAGAAGCTGGCGGCACCGAACGGGTCCGCGCTGAACGACTCCCACACGTTGCCGAAGAGAACGTCTACGCGACCGAGGCACATGCACGCTTGCACGCAGGGCGGGACCGAATCCTAGAGGTACAATAACATGAATCATCGAGGATCATCCACGAAAAAGCCCTATTACAACCGACCTCCGATATGGCCAAATTCTGTGTCAGCGGCAAGAACCTGACAATAGCGGAGTTATGATCATACCGAGGATAAGAACAAGCCATGCCTACGCAGGCCTGTGATGAGCTCAGATGCTACTTCTTTTCAACGGCAATGGGTTATTGTACCCTGTATTTTGGCCTTAAATACAGCTTTGAGGTACATTGTGACGGTATTTTAAGACTCTCTGTGATGGTAGGACAAAAATAGGTGTCTGGTTTTAATTGTGGTCACCTAACAACTTTGGCTGTTGTCTAAGACATATTCTAAATCAGTTTACTTTACGCGGAAAAACCTTATGGAGTTTTTCATCCGGTTTCACTAAGGTGCCGCTGACTTTGACTGTGTGTCAAAAGTATTTTTTGGAGAAACGTTGCCTATGTACGGGTAATGTAGAGGTTCTCGACCGACTACACTGGAGTTCACCTTCCTCTTCCCTCATAATTTGCATGACTCACGCTGTACGCAGTCATGTCAGTCTACATATCGTCAAAAAGTTGCAACGTGGAAAACCTTTGTTCAGCCTTCTCATGAGCAGCACCATTAGCAATGCCCAAGCTGTTGATGCCATTCACCCCAGACCCAGACAGATATGAAGTTAATCTTCTCCGCAATAACCTCCAACTTATGATTGTTTTCTTTCCACGGTTTCCATTTCATCACACGATCAATCAGTGGGGACTTTCAAGGAATCTGCCTACTGCCTCAAGGACTTTGAAAGTCATTTTCTGCTCGTATCATAGTTACGGTAGATGTCTCCATTGTATGAGAAGCGTATTAAGTGGCAGCCTCCAAACTTACTCTTCACCAATGTCACCTGCAAAATTAATGAGAAGAAGCTCGAGACAGGTAGGAAAGCAGGGACTTTCAGATGTCTTCCAGGCAGGATCTGGGTCTACGAGAGGATTCGGTAGGTGGAACGTGACCCAGCTTCACTTGTTCATTGCTCAAGGTATCCAAAGGATGCATATAACGTTATCCTATGGAACTGTGGATTCGATATTGTTATAATTTAACCAGTTAATATTTGAAGTCGGACACTTCCTTGTCCGATGTTCTGGCCCTTCATTGTTAACAGTCTCTTTCAGAAGGCGGAGGCGAAATTGTCCACCTTGTCCAGGACTGATGCTGGACTAGTTTCTTTTTGAGACCCTGCAGTTTTATTTGCTCCATCATTTCACAGTCGGTCCCAGAGGAAACTTTTAAATCTTCTTTGTAACCAGAAACCGGCGAGGACATCATAAATTCAGTACGTAATACTACAGACACAGGTCTTCACTCTTGTAAGATGACTTTCCAAAATTCTCATATGCGAAAGTTTTTCTCCTTTCCTCACCTGGAAGTAATCAGCGAGCACGTGGATGTCTCCCTCTGCGGGGAACGCGCTGGTCATGGCCACGTCCAAGAACTTGTGGAGCGTCTCCAGGATCTTCTTTGCCACGATCCCCTTCCTCTTGTCCCTGGGCCCCCTGAGGCCGACTAGGGCACGCCCGAGATCGGAGTGGAATTCGCAGGCGAGAGTGAGGGCTCCCGCAAAATCCCCGTGAGAGATCAGGTGATCCAGACGATCGTTCCAGCTTCGGATCGCGAGAACATGCACAGATTGGCGACCTGAAGAGAGAAGAGTCACACGCGTTAACACTTTCACACCTACACCGTGCGTATCGTGGGAGCAAAAAAAATTCCCCTCTTGCTGACACTCTACTGTATGAGTCAAGCGTAAGCAAAGAAATCAACCTCACATGACCTGCATGACACCATTGTCCGTGGCCATATCAGGGTTGTTAGGTTCTTAAAGTTCTTTAAGCTAGCATCTCTGTTTTTTAACTCACGTCTTCCTCATTTTCGTAACCATCTTCATTTGCGCCCTGTCTGTTCCCTCCCCCCCCCTTTTTTTTGGCTCACGCTCCATGTACATATGATTAGACTAATATACACAGAAAGTTCTTAATCCATGTACGTTCTCAATGCTATACAATGGTGTGAATAGGAAATAATCAGTAAGTAATCAATTAATGGGGAGAAAAAACTGACAATAACACTGTTATTGAAGACACCTTTCAGCTAGGGCATGTAATATTAAGAATTGTGTGTGTTAACATTGAACAACGTCGCGTCACTTTACAGAGTTCAATGTTTTGGCTGACGTGACTGTTCTCTGCGCCACTACATACGCAAGGTAGGCACATACCTGCAGCAGCAGCAGGGAAAGCTTGAGTGCGCGTGCATCAAGACCCTGCCAGCGTACACAACGACCCACAACTCTCACCACAATGACGCCAGCGAGTCTGACTTAAGTAATTTGGTATTAACAGTAATTTAGAAGTCGGCGTCACTAAATAATCAGAGTTCATTGAAAAAAGTTGGTTAAGATTATCAAAATGCTTCAAAACTTCTAGATACTTCTAGATTGTTACGGCGAAACAGCTGCTGCTGCTGCTACACCACTATAAGATGGGCACGGGAGGATCGTCTTTCAACAGTCGACGTTCAAAAACGGCGGAGCAAATAGTGACCAACTTAGACATGGAGAAGAAGAAGTGCCCGTTCGAGGACCTCACCAACGAGGAACCGTTCTCAGTCGGTGACGAAGCCTGCGCCTTCCACGGGCGACCCCACCTGCGCACGCCGGTGCAGTCTGTGCAGGCTCCATTCGAGAAGACGCGCGTCAAAGTTGTGTTCGGCGTGTTCAAGACCACCAACCAATCAGCACACCTGCTTAGGTCGATTGGCGGCAGCGACCGCCTGCATCAGTTCTGCACCAGGTATTTGTATATCATGTGTACGTTAGTTAGGCTAGCTAGTTCGAAAAGGTCAATATTGTTTTGTTGAGGTTGGAAATTGGTCTTGGGCATAGTTTCACCTGGGACAAATCTTAAATTTCGACAAAAAAAAATTCAGCTGATTGCCTTTTTTCACTGATTTTTCCACTTTTTTCACCGAGTTTCTATTTTTCACAGACTTTTACTGTGAAGAGGCATCAGGGAATGATATTCAGGTTTTGCATTGCCAATGTACTGTCAAAACAGTTGATCAGTTAATGAACATCACGTGTTTGACGAAACATAACTCAAGTAGAGCTTCTCACGCGCATATTTAACTTTGATCCTGTCATGAGCCTTGGACACTTTCCTCACTTGGTCCTCATGGAAAGAAGTGTTTCCAAAGAAGTGAAACCTCACTCGAGCATCAGGGGAATTACTTGGTCGGAATAACTTTACTTATTTTTCGTCAAACAAATAATCCCTTGTCAAAAAAGCCAGTTTACAACCCCCACAAGGTAATAGTAAACCTAAATCCAGCTAATTTCACATATATATCACAGTATCCGCCTTATAAGATGTATCCTTTGTTTTGGGCAAGACTTTTTGTGGACAAATGTTAATGCGCTACCGTGTACCAGCGCAGAAGACGCTACAGCACAATACTTGTTTAACCCTTCCAGATTCTACGCCAGGGTCTTCAAGGACGAGGTCCTGTCCAAGTTTTTGTTCGAGTCCGATGGCGCGGCTGCACACGGTACACGCTTCGCGAACTGGCTGGCCGAGAAGATGGGTGGTGAGG
>JAAUXU010010733.1_pt1 | contig 25350 bp, 18 predicted proteins | sample 7278151 | NCBI WGS metagenome assembly JAAUXU01 (sample SAMN14350113, study PRJNA611818) | marine sediment metagenome | isolation source: surface marine sediment (1.8m) | place: French Polynesia: Moorea | collected 2018-08 | reverse complement strand
TCAGCAGTTTATAGCCGCGGCCATCAAGGGTTTCAAACAGCAGCTGAAGATTGGTGGGGTTGTCGTCCACCAGCAAGATGGCTTCTTCTGCATTTTTATCTTCGGTCATCAGCTATACTCCTGGTCTCAGAAGACAGAGGTCAGACGACAGATGACAGATGAAAATTTGAGCATCAGATGAACAATCTGTCTTCTGTTCTCTGTCCTCTGTATTGTACTGACACCTGAACCGCCACTGGCGGAACTTTAAACCTGAAACCTGAAACCAATATTGAAGTAAACAAATAATATTTATTATTCGTATGACCTATAACTTATGATGATACTTCCGTCAGCCCCTCTTCAAGGGTATCCTTGATGGGAATCATGGCGTTAAACCCGCTGATCTCAAAAATTTCATACACATATTCTTTGAGGGCGGCAAGTGCCACTTTGCCTTCTCTGCGCCTGATTTCCTTGGCAGCCCCCAGGATAACACGCAACCCGCCACTGCTGAGGTACTCCAGCTCGCTCAAGTCAAAAAGCAACCGGTTTTGTTCTTCTCCCAACGCTTTTTTTATTTCATCTTCGGCAACCGGCGCATTTGCTGCGTCCAGGCGACCGTCAATGGTAACGATTAACACGCCGTTTTCCACCTTGTTTTGAATCTCCATTGTCTACTCCTTTTATCCTTGAATTTTGCGAGAATTTTAATGCGAAATTGGGATACGATTGGTTGGTATCACGTTAAGCATATTATCTAAATAAACAACATACCGGTTCTAATAATATTTAAAAGCCTCCGACTTGTTCGCCTCTGGAGGGCGCGTGCAACCTGCAGGCGTTCAATAAATTAAAATCTATCATTATTTAAGTATCTTGTACTTTTTCAACACCACATTGTCAATATGCGATTAAAGCCTGCGGCCAAAGGCGCAGGGCGCACGGTAAAATCACAATAAAAGTTGAACGGGGGCAGTAAAATAAGGAATATCTGGTGGGCGCTACATTTGTACTGCTGGGAGTTTAACGCGTGTTAATTGGAACTGACTTTGGATTGGCGTTTCAATTCAACAACCAGCATGCTGACAAGAAAGTTAATCGTGAAAGGTTTATCAATGAATTGATGAATGCCGCTGCGAATGGCTTCGGAAACAAAGCGGTCGTCGCGGTAGGCGGTAATTAAAAAGCGGATGGCATCCGGGTGGGTGACGGTGGTCAGCTTTAAGAAATCCAGGCCACTCATCCCCGGCAGCCTTAAATCACTGATGATGATGTCAAACGGCTGTTCCTTGATGGCTTTCAGACCCTCTTCGGCACTCTGGGCCACCTGCAACGGGCAGCCCTTGGTTTTAAAGGCCAGCTCAAGGGAATTTCTAATAAACTCATCGTCATCGACCAGCAGGGTTTTCACCTGTTTTAATTCATCAAAGGCATCCATCTTTTTATTCGGTTCAGCGTTCATGGGTTCATAAGTTCAGGGTTTTGGGCTTCAAGGCGCAAAGCGCCGCTCCTATATCACAGTGCTCTCATAGCAAAGCGCTCAGACAGTTTTTTCAAAACATATGTAGCCACTGCGACCATCAGCAGCACCCAGAGTATCCAGGGTAACGGCGCTGCCGGTTGAGTGGCTGATATAAAGCATCCAGACATCGCTGATGCAGAAGATGCAGCATACGAAGCAGGTTTAACTGCCGTTGAGTGGGCGCTTTCAAAACCGGTGTCATCCACCGCACTGACCGCATAAAAACTGCTGTCACTGCCGCCGCCGGCCATGCCCACTGCGCTGCTATCCACATAGAGGTTGTCTGTGGACAGCTCCGTGTTGATTCTGCTAAAGGGTCCTGCAGCCGAAGCAGCGCGATAGATGTTGTAGCCGGCCACAGGTCTGTCGTTGCAGTCTTTGACTGCATCCCAGCTGAGGTGTACCTTGTTGCCTTGTTTGTCCGCGTTTACTCCGCCAGGTACATGCGGCAAGGGGATCTTCAGCTTGGTGGCCGGATCACCAAACAGCAAAAAGGTATCGCTGAGTTGGGCATAGTCGCTTTCACCATTGGCCAAAAGGGTTTGTTTGGCATCGGCAATGGCAGGCCCCAGCTGACGGATGTCTTTTACAAAAATGGCTTCAAACAGGGCGGCATCCAGGATCTGCTGGCCGTCAGTGGTAGTCATGCCGGTGGGCATCAGGGCTGCCACCGCACCGTTTTGAGAACGCAACAGCGCTTCGGCCAACGAGGGGAAGGCCCAGTTTTCCGGATAGGCAAAAAAGCCCGCCTCACAGGCCATGGAGACAAAAAAGGGCAGCCGGTCGGCGTTGGTTAAGGCCGAGACATCACCGGCATCAAAGATATGCTCTTCTGCCAGCACCTGGGTGGCGCCATGGCCGGCATAGTTGGCGATCAGCGCCCCGTCATTCAGGGTATCGATGATGTCATCGGTTAAAAAGGCCGTAGCGGCATAATCATTGAGATAGCCTCTGAACGGATCGGCCATGGCTTCGGGTATCAGGGCGACGGCATCTTCGTTGATGGCCTCAAAGGCGGCTTCGTAAGCATAGGCGCTGCCCGGGCGCTGGTTATCAGCAATCAGCAGCATATTGTTTTGCCAGGTCTGGGTGTTGAGTGCGCTCTCATAGGCGATGATTTTGGCCACCATCACCGCCGCCTGGGTAGCATCAGCTGCCGGCAGGCGGCCAATATACATATCAGCGATGGCATCCTCACCGCTGAAGGTTACAAACCACTGGTCGGTGACTGTTTCACCCTTAAAGTCGGTGTAGATCATATAGGTGGGCAGATAAGCGGTGGCATCGCCCATGTTCCAGTTGCCTTTGGGATCATAGGTGGCATCGCCCACCAACATGACGTATTGAGGTGCTGGGGCTGTCCAGTTGGCATAAGCATAGGCTAAAAAGTCTTTAAGCGCCTGGGGGCTTTGAATACCGAAGCTAAACTCATCATAGATGTCTTCAATGTCAGCCACAAACACACGCAGTCCCTGGGCCTCACGATGAGCCACCAGGTCGGTGAGCCAGCTGAGTTGATCGCCACTGCCGTCCCAGCCCACATTGCGGTGGGTGATCAGGATATAGTCGGCGCCGTTGGCCGCATCGGCCAGGGATGCCGCTGTATCCTGTATCAGCCCCACCGGGATGTTGAGCGTATCGGTGCTGAGCACCAGATAGGTGTCGCCATAAACGCCGGGTTCAAAATCAATGGCGTACGGATCGGAGCCGGTAATCACGGCGTTATCGAGGATGGCCACCGCTGCCGGATTGCTGATGTCATAGGCCAGCAATGTATCGCTGCTAAAGCCGTCGATCGCATAGCGGCTGCCGCTGTCGGGCGTAAACCTCAACGTATTGGTTGCGGTCACATAATCACGCCAATAGTCGACCTTAAACCAGTCAACAATGATGGAGTCATTGCCGTCGGCACTCAAGCATTGCAAAGTGACGGTATTGTCGCCATCCACCAACGGCACATTGTGCAGCGTGGCCTGGTAGTAGCTGATGCCGGTCCAGCTAAAGTCTTGCTGCACCCCGTTGATGGCCACCCGAACTTCATGAGAGGTTTCGGTCTGGCCGGCCATTAAGATCGCTAAGGTGCCCAGGCTTGTCGGATCGGGCACATTGATGGTAAAGGCCACCGGCAGCCCGCCGCCGCCATGCGCTGTGCCCTGCACATAGGTGTTAAAAAACCAGCGCTCGATGTCATCTTCACCCGGCGCCTTAAGCCAGATGGTCTGGTTTTGCTCATGCCGGGCGCTGTCGGCAAAATCTGCGGCTAGATCTCCACCGGCCGGGGCTGCTGGGATGCTGTCCATGCGCAGTGGTGAGCCGGTACCTCCTGATAAGGTGAGCCAGTAGACATTTTGGTTGCTGTATTTGCTATATGCTGCGCTGAGCGGGGCTGCATAAAAGCGGATATAATCATCTGCGTCCATCTGGTCGTCGCTGTTTTGATCAAAGACCTCGATGGCCACTTCGGCACCCAGGTGATACAGCCGCAGATGACTTAGGCTCATTGTGCTGGTGTCGAGCCCGCCTGCTTCAAGCCAGTCTTTGGTAAGGCGGTGAATGCCTTCTGTATCGGTGATAATCTTATACACATCCCCAGCAGCCGCATCCGGCGGGCTCCACCATGCCGTGATGGCCGCCCCCAGTGATGAGAGCAGCGGGCTGATGGGATTGACCAGTGCAGGAGCGGCGGCCAGACCGACTGCGATCGGTGAGAGCACCCCGGGATTGTTTGACGGCGGCTGCCAGGGAGATTGGCCTTGGAGCTTTGACTGGGCGTAGAGGCTGTCAACAAAGTCGATGCGCAGCTCAATGCGCCGGTACAGGTGCAGCTGACCGGAGGCCGGGTTAAAGCTGGTCGGATAAAAGATCACCTGCTGTTTGAGCTGATCGCCAAAAAGATAGCTGTCACCCAAAGCAGCCACTGCCTGGGGGTAAAACCCATCGCTGCCGTAGGCCAGATCATCCTGGTAAAAGCTGCTGCCCACCGCGGCCATGCCGCCGGCGGTATCCAAAACGGCTTCTGGCGCCGGATAGATTCGGTATCCGCTGTGAAGCTCTGCCTGGCTGTCCACCTCGGTAAGCTCAACAACCTTGCCTGGCGGCACATCGATCAGCAGCCCTTTAAGCGGCAGCTGGGGTGCGCCCACCTGGCCGGTATAGCCGTGCACATAGTCGGCAATTTTTAGCTGCTCATATTCTGCGTTACCGACGTTAATCACCTCGGCTTCAAACCCGCCGGTGGTCAGCACAAGGGTCATGCCGCTGTCATCTTTAGCCAGCACCTCAACACCGCGACTGATGGTCCGCGAACCGGGATCGTCCCGCGCAGGAAGCCTTCCGTCTTCCTCACCGTCGGGGATGCCGTCGCCATCGGTGTCGGCGTTAAACGGGTCCAGACCGCGCTCGTATTCTTCCAGGTTGGAAAGTCCATCGCCGTCATAATCAAAATCGGCATCATTGACCCAGGGGTTCAGCCCGTGGGTGATCTCCCAGTCATCGGGCATCCCATCCGCATCCCAGTCCACACAGATGGGCCCATGCCGGGTGTGCTTGCCGTAGATGTCGATGTCTTCAAGTTTGTAATAATACAGGCTGCCCACCTTCACCCGCCTGTCCACATAATTGTAGCTGCCGCCTTTGCCAGGCACTACCGTAGCTGAGATGAGCTTGTCGGTCAGCCGCTCATAGGGTCCGGCCGGGGAGGTGGCCCGGTACAGGTGAAACCCCACATTGTCAAACTCGCGCGCGGTCTGCCATTCGACATTGATTGCCTGGTCTTTGCCTTTAGCGGTAAAAGATATCAGCGAAACGGCGGTGGCCATGAGTGTTTCGGTGCCCAGCTGGTAAAAGCTGCCGGGGGCGTTCTGGTTGTTATGCTCGGTTTTGATCCAGTCGGCACTGATAAAACTGTTGGCAATTCTAAATTCATCGATAACACCGTCAAATGCATAAGTGCTGCTATCATTGTCGGCATCATGATAATCAGAATTGCCACCCGAGCGCCCGATGGTGATATCACCGGAGTGGCTGGGTACCGAACCAGAGTAAGAGCCGGTGACTTCGACGCCGTCAAGAATCATCTTTTGCGTGCCAGCACTGTCAAATAAGAAGGCTAGGTGGTGCAAATTATTGGTATCACTGAAGCTCGTCGACAGCCAACCACCAACGGAACTCACCCACTGGCCGCACTTAATGGTGGTGGTTCCGTTGCTATCGTCCAAATATATGTTAAATCCATGGGTGCCACCGCCTTCTTCATAAAGGACATATTTTGAATTTAGACCGGGCATGCTTTCGGCCTTAAACCACAGACTGAAGCTGCGGACGGTAACGGTCATCGTGTTAATCTGATTTGAATTGGCAATATCGATTTGATCCGGATCAGCTGCTGTGAAGTCCCGGGCATCAGCGATTTGCCCGGCGATGCTATCGGTATCATTATCAGTGCCGGTATGACCGTTGCCGGTGGAATCGGTGGTATTGGCACTGCCGTCCATGTGATAAACAGCTTCATAGCCGGTCCAAACACCGGCGGCATCCTCTGACGATGTGGTGATGCAGGCGTTGCCGTAAACCATATAGAAAGTGGTGTTGCTGCTGCCCGATACACTGGGTACCTTGACCCAGGCCACCAGTTTGCCGCTGGTGGTGTCATAGACTTCGATCTCATGGGACAGCTGATCGCCGTAGTTGGGGTCATCCCGGAAAATGATGTCATCGCCCTGGGCATCGGTGACATCATCTTCGACAGCCTGGAATTCGGCGCCGGTCAGGGTCACCATCACCGGAAAATCGGTCAGATCCGCCAGCACCTGTGAGGATTGAATCGTGATGCTGCGGTACTTGGTAAAGCGGCAGGTGGTGTCAAAAAGGCTGTCGATATTGACCCCCTGAATGGCGTAGCGATCTGAGACGATTACAGCGTTGGCATCGCTGGCCTCATTTTGCTGCTTGAGCAAAATAACATCGTCGGCCGCAGCCGTAATAATGGCGCCTACCGATGCGCCGCCCGATGGGCAGTTGATAGCCGGCGTGCCCTGGCTGCCGCGAATGTAGTTTCCGGCCAGCGCCCATTGATAAATGGTATCCGGTGTCCCTTTTTTGGCCAATTTGGTCCAGATGTGCTCCCGGGTGCCGTCAGCGGTGGGCTTGCGGGCAAATACCGACCAGGTAAACAGGTAGTCACCGCCGGTTAGAACCTTGATTTCATCGGGTGAGCCGCTGCTGTATTCAAACGAAGGGTCCGCTTCTTCCTCGGTGTTAAAAGAGATATTGGACTCACTGGTCGATAAATTCTGTGTGCCATCCGTGCCGCTCAGCCGGATGTAATCAGCATCATCAGGCAATTTGACAAGGGCCACCGCTGTGGTGCCCAGGTCAACCGTGGCGGTGGGGTCGCCGTCATTGGCATCACCCCAGATCTTGATTTCCAGGTCATCGTTGGCATCAGCGACGATTATGCCGGTAAACGACAAACCACCTTCCAGATCTCCATCGGATTCGCGGATGTAGCCCGTGGTGCGGGTACCGGGCACCTCAGTTCCCTCCAGAAATACCGCCCCCACATAATTCTGACGCACTGCAGCCCCGGTGGAATCGATGCCGATGTTATAGGTGATCAAATAATGTCCGGAGTTGGTCAAGGTGATGGTGCCGCCCGTTCGGCTGAAGCCGGTATCCTGCTCGTCGGTATCCGTTAAGGCCAGCGTTACGGCGGTGGCTTCCATGACGTCTACATATTGTGTGCCGCTGGTTTTGCGGTAACGCGCATAGGACCAGCTATCATCAAGTTTAAGCAGCGAAATGCCTGAAAGGTTGGTTCGGCGCACCCAGCCCTGAGAGGCTGTGTTGGTATCCTGGCGGAACACCTGGAGCTTGAGGTTGACGCTGCCTGCAGTTGTCTCAATGATCGTTGCGCCCTGTGCATAGCTTTCGGTAGTAGTGCTTGTATCGCGCAAATATCCCCAGCCACGACCATACGCCGATGACGTGCCATCCAGATTTAGGAAACCCTCCAGCTTGGCTCGGTTGGCCCCACTCTCATTTCCTGACAAATTCCAGTTGACCAAATAGTGACCTGACTGCTTAAGTGTTACGGTGTCGCCGGTGCGCGAATAGGTGAGGGTGTCTTCTCGCACTGTAGTGTCCCAGGTTACATCCGTTGCGCTGGTGCTGTTGTAGTTGGTGGTGTCGGTGGCGTCCCGGTAGATGGCCACATCCCGACCGCCCCCTACGCCGGTCTCTTTGACGGTGATGGTGGGAGTGCTGGTGTAGGTGTCAAGCCCTTTGACACGCAACTGGACGGTGTCATTATTGGACACATCCGCACTTCTTATCTGGATGCAATATTCGACTTCGGTCTCATCGCTACCGCTGAAATCCAGCGAAGCCCCGCCGGCAAGGCCATTAACTTCATCAAAGCCGCCGTTGGGGGTCACAAAAGTGCCCGAACCAACTTGTTGTGTGGTATCGGCACCATCGGCTACACTGGGAGAAATCCAGGAACGCACCACCGACGAAGCGCCGGTTGCATCGTTCCAACCACTGCCGTTGTGGTTATATTCCAGCTGAAAGGTTTTGTCGGCCGCGCTAAAGCCACTGGTTTCCTGGACCACAAAGCGCACCCTAAAATTATGATCGACTGCCTGGGTCCAGTTGGTATTGGCCGGTGCCTGCCAGGTGGCGGCACTTTCGCTACCATCATCATTGCGGGCCCGAAAGCTGTCCTGGTCAAATGTGGGAACGAGGGTGTAGTAGATTATTACTCGAACGCGATCGATGCGCCAGTCAGCGGTGGTATTTGTGCGGTATAATCGAATTCCAAAATTGGTATTCGAAAATTCAGAATCGTTCCAGGTCCGCCCCCAGGTATCGGCGGAGCCGCCCAGGGTGTCGGTGGCATCGGTTGTGCTCGTAAAGCTGTCTGATTTGGCGGTCGTCCAGCTAGGTGTTGGATTGCCATAGTTCCAGGAAAGCTGTATAGAATACGGTGTGGTTCCCTGACTGGCTCCTTCCACCTCGACCGCAATACCATCGATTGTTGCCCCGGCTGGAACTCCAAAAGAAAAGCTCGATAAGTATCCATAAGGCCTGCCGGAAGTATTACTTGCATAGGCGTCATCAGAAGAGGCTAAATATTTTATGGTAAAATTGGACCAACCAGTGTCACTTGAAGCGCTTTCAGCATATTTCCATCCTGTGTCCGCGGCCCAGCCCGGCTGAACCATGGCTATCCCGACGCAAACAACCATCAGCAAAAGCACGCACTGAAGCGCCCGAATCCCTCCGGCATCAGAGCGCCGGTTTTTACTGCATGCTGTGTATTTTGCTGTTTTTAGAATGATCATTTGCCTGCTAAACTTTTAATCGGGTTTCTAGGTTTTTAATAATTTTTGCCGTTGGATATCGGCTTTCACTGTCTTTATGTGTATTAAGTCTTTATAAATATGTGTTTTTTTTCTGTGTCGGGTTTTTAGGACTCACGGGTCCGATAGCTAGAGTGCAGGCACTGTGCCAATTTTGGATTAAAATTTTATTTTCAATGATTATAAATGTTTATATTAAATTATGTTCTGATTTGAATTTGAGACAGACAAATTTGAGTCTTTTGGCACAAAAAATTGCGCAAAATGGCTCAAAACTGGCAGTTTTTTCCATATAATATCAATTTGTTAGATATGTATTTAAGGCACAAGGTGTACGGCGTAAGACGCACGGGGAAAATTTGAAGAAAATAAATGCAAAGAGGAAATTAATGATGGGTTGGATCGAAGCTAACTTTTTTAAATTGTGCGTTAATTAAGCTCCGTGAGTCCTCCTTTGGCCTGCTGTTTGAGCGCTACAGCCAGCAGATTGATAAGCACGTTAACCGCAAAGGGCTTGTCAATGAACTGATCGATGCCGCTGCTGATGGCTTTAGACAGCATAAGATCATCACGGTAGGCGGTAATTAAAAAGCGGATGGCAATGGGGTGGGTCACACCGGTCAGCTTTAAAAAGTCCAGCCCGTTCATGCCCGGCAGGCGCAAGTCGCTGATGATAATGTTAAATTTTTCCTTTTCTAAAGCCCGCAGGCCTTCTTCGGCGGTTTCAGCGGTTTTTATAAAACAGCCCTTGGCATCAAATACCATGCGGAGCGAGTCCCGGATGAACTCATCGTCATCGACTAGTAAGGTTTTAACTTTTTATAACTAATTGAAAAGATTAATATTTTTTCTGTTAACACGTTAGAATATAGGAGTTCCGTGGTTTATTTGGCAGGAAGCGTGCCAAAAGCATTTATTTAAATAATTTATTAAATATCAGACGGTTAGAAGGTACGGTGGTTATAGCTCGACAATACTGCGAAGGATATTGTGGAAATTGACGCAAAATTTTGCGGAAAAATACTCAATTATTGGTTTATAAAAGCTTTTAGGTCGCTTTGCTGGAAGAGCGAAGCAAATCTACGGCAGATTGATGAGCGTCGCAATTAAGGAGCGGCCTGCAGCTTATAGGCGAGAATATTATGAACTGATTGGGGTGTTAATATGCCGGTATATATGGTTCCGTTTGAACAAACCCATCATTTTAGGAAGTATTTAACGTTTTCCATATCTTTAAAATCACGATCCTGTGTCCAAAGGATAGCTTTATGGGCGCGTGCAGTGGCCAGAATAATGCTATCTGCCATTGGAATTTTATATTCAAGGCTTATCTTGGTAGCCTGAAGCGCAAGGTCGTCGGTTAGATTAACGGTGATTCCCTGATTCATGAGGGCAACCGCCTGCAAAGCAGCATCTTCGCCACGTTGTCGTAAAACAACCTTATAGACTTCGTATATACATATCGTCGGTACGATTAATTTATCGACGTCTATCAGTGGATCAGAAAAATGCTCCGCATTGGGACCGTCTGCAAGATATTCAAGCCAGGCTGAAGAATCGACGATGTTCATATACGGTCCGGCTCCCGTTCGACTTCTGTGTTGATTCCCTCGAGAAATCCGCGCATTTCAGAAATCTCTTTTAACGGAATGAGCTCGATCCGATTCCCGTAAGCCAGGACCTGAACTTTTAAACCCGGCTTCAAATTTAAGGAATCCCTGACCTTACGCGGAATGACAATCTGGAATTTTGGGGAAATGGTTACGGCTTCCATTTTATAAATTCTCCATCGATAAAATATATGTTTTACAAAACTACGATCGATACAAAATGTCAAGCTTTTCAGGCAGGTGCACCTTGGAGTTCTCCGTAACTTTCGTGGTTTAAATGACGTGAGATAGTTTTAGGTCTGCAGTGAAGGCATATGTGATGGTAAGAGACTGAATATGCAAATTGAATTGGTTTTTTGAAATTTTTATTTTATGTTTTTCTCTGAGGTCTCTGTGAGCTCTGTGGTTAAGACATATCAACTCATGGCATCGAGCTTCTGGCGGCGGTAGCGGAATTTATCGCGGGTCAGATTGAGCAGCAGGGCGGCCTTGCTCTCATTGCCGTCGGCCAGTTTGAGGGCTTCTTCAAAATAGGCTTTTTCGATGTCGGCGATAATGGCACTAAAATCAATTCCTTCAGGGGAAACAGAAGGCAGTTGAGGGTTGTCAACCAGTGGGTTGTTGTTTGGCTGACCATTTTTGTTTTTTAAGCCCAGATCATCGAGTAGCAGCTCCGGCCCCTCGGACAGCAACACACCGCGCTCGATCAGATTCTTCAGCTCACGCACGTTGCCGGGCCAGTCATAGTTTTTTAAAGCGGCCTCGGCCTCGGCGGAGATACCTTTAAATGATTTGTCGAACTTCTGGCTGAATTCCACCAGGAAATGTTTGGCCATCAGTATGATATCATCACGTCGCTGGCACAAGGAGGGAACCTCAAGTTTGACCACCGCAAAACGGTGGTAGAGATCCTTTCTGAATTCGCCTGTTGCCACCAGTGCGGTCAGATCGCGATTGGTGGCGGATATGATGCGGGTTTTTACGGCATGCTTTTTGGTGCCGCCGACCCGATAATACTCGCCGGTGTCCAAAAACCGCAGCAGCTTGACCTGGGCTTCAGCACTCAGGTCCCCGACTTCATCCAGGAACAGGGTACCGTGGGCCGCTTTTTCCACCAGACCGGCTTTGCCCGAACGCTCAGCCCCGGTAAAAGCGCCCTTTTCATAGCCGAAGAGCTCGCTTTCAATCAATTCTTTGGGCATGGCGGCACAGTTGACGGCCACCATGGGCCCCTTAAAGTTGGGGCTTTTGTAGTGAATCGCTTTGGCGATCAGCTCTTTGCCCGTGCCGGTTTCCCCCAGGATTAAAATGGGTGTGTCCGGGCTCTGGGCAACCTTGGCCACCAGCTCCATGACATCCTGAATGGCATTGCTTTCGCCAATAAAGCAGGGCAGGTTCTCTTTGAGATATTTTTCATGCATGGCCTGAATTTCTTTGCGCATGGCGATGGTTTCAAAAGCGTTGCGCAAGATCACCAGCAGGGCATCCATCTGAACCGGCTTGACCACATATTCATAGGCACCGTTTTTCATGGAAGACACCACCGTCTGGACGTCTTCGTAGGCGGTGATCATGACGATGATCACTTCTGGGTGCCGCTTTTTGATAATTTCTAGGGCTTCGACACCGCTCATACCCGGCAGCCCGATATCCAGCAGTACCAGATCCGGCGGGTCCTTATCAATGGCTTTAATCGCCGATTCGGCCGAGCCAAATCCCTGGACGTTATAGTTCTTTTTCTTCAAAGCCAGTTTGAGGCCGTTGCGGGCCAGGGCTTCATCATCGACAATATATATGCAATAAGGGTTCATCAGTTATTTATCCTTCGTTCAATCGGAAGTTCTATGGTGAATTCGGCCCCGCCCCACCGGCTGCTGCCCAGAGTGATGGCGCCGTTGTGATCTGCAACGATTCGCTGGGCGATGTTCAGCCCGATACCGGAACCGTCTTCTTTGGTGGTAAAAAAGGGATCAAATATTTTTTCGCGCATTTCGGCGGGCACCCCGGGTCCGGAGTCAGCCACCTGGATGCTGATGGTATTATCGTGGGCAGTTGATTTGATTTCGACCAATCTAGGTCCACCGTTTGTTTTTTCCATGGCTCGGGCGGCGTTGGTAATTAGATTAAGAACCACTTGCTCGATCAGGTGCGGATCGGCGTAGCATTTCGGTAAACCGGAAGCCAGGGATTTTTCAATTTTAATGTCGTTTTTACGCATGGCGACCAGCGACAGCTCAATGGCTTCTTCCAGTGATGCGTTAATATCGGTGCGGACCATTCTGGGGGCACCGGGCTTGGAAAAATCCATGACGCGCTTGATAACCGATTCGATTTTATTAGAGGCCACCTGGACCTGGCTGATGACCTGCCGGATGATCTCCATATCTTCGGCACCCAGCTGATCTGAGTCGCAAAGATCCTCGATGGTATACAGATAGGTGTTAATACCGGTCAGGGGGTTGCGAATTTCATGGGCAATGCCGGCAGCTACGCGCCCCAGGGAGAGCATTTTATTTTTGATCAGCAGCTGACGCTCGAGTTGTTTGGCTTCGGTAATATCGACCGCATTTAACAATAACGCTTTGCGCCCCTGATACAAAAAGCGGGTTGCCCGGCACTGAAACCAGCGCAATTCGCCTTTGTCGCCATTGCTGGTAGGGGGGTGAAAACGAAAGTCGATGTCCACCATATCGGTTTCATTTGAGACCATGCGCGCATATGCGTGTTTGACCTTCTCAATGTCATCCGGATTGACATAATCGACAACTTTAAGCAGGTTGTCTGCTGATGACAGGCTGTATATTTTTTTCAATTCCGGATTTTCATAGACCACCCGATCATCCTGGGAGATGGCAATGCACACCGGCGAATTTTCGATTAAATCCCGAAACTGCTGCTCACTTTTGCGCAGGGCTTCCTCGGTTTGCTTCATGTCGGTAATATCGGTCCAGGAACCCACCACTTCCACAGCATTGCTCTGCTCCCCGAATAAAAGGCGCAGGTCGTCACGCATCCAGCGGTAAGTGCCGTCTTTGTGCTGGAAGCGGTATTCAAGAACATGACTGCCCTGGTCGACCAGTTTGGCAAATTCGGCTTTGACGAATTGAACATCATCGGGATGAATGTGATCGATCCAAAAGTGACGATTATTGATGAAATCCTGTGCGTCATAGCCCAACTCAGCCTGGACATTATTACTGATAAAGGTGGTGGCGCAGTCACCGGTTGGATTGCAGGAATAAATGACCGCCGGGTTGGATGTCAGGATGTGTTGCAGACGCTGTTTGGTCTGACGCAGCTCTTCATCTTTGCGGTGCCGCTCGGTGATATCGCGGATGGCACCAATGATTTTTTTGCGCCCGTCAGCCATAAACATACCCGCACTGATTTCGGTTGGAAAAGCCCTGCCGTCTTTGTTTATCAAGTAGCGCAGCGGGATGAAATTTTTTGATGGTTTTGCTTGGTTTAATTGACGCAGAAATTTTTTTGTTTTGTCTTTTTCAGCGGATAAATCCAAAACGCAGAGCTTTAAAAATTCGTTTTTCGAATAACCGAACAACTTCAGTGCCGCCAGGTTGGCATCTTCAAATTGCTGGGTTTCGGCATCGAATACGACCACCGCATCCGATTCGCTATCAAACAATTGCCGATAGCGTTCTTCGCTTTCACGCAGCTTTTGCTGGGCTTCTTTGTGCTGGCGCACCAGTTTTATGCGATCCAGGGCATTGTCAATCGTATTGACCAGCTCGGTAGCTTCAAAAGGCTTTCGCAGGTAATCATAGGCGCCGTGACGAAGGGCCTGAATGGCTGATTCAACTGTGACCTCACCGGTCATGACGATCACCAGTGCCTCGGGCATGTTTTTGAGGGTCTGGTCCATGACCTGATAGCCGTCAATATCGGGCAGTCCGATATCCTGCAGGACCAGATCAACCTTGTGGTCCGCTATACACTCGATCGCCTGTCGGCCGCTGTTGGCCGTTAAAATGTGCAGATCCTTGTGTCGCAGCAAGCGTTTTAGATAGCTGCTAAAACCGGGATCATCCTCCACGATCAAAAGCGTATGCTGGTCGGTCAATAAATGCACTCACGATTCCTTTAATAGTATATTTGTTTTGGTGTCCGGGTAACCTTGCATAGGGAAAAAGGCGCTGCGGATCTAAAATGCAGCTTAATTTAGCAGGATTCATGCCAAATCTAAGATAAATTTTTTATGTTTAATTTCATACGCTTATAATTAATTTGACCACCTCCTTGTATCAGATGACCCGGTATTTTTTTCCGCTTTTAAGGCTTTCGGCCCTGGAACCGGCTGATCACCGGTTTTAACGGCCAGCCGAAACCAACCCGCATCCAAAATAGCATGGCGAAAAAGGCAATTATTTTAGATAAATATGACATGCCCCCATTTTGGTTCTAACAGCTCTTTTTTTCCATTTATTCTTGACAGAAATTCGCAAGTCGTCTATAAGGACCCCTTTGACCTGATCCTAAAAATTTATGTCCGAATGCCTATGTTGATCGGGTCTGCAGGAGTTTTTATGGGAAACAGTCTGAAAGGACTTATCGAAAAGAAGAAAAAGGACATCATCCATCGTTGGTTTGAAGCCACCCTTCAAACATATGCACCCGATACTGTGCGGTTCTACAAGGATCAGAAAGACGCATTTGCCAACCCGGTCGGTAGCGCCACCTCTAACGGCCTCCCCATTATACTCGATCAATTGCTCAACGATTTTGATTCGGATGTAATCAAATCCCATCTGGATCCCATTATCCGCATCCGCGCCGTGCAGGATTTTACGGCCGCCCAGGCCACTGCCTTTGTCTTTGGTTTAAAAGAGATTCTCAGGGAATGTCTGGCCGATGAACTCCAGGATACCGCCCGTCTAAAAGAACTGGCAGCCTTTGAATCCAGAATTGATCAACTTGGCCTGGTGGCATTTGACGTTTACATGGAATGCAGAGAAAAGGTTTACGAGATTGCCGCTAACGAGACGCGCAACCAGACCTTTCGAGCCTTTAAGCGGGCCGGCTTAATCGTAGACCCTTCACAAGCGCCCCGAAAGCAAAAAGGCGTTAAACCATAATATACACAACCCGGCAACGGGACTGCCGACGGTGCCGGCAGCCTGAAGCCAAACAGTGAGGTGCTGTTCAATGAATTTAAGGTACATCGTTCCGCTGATTGCCGTTATCATTCTTTTTCTGATTTCGTATTTGGGCGCCCAGGTGTCAGGATTGCAATATGTGTTCGGGGTTGTTGTCCCCTATCTGGCGATTCTTACCTTTGTGCTGGGATTTGCCTATCGCGTGATCAACTGGTCACGCTCACCGGTGCCCTTCAGTATCCCCACGACGGGCGGTCAGCAAAAATCGTTGCCCTGGGTAAAGCATTCCAAGTTCGACAGCCCGGCAAAGGGCTGGCAGGTCGTCGGGCGGATGGCGCTAGAAATTTTGACCTTTCGTTCGCTGTTCAGAAACACCCACATGAAATTAACCCAAGGCGGACGACTGTCATACCAGCTTGAAATTTTCCTGTGGGTGGGCGCGTTGGCTTTCCACTATGCGTTTCTGGTGGTGCTCATTCGTCATTTGCGGTTTTTCACCGAGCCGGTGCCATATTTTGTTCAACTGGTTGAAAATATTGACAGTTTTTTCAGGGTCGAGATTATTTATCCGGCGCTTAAATTCGGTGTGCCCGGAGTCTATCTATCAAGCTTTGTGCTGCTGGGGGCCGTCAGCTATCTGTTTTTAAGACGGCTTTTTGTGCGTCAGGTCAAATACATCTCTATTGCTTCGGATTATTTTCCGCTGTTTCTGATTTTCGGAATCGCACTCAGCGGTATTCTGATGCGCTATTTTACCAAAACCGATGTGGCCGCTGCCAAAGAGCTGACCCTGGGACTGGTCACCTTCCGACCCACGATTCCGGATGGGATTAGCGCCATCTTTTATGTGCACGTCTTTTTGGTCAGTATTTTGATTGCCTATTTCCCGTTCAGCAAATTAATGCATCTGGGCGGTGTGTTTTTAAGCCCCACGCGCAATTTGCCCACCGACACCAGGGCCCGTCGGCACGTGAATCCCTGGAATTACCCGGTATCGGTGCATACTTATGATGAATACGAGGACGAATTCAGGGACAAAATGGTTGAAGCCGGATTGCCGGTTGACAAAATGCCGGAACCCGCAGCGGCGGAAGAGCCGGCCGCAGAACCGGAGCCAGCAGAGGAAAAGGAGTAAACTATGTCAGACGAAACACCCAAACCGGAAGAGCTCATCCAAATCGATCATCGTCCGCCCAATACGGACTGGATGGAGGTTCCGGCTAATATCCGCAAGGGCATGTATTGTTATGCCTCCAATCCCAAGAGTGTCGAATATATCGGTCTGCCCAATGCCAGACAGTGGAACCCGCTGGATGATGACTGGCAGCTGCCCGAAAATTGGCAGGAAATCATCCATGAAGGCTTTAAGGAGCGCCTGGAAAAATTTCGCTCGTTTAAGGTTTTTATGGATATCTGCGTGCGTTGCGGGGCCTGCTCCGACAAATGCCACTATTATATCGGAACCGGTGACCCCAAGAACATGCCGGTTTTAAGGGCTGAGCTGCTGCGATCCGTTTACCGCAACGATTTTACCCGTATGGGCAAAATTCTGGGCAAAATCAACGGGGCGCGGCCGATGAGCCTCGATGTGCTCAAGGAATGGTGGTACTACCTGTTTCAGTGTTCCGAGTGCCGGCGCTGTTCGTTGTTTTGCCCCTATGGCATCGATACGGCCGAAATTACCATCATGGGCCGCGAGCTGCTCAACTTGCTGGGGCTCAACATCGACTGGATTGCCACGCCGGTGGCCAACTGTTACCGCACCGGCAACCATCTGGGCATCCAGCCGCATGCCTTTAAAGACATGCTCGACTTTTTTGTGGAAGACATCGAAGAAATCACCGGCGTGCAGTTGGACTACAATATCAACAAAAAAGGCGCCGATATTCTTTTTATTACCCCTTCAGGGGATGTGTTTGCCGATCCGGGCACCTACACCGCTATGGGGTATTTGATGCTGTTTCATTATCTAAAGGAAAAATACGGGCTGGATGTTACCTGGAGCACCTATGGCTCCGAGGGCGGCAATTTCGGTTTTTTTACCTCGCATGAGACCATGAAACGGCTCAACTCCAAGATGTATGCCGAAGCAAAGCGCCTGGGGGTCAAATGGATCCTGGGTGGAGAATGCGGCCACATGTGGCGGGTGATCAACCAGTACATGGACACCATGAACGGGCCGACCGATTTTCTGGAGCAACCGGTATCACCCATTACCGGCACCGTATTCGAGAATGCCCGATCAAATAAAATGGTCCATATTGCCGAGTTTACCGCCGATCTGATCAAACATGACAAGCTCGAATTGGATCCCAGCCGCAACGATCACCTAAAGGTCACCTTTCATGATTCCTGCAATCCCTCGCGGGGTATGGGCATATTTGACGAACCGCGTTATGTCATTAATAACGTGTGCAACAATTTTTACGACATGCCGGCCAACACCATCCGCGAAAATACCTTCTGCTGCGGCAGTGGTGCGGGTTTGAATGCCGGTGAGAACATGGAACTGCGCTTAACCGGCGGGTTGCCGCGCGCCAACGCGGTTAAACACGTTCACGAAAGACATGGGGTGAACATGCTGGCCTGCATTTGCGCCATCGATCGGGCCGCACTGCCCCCCCTGATGGAATACTGGGTGCCGGAAGTCGATGTCACCGGATTGCATGAAATGGTGGCCAATGCCCTGATTATGCCCGGCGAAAACGAACGCGCCACCGACCTGCGCGGCGAAGACATTCCGGGCCGCGAAGTCGTTGAAGAACCTGAGGAAGAATCAGACGTTGAGTCGGAGGAACAAGCTGATGAATAGTAAAGTACTCATAGGAACGGGAGTGGTCGTATTTTTGCTCATCGTTTTATTTCCCTTCTGGTACATGCGGGGTAAAGCCGCCCCGATGCCGGAGGTAGAATTGACACCCATGGCCAAGGCAGCCAAAAAATGCGTGCGCTCGACCGAATACATGCGTGCCGAGCACATGCAGTTGCTGGATATCTGGCGGGATTCAGTGGTGCGCGAAAGCAAACGCATTTATGTCAATCCCGAAGGCAAAGAATTTAACATGAGCCTGAGCAATACCTGTTTGGACTGTCATTCCAATAAAGCTGAATTTTGTGACCGCTGTCACAATTTTGCTTCAGTCAGGCCCTATTGCTGGACTTGCCACATTGATAACCCGAAGGAGAAGAGCTAATGGATAGCGGCAGAAGACGCGTTTTACAATTACTGGGAATTTCTGCTCTGGCGGCCACCACCAAGCCGGTTTTGAATGCCTTCGCCAAAGAAGAGCAGGCAGCCGGGGCTGAAGTCATTATTAAAGAAGGGGACAATGTTCTGAAAGCCAGACAGTGGGCCATGGTCATCGATACCCGCAAACTAAAATCCGAGGCGGATGTGGAGCCTTTGATTGATGTTTGCCACAAGATTCACAATGTCCCCAAATTGCAGAACAAAAATCATGAAATCAAATGGATCTGGGATGTGCACTTTCACAATGCCTTTCCGGGCAAGGCCGCCCGGTTTTTAGCCGAAGAGGTCGAGCATCGCCCCTTTCTGGTGCTGTGTAACCATTGCGAGAACCCGCCCTGTGTGCGGGCCTGTCCGACCCAGGCGACCTGGAAACGCGACAATGACGGCATTGTCTTTATGGATTTTCACCGCTGCATCGGCTGCCGCTTTTGCATGGCGGCCTGCCCGTTCGGCGCCAGAAGCTTCAACTACCGGGATCCGCGACCTTTTATCCAGGAAACCAACAAGAAATTTCCGACCCGTATGAAGGGTGTGGTCGAAAAATGTAACTTTTGTGCCGAGCGCCTGGCGGTGGGCCAGATACCGGCCTGTGTGGAGGTTTCCAAGGGCGCGCTGGCTTTCGGTGATTTATACGACCCCGCATCGGAGGTGCGCGAATTGATTCGAACCCATTTTACCATTCGTCGAAAACAAACCCTGGGCACCGAGCCCTGTGTCTATTACATCGTGTGAGGTGAACAATGCTTGAATTAGCGCTTAAAGGCGGCAAAAAATACTACGGCTGGATGACCCTTTTAATGGTGATCGTCGGCATCGGCTTTCTGCTGTACCTCAGACAGCTTGATTTCGGTCTGGGGATTACCGGCCTAACCCGGGATGCGTCCTGGGGATTTTATATCGCCAATTTTACCTTTCTGGTGGGTGTGGCCGCCGGAGGGGTGATGGTGGTACTTCCCTATTATCTGCATGATTACAAAGCATTCGGTAAGGTCACCATTTTGGGCGAATTTTTGGCCATCGCTTCGGTCCTGATGTGTTTGACCTTTATCCTAATCGATTTGGGCCAGCCCATGCGGGCATTTAATGTCTTGCTCTACCCGACACCCAACTCCGTGCTGTTTTGGGATGCTATCGTTCTCAACGGCTATCTGTTTCTAAACATTGTCATCGGCTGGAATGTGCTCGAGGCTGAGCGCAACGGAGTCCATTACCAACCCTGGTTAAAGCCTCTGATCTACCTGTCCATTCCCTGGGCCATCAGCATTCACACCGTAACCGCTTATCTTTACGCTGGCCTTCCGGGTAGAGGCTTCTGGATGACCGCTATTCTGGCGCCGCGCTTTTTGTCTTCCGCCTTTGCGGCCGGTCCGGCGCTGCTGATTTTGTGCTGCCTGATCATTCGCCGCGTAAGTAGCTTTGATCCCGGGCGGGAGCAGATTCAATCTCTGGCCAAAATCGTGGCCTATGCGATCTGCATCAATGTGTTCTTTTTCCTGTGTGAAGTCTTTGTGGTGTTTTACAGCCAGATTCCCGAGCACATGGATCACATCAAATACCTGTTTGTCGGTCTGCACGGCCATGGGGCCTATGTACCCTGGATGTGGGCCTCGTTTATCCTGATGACCGTCGGCATTATTTTGACCGTCGTTCCTACTACCCGCAAAAATGAAGGTGTGCTGGCCGTGGCCTGTGTGGTTATTTTTCTGGGAACCTGGATTGACAAGGGGCTGGGAATGATCGCCGGCGGTTTTACCCCCTCACCGCTGCATGAAGTCAACGAGTACATCCCCTCATGGCAGGAAGTTGTGATCGCTCTGGGCGTGTGGGCCATGGGTTTTCTGGTTTTGACCGCGCTGTTTAAAATTGCGGTTTCGGTCAAAGAAGAAACACGCAGCTAATCACTTTACTCAATCTGTTCATTCAGGGGGGTTTTCTATTTCATTTGAAAGCCCCCTATTTTTATCCCCTCTTAGCGTAAATTTCCATCAACAAGCCTTCTTGACAAAAACGGCATTCATTGATACGGTTTTTACGAAACGTAAATAACGTATCGTAAATACCGTATGATTGGAGCATTTGGTGGAAAACCCCTTTAAATACGGCGGCCTCGTTCGCGGACCTTACTTTGCGGACCGCAGAACTGAGATGAATGAGCTCAAGCGGGAAATGCTGAACTTAAATCGGGTCTTTTTGGTGTCTCCCCGCCGATTTGGCAAAACGTGCCTGCTTTTCAATCTCATCGAAAGGTTGGAGCGCAACGCCATCGCTTGTGTGTACATCGACCTGAATGCCTATCCGGATGTCAAAAGCTTTGCAACAGCTCTGACAGGCCTGACCGCTAAAGCACTGGAAACGAATACCGACAAACTCCTTAAGATGTTTGCCGGTTTTCAAAAGCTACGACCCAAAGTCAGCGTGGATCAGAACGGAAACATCACCGCAGGTCTTGAGCTTGCAATCGCCGAAAAAGAAGCCCTTTCGGCGCTGCTTGAAGGTTTGCGTCACGCTGAAAATCTGGCCGCCAAAAAGAAAAATAAACTGGTGGTCATCATTGATGAATTTTCCGATCTTGAAAAATTCAATGGCCAGACAGTTGAGAAAGCGTTGCGGTCTGAAATACAGAAACACGCGCATATCGGCTATATTTTCTCCGGTTCCGAGCAATCGGTTATGCTGGCCATGACCGGCGGCCGCACGCGCGCTTTTTATAAGTTGGGCCGCATCATGGAGCTGGGGCCGATTGCTCTCAAAGTCTATACCAGGTTTATTCAGAAATGGTTAAAAAAGGGCGGTTACGCGGTAAATCAAGAGGATTTGAAACGGATTTTTGATATCGGTGATAATGTCCCTTATAATATCCAGCGTTTGTGCAATGTTATGTGGGACGCTGCCAGGGAGACCAAGGTTATAGAGCCGGCCTTGATTGAAAAACTACCGGTCATTATTGCCCGCCAAGATTCACCCCATTATGAAATGCTGTGGCGCTCGGCCACTCAATCCCAGAAGATTCTTATGATTGCTTTAAGCCAGGATCAGACCGCTAAGCCGTTTTCAAAAGAATTTCAATTAACACACGGCATCGGTCCCTCATCATCGATCAAAGCCTCCCTTGATTCGCTTTTGAAAAAAGGAATTCTTTATAAATCCATCCAGGGCAGCTATCGCTTTACGGACGGGTTTATGCCTTATTGGATAGACCGTATTATGAAAACGGTTAGATGACGGACGCTGGCGCCGATACGCAAATTGTGTATCAACATTTTGTGTAATTACTAAAAACGCTTCAACAATGCATTGGAGAGGAGAGCCCAATAATTCACAACTCAAGATTTGACCCCCTCTTTGAGTTTTATTAACCTGAAAATGGTTGGGGGATTTACTCTTGGGTGTAGGGCGCGTGTCGGATGATGTCACCTTCAACCAGATAAACAACCTGCTCGGCAATATTGGTGGCATGGTCCGCCAGGCGCTCAAGGTGGCGGGAAATTAAAAACAGATTAATCAGATAGCCGATTTTATCGGGGTTTTCACTAATTGCTTTTTTAATTTGATCATAGGCCTCTTCTTTTATCTTGTCGACCTCATCATCCAGCAAGACAACCTTAAACGCTACATCATAATCCAGATGAATAAACGCATCGAGGCTCATTTTCAGCATGGCCTGCGCTTTTTCTCCCATGGCGGCGTAGTCAAAGTAAAAATCCAGTTGCTCGCGTTTGGCAGTCACGCCCACTCGTTCGGCAATATTGACGGCTTGGTCGCCGATGCGCTCCAACTCGGCATTGATCTTGATGACGGCCACAATAAAGCGCAAATCAATGGCCACCGGTTGATGCAAAGCCAGTATTTTGAGACACTCCTCTTCGATTTCAACTTCCATCTCATCGATTTCATAATCGGATTTAATAATTTTTTCTGCCAGATCCGAATCATTGTTATCAATGGCCTTGAGGGCCATCTGCACGCGCTCTTCCACCATGGCGCCTAAAGCGAGGATGTGCTTTTTGACATTTTCCAGCTCCTTGGTAAATTGTTTTCTGATCATCTTTTCCATTTAATGATCCTTTTGCTACTCTTCTTTGGGTACTCTTTCATAGATGGTAACCAGTTTTGTGTTGATCGGCAAGGATAATTTTTTCGAATTCTTTTCTGCTGAATCATGCCGGTCTTTCTGTAATCCTTGTACTTCAAATTTCTTTTTTTGTTTTACCAAATTTTAATCTTCCGCTAACAAGACAATAATAGCGCTCGTTTAATCAACTCACATTTGCTGATATCCATTACGTCATATGAGTTTAAGGAGAGGTAAAAGATGAAATCGAATCCCTGCCTGCTCTGTCAATTAAAGGATCAGGATAAAAACAATCAAATGTGCAGGCACTGCGCCAAGCGCCTTGATTATGTGAGCCATCTTGAAAAAGAGTTAAGTTTTGCAATGACCAATACCGACACAAAGCTGCCATCGCCGCGACTGCCCACGCTTTCAAAAAGGGCGTATCTGTTCAGTATGACCTCAGAAAGATTTTAATGCTCAACAATACTGTTTGCGGGCGCTGATAAAATTTCGGCAATAGGGTCATTTTTGGCGTACTTTTGTATATTTTAAAAAAATTCAATAGGTAAGCATGTCTGCAGGTTTGTTTTTAACACAAACGATAATTTGATTGTTAGAAATCTAACAAAAACCTAACACAATCATCATTTCTATCTAACATATCGTTTCTAGTTTCATGTGTTTGCTTTGAACGTCTATTTATCACAGCCCAACTTAGAGTGTTACGGAAAATCAGAAGATGTCACCTACTGTATTACTTTTTGTTTTACTAGGGCTTTCAACATTTGCCTACTATGTTGGTCGCAGAAAGGCGTTTGCTGTTGCTGGTGATGCGGCCGGTGTCAGGAACCTCCACTCACGCCCAACCTATTACGGGATGCTGACTGCCCTGTGGTGCGGCATCCCGACATTAATACTGTTTGGCTTCTGGCAGGCTTTTGAATCCTCGATTATCACCCATCTGGTGGTAGCGGATTTGCCCGAAGCTGTGCGCAACTTGCCGGCTGCCGATCTGAATTTAAAAGTTAATAACATTCGAAATTTAGTCAGCGGAAATATTGTCTCCGGCAACGTCGACCCTGCTATGCAGGCCGCAGCCGATCATTACCGCAGCTTGCAGTTCACCAGCAAAGCGGCTCTGGCCGTCGTTGCCATCTCCATGGCCATTGTCGGCCTGGTTATTGTGCGGGCCAAAATAACACCAACATTGCGGGCGCGCAATGTAGTTGAGCAGGCAATAATAGTTATCCTCATTATTTGTTCGACAATTGCCATTTTCACCACCATTGGGATCGTACTTTCAGTACTTTATGAATCCATCCGTTTTTTCCAGGCGGTGCCGGTCACCGAGTTTCTTTTCGGCCTGGAATGGAGCCCGCAGATGGCCATCCGCAGTGACCAGGTGGGTTCATCCGGTGCATTCGGCGCTGTTCCTGTGTTTGCGGGCACGCTGTTGATTTCCGCCATTGCGATGTTTGTGGCGGTTCCCATTGGGTTGATGTCGGCCATTTATTTGTCTGAATATGCGAACAAAAAATTTCGGGCCGTGGCCAAACCTCTGATTGAAATTTTGGCCGGTATTCCCACTGTTGTTTACGGCTTTTTTGCCGCTTTGACGGTCGCGCCTTTTATTCGCGATACCGGCAGCATACTCGGGCTGGGTGTGTCCTCGGAAAGCGCTCTGGCAGCAGGGCTGGTCATGGGGATCATGATCATTCCTTTCGTTTCATCATTGTCCGATGATTTTATCAACGCAGTGCCTCAGGCATTGCGGGACGGTGCTTACAGCCTGGGCGCCACTCAGTCAGAAACCATCAAACAGGTGATCCTGCCAGCGGCGCTGCCGGGAATCGTCGGTGGTGTTCTGCTGGCGGTTTCACGGGCCATCGGAGAAACCATGATCGTGGTTATGGCTGCGGGGCTCGCGGCTAATTTGACTTTAAACCCCTTAAAAACGGTAACCACCGTTACGGTTCAGATCGTTACTCTATTGGTCGGGGACCAAGAATTCGACAGCCCCAAAACCCTGGCGGCATTTGCACTTGGGCTGCTGCTGTTTCTGGTCACGCTGTTATTGAACGTCATCGCATTGCACGTGGTGCGCAAATATCGAGAACAATATGAATAACACAGAAAAAATCAACTCAACAACCGCACCGCAAAAAGAGCGGACCCTAGACATCGTCAACCGCGGTTTGAGCAAACGCTACCGTGCCGAGCGGCGATTCCGCCTCTATGGGTTTCTGGCTATTGCGGCCAGCATGGTGTTTTTATCGCTTCTATTTATCAGCATCATTGGTAGAGGCCATACGGCCTTTCAGCAGACTTTTATTGAACTCGATGTGCCCTTCGATCCTGAAATCTTAGACCAGCAGTCGCTGGCTACTGCCGATTATCAGGGGCTGATTAAAAAATCCTTGCGGGGCATGTTTCCTGACGTAACGGGCAGAAAAGACAAGC
>JAAUXU010022291.1_pt1 | contig 25354 bp, 22 predicted proteins | sample 7278151 | NCBI WGS metagenome assembly JAAUXU01 (sample SAMN14350113, study PRJNA611818) | marine sediment metagenome | isolation source: surface marine sediment (1.8m) | place: French Polynesia: Moorea | collected 2018-08 | reverse complement strand
TCTGTCTGTCTGTCTGTCTGTCTGTCTGTCTGTCTGTCTGTCTGTCTGTCTGTCTGTCTGTCTGTCTGTCTGTCTGTCTGTCAGGCTATAGGGACTACATAGATGGGTACCAGATAGGCAGGGAGTACATAGGCAGGAACAACAGAGGCGGGGGACTACAGAGGCAGGGACTTTATAGTTACAGACGGACAGACAGACACACGCGCAGCGCTTTATTTTTGTTTCTCCCCAACAAAGTGGGGAGCGGGTAAGTGCTCCCCACTTTTTTAAAGGTACTAAGTAGCTTTTTGCCGAAAGAACAATATTAGGACTTCTTTTAGACTACCATTCTAGCCCCAACCACGGGGGGAGCTGAGGTGAAATATATCATATTAGAGGGGAAGGGACTGCTGGACACCCTGTAGGCTGTGTGTTTAATGCTCGTAGCTGGTACTATGACACGCCTCATTGTATCTTTGAAAACCCATTTTCCCACTGCTCGCAACCAGTCATTGGACTCTAGTACGGTGTCCTCACCATTGACAGAGGACCCGGCTGTGCAGTCCTCTTTAATTTTCCTCTGTCATCACGTACTGCACAGTAAAACCTGGACTTTGCAGACCTTTACCTTGGTGAAGCATCTGGATTCAGTAGAGGGATTTCACCGATAGTCAACTTCTTCAGTAAACAAATCGTGTCCGTTTAAGTATAATTGGTCAAAAATCAACCTCGATTTCGCAGTAACGTATTTTCAGGAATTGTTTCAAATGAGCATTTTTGGTCTTGATTAGCAAACACAGAGCCGAATCTTAAGGTGTAGAACCCTTTGAAATGCACATGAGGTGACACAAAGTCACAATCATGCTTGGAGTAAGAAAGTCGTCTTCCTTATTGTCTCTTGGCCTCCTCGTCAGCATCATTGTGGTCATGGTCCTTAGGGACGACGAGCGACGGTAGAAAGTTTCTGGTGAGGAAGACTGAGACATTTACCAGCTCTGGTCCGTGACGTGACACCACCACTGCTCCTTCCTCACCCTGACTTCAGTGAAGATTTTGCTGCTGACAGACGACTTCACGAAATCGAGGCTCTGCTGTACGGGCAAAAGGCAAGTCGAAGACGCTTGTGTGCTTCATTCATTTTTTACTCTAAGTGATTGTATCTTTTGACTGCAAGTCTATGGCTCTTTTCAGGACCATCAACGCCAACACCGACGGGTGCGGTCGCTTCTCCTTTGCAGTGGTCACCGCGGGGTTCCTCTTCGAAGGCTCCGAGGATTGTGTACACAGCACAGTGAGCTACTGTAAGAGTAATTTGATCAAAGTGAAAAATATACCCCCTATACAACCTTCATGATTGCAGAAATGAAAAAAAAACGGTGTCCCACGGATCTTATATTTCAGCTCCTATTGGGTCGATATTGGCAATTCCTTTTACAGGTTGCATAATGAATGGGCTTTAACTTACATTCATTTCTAGCTTTAAAGGAGCAGTTTGAAGCGCCAGTTTCCTACACCTGATTCAAACCTGGCACCAAATCCCTGCAGGTCTGCCTAGAAAGGTTTGGTGGGAGCACGATGAAGCCATTTGCGACACCACCAAAACTGTCATTTTTGATATTCACATTTTGCAATTGCATCATTTCACACTTTTCCCAAGTGAACTGACATTCATCCCCATGATTATTGGTTCTGGAGCCACATTGCATCACATGCTGACAAGAATGAACTTCAGAGTATTGAGGAAGCAAAGACACTTGTTGAGACTCAAGTAGAGTCAATCCCATGCAGAATTATCAAATCATCTGTATGTAACATTAGAGAGTGTGTAACATTGTGCCTGAATTTCCAACGTCTCTTGGAACATTGCAAAAATGTGGAGAAGGAAGTGTCAGAAAGACAACGTCCCATAATCACACAAATCCCATTGATTGCTCTACGACTTGCAAAAGAAATTTTTCAAAATCTGTCTGGTAGGAGCTGAGATAGTTGCATTTTCAAATGCAAATTATCCGTGCGACCCCGCGTACATATGCGGCCGACGTCAGACTTTGGCTCCTGTCCCGTCAGCGCAGTAATTAAGGCGGTTCCAAAGCTGAACGCGGTTCATTAAGTGCTTTACTTCAAGTCAGTGCTGGAAAAAGTCACTAATGAGAGTCTCTTCAGACATTTTGGGAGCATGATAATTACGAGATTTGTTATTATGCATCTCGGCTTCACAGTGGCAGCTGAAAATACTTCCCGACGATGCAGGGGGGGGAGGAATTTGTGCCAAAATAGAAGATAGATTCAAGTGATTGTGCTGAAAGTGAAGGATTTCTGTTAGCCGTAATTTAGCTGAGCAGGACATTTTTGATAAAATCGTTTTTTTGCCAAAATTGAACGTGCGAAAATCGAATGTCCACCCTCGTGAAGTAATTGCAAAGTTCCTACGGAAGTCGTGGTGCTTGAATCAACTCACGCAGCTCTGCAGCACTGACATGACAACGTTCATGACTCTTCGTATTCAAAATTGAAGCTATCTCTTCACTTATGGAGGGACAATTGGTGCTCAGCATCCTCGAGTCATTGGTAATATGAACCATGTGAGTAAGTTTAAAGGTGATTTTGGACCAAACATGGGGTTCTTAAAACCTTAGACCCTTTGTTTCTTAAACCTAGATAGCATATTTGGCGTAAGTCTTGACGAAGGGACCGACGACGATCTCAACAGTGGTAAATATAGTGAACTTGTGAATAGAAGCGCTAACTGCCTTCTTGCCGTCAATTTACGCATTACTCTTGCACGAGTTTTGAGCGAGTGTTCGCGCCTCCATACAGGGTGTGCCATAAAAACGCCCCGGTCACACTTTTGGCGTGACGTTCACGCTTTTTGGTTGTCCCTTGTTCATCCTGTCAGATGCTAGCAGAAACACACAAATTTAGGCTTCACTTTAACGTTGGCAAAGTCCGCGGGCCAAAAATTTCAGACTCACATTATAACACAACCTTTAAGGAGTAAAAAAGAAAACATGTGAGGCCGCGGAAATGATTGATGATCGTGTCAGCCATCGTGAAGCACTGATTTTTTGGCTCAACAGTGATGCGTTTACCTCGAAAATTTTTGTTGCCTGATATCAGCCATCTCTTCCTCCCAGCAGCACCTCGTCCTGACGCATGCGTCACAGCGCGCGCACGCGCGCATGCGTCACGGCGTACGCGCGCTGCGGGAGGACCAACTCCTTTTCTTAAGTATATCGAACATAAACGCTGCTGCCTCTCTTAAGGCAAGGTTAAAGTAGTTGGCAAGCCAAGGAGAAATGTCCTTCGGGCTGTGTTCTCAAGCCTATGTTGCCTATTTTGTTTTATAGTATAAAGGGCCTGTGGGGCGCGCCCCATCACGTGCTGGAGACGCTTAATAGAGTAAGCAAGCCTTTAAACTGAGTCGTTGTTCATCTCAGGCATCGGAAGGTTGAAAAGTGCAGGATTTGCACGTACGGGGTGGTCCAAGGAGATTGTTTTCCACCTTCAAAATCTCTGCCGGTCACCCTGTGTTTGTCTAAACGTGGTTTACACATTGATGTACATATTATTTATCTTTTGTTTTTCTTGACCCACACCCAATGATTACGTGGGCGTTTCGTCATTCACAAGATCTCAGGTGGTGTTTTTTTCAGCGCGCGCGTGGTGTTTCCAGCAAACGGGCGTCGCGGCGCCACTTCCGGTTGACCGATCTGGCGCGCCAGCCGCGCCTGGCGCTCACGCCGCGCGTGTGCGCGTCGAGATCAGGCTGGTCCATCAGTTGTCGTCGCGAGGTCGGGAGGACGACATCTCGCCGAATCTGAGTCGTCCTCAACTCCACGGTCAGCAGAGAGAGAAACAAAGGTATGCGTAGAAAGGTGGGTGGGTGGGTGGGTTGCGTACACGTACAGGGTGTCAAAGCATCATGGCCAGAAGCAGTTTTCGGTTGGAGATTGGTGCCTCCACCAGCATGTGGGTAGTGAAGAAGAATGCACCATCAGAGGCCAAGAGAAAAAAATAATAGTAATCTGCACCAACTAATGCACGCTGCAAAAAAATCTCTGCTATTCCCTCCCCTCCCCCTGCGAAGGACCTTGCACCGTGGTTCAACGTGTGCGTGTCCAACAATGCGTGCAATGCGGTTTCAAGCTAATGAAGACCGCGCTTAACGTATTCAATAATGAGAGCCACTGTGCGGACGGCCAGGACAGACAGACGAGGGCCTCCTCAGAGGTCAATGTCACGAGCAACGGGACAATGTGATCGCGTGAGCGAGACGAAGTCGTCGAGAACATCGTGGATCCACACGACCAGATCTGACCACTTCGAGGGGGAAAATATATAGCCTACTTCACTTCCAGATGCGATCTCTCATCCTTGCGGCCATGCTGGCCTTTGCTGCATCGTCGGAAAGGCCTAAGGCCGAGCACTGCCGACAAGACATCAACTGCTTCTTACCTGACTGCTACTGCGGGGGCGCCACCATACCTGGCAGCCTGTCCAAGGAGCGCACGCCGCAATTCGTCCTGCTCACGTTCGACGACGCAGTCAACGGCCTCAATAGGGCTTTCTTCAAGGAACTCTTCCAGGGACGCTTCAATCCCAATGGCTGTCCAATCAAGGTAGGTCATTGATGTGTTAGGCATGTCAGAAGTTAAGTGGTTCAGGACTAGGTGTACTTACCCCTTTGCAAGTCGTGCGCGTCAATAGCATTAACAGATGTTCAATGCCCCCAAAGAACTGACAAGTCATACTTTTCAACTAAGTTGATTTTGATTTTTTTACCAATTACCAATAACACTCCTTTCTGCCAATGGTAACTAAAAATAGAAAAATAATTTAAAATTTTGCCAAACCTACGCAAATAATATGTGTATCACAGAATCATGAATAACACCAAAAATGCTTTTTGGAGTTAAATCTGACAATGACAGAACAGAAAGTAACGTTACGTGTAACTTAAACACGACCTCATATTGACAATGTATTTATTGATTCCCCCCACCCTAGCAGTCTGACGCCTGAGGTACACAAGAAAGTCGGTACACACATTGAGTGTGAATACGAATGAGAAATGTGCAAGCAGTATTTTCAAGTGTATACTTAAAAATTTAGTTATTAGACCATCAGAATAGGAATAAGATACCGCCCAAGTTGGATATCTGGAGGCATTTGAAAATAGTACCCAAATGTTTAAAGCACAAAACAGTCTTTTTTAAAATATGCCAATTCTTTAATTACCAATGATGCACGTGGATCATTGGTAGTCAGTACTTTTATGGTGGAATTATTGAATTACCATTAGTACAATGCAGTCCCATGTTGAACACGATTTCACCTTACATTGTCATAGCCTCGGTTTTCTGCCGTGGGTAATGAGTCATGACACTTCTCTCATGTTCTCACGACAACGGAAACGCTTTACCAATACTGGCGTAACCATTGTAGGGCACCTTCTACATCTCGCACGAGTGGACCGACTACTCCCACGCGCAGGACCTGTACGCGGACGGCCACGAGATCGCGTCGCACACAGTCACCCACACGCACGGATCCAAGTTCGACGCTGAACGGTGGGCAGATGAGGTCATCGGCGAAGCGGAGATGCTAGTTCAATTCGCTGGGGTTGATCCCAGGGACCTCAAGGGCATGAGGGCCCCGTTCCTGGCCATCGGCGGTGACACCATGTTCGACATGCTTGGCAAGTACGGCTTCTACTACGACTCCAGCATGTCAAGCAAGGCGCCGTCTTGGCCATACACCCTGGAGCACAAGGTGCCGCACACCTGTGCAATCAAGCCCTGCCCTGAGCTCACCCATCCAGGCATGTGGGAGGTGAGGACCGTAATAACTGTGCGTACGCTTGCACATCGTCCTAGTACATAAAGGAGTCTCTTGCTCCCTTTGCAGATCCCCATGTCTGTGCTAACCGACGTCCGCGGCGGCACCTGCGCCATGGCTGACGGGTGCTACTACGAGGAGAACGCATCTTCCATTCAGAAGGTCCTTACCCGCAATTTCTTGGAGTTTTACACCAAGTCCAAGGCGCCGTTCCCCCTCTTTTACCATGCCGCCTGGTTCTTTAACCGGCCGCACAGGCAGAAGGCTTTCTTCCGGTTCATCGACTCCATCCTGGCCCTCGATGATGTATACTTTGTCACTAGCCAGGAGCTCATTGCATGGACTCGACACCCCGTACCCCTGGAGGAGCTCGCGGCCTCACCCGTGTTCGGCTGCGACTTCCCCAACCGGCCGAGCCACTGCGGCAGCCGGAAGCAGACCTGTCAGCTGAAGCACAGGGGGGACCTCAGACAGTTCGCATCTTGCCAGAAGAAGTGCCCCAACAGGTACCCTTGGGTGGATAACCTCACCGGACAGTAGCGTGAGCAAGTGATCTAAGTCAGTTGTTTGTTATTGTTGATAATTGGTATATACATTATAAACATAGAAATGCAGTCAGTTAACTCCAGACTTGTTGAGAACCTTGTTGAATTAAACGGATTGACACTCTGAAGACGTGTACGATGAGATTTTAATTTAACTTTACTTACTTACAGTATAACAAGAGCAAGTGAGCATCTAACAGGCAGTGAAATAGCGATGCAGCACATCGTTCAGTCTGGTTTCTACTTCAGCGTCATAACATCATACTATCCAACCTAAAATTTGTCTACCAGCTGCTCACTCAAGATCTATTACATAGCACCATACTTTTCTCACTACTCCACTACCACACTGACTTCCATAGCCAACTGACTGGTTGCTTCTACTTGATCTTTGCCGGCCACATGCTGGTTCTGAGAAAAGACTGAGAGCTGATGAATTGCATACTTTTGGTGAACTCCCTTCTTGTAGAAGAGGCCCCAGATACCATCGCGAGGCTTAACTTGGAACAAGCTGGCGTCACGGCCGCCCAGATGGTAACTGAGACCCTCCAGGTCGCTTCTGGCCGCCTGGAGGAAGAGAATTCGACGTTTGTGCCAGGTATCCTTTTTCCTCAGACGGAGAACAGCGACTTCGTTGCTTTCTGATGATCTCTTGTATCTGCCTTGACTCCAGGAGGTTGGATCCAACTCCTTCAAGATGACGTGCAAAGCCTCGGGCCGGCTGGAGCTGCCGGAGTCCCGCCTGTTCCGCCTGTTGTAGTTGCCGCCTCGACGCCGATACTTACGACCGATCCTCCTCCTTTTAGGCGCGTTATTTGCTTCATGACAGGCAAAACAGCCTTCAGTTGTCAAGACGTCAGGATCTTGCTCGACGCCCTCTTGCAAGAATTCAAAACGACCTCCAGAGGCCAGGAGACTCTCGGGGTTATTCGGAGCCACGCAGTGGGAGCCCCCAAGGGCTTGATAGCCGCTTGGGCAACCGCAGGTGTAGTCAGAGGGCCCAAGAGATTGACATCCAAATGTACAAGACGCCTGCAAGAACATCCTTAGATTGATAAAAATCTTTAGATTTGCCTCACATTGTTCTCGACGTTACCCTTGAGCATCCCAGAGAGGCTTGCACGCAGATCCTGAGGCCCTCGTTGTACTGATAGCCGGTCGGGCAGGTGCAAGCGAAGCCGCCGATGGAATTCTGACAGCGCGCATTCCCACATGGAGTGTCAGCACCATTGTCACCACCTTGAACACATTCGTTTCTGTCCTCGCACTGTCCAAGATAGGCATGGAAAGCAAAGCCCTGTGGGCAGCCACATCTGTAAGGAATGGTTTGAAATAGACACAGATGATTGTACAAGGCATGTACAATGTCGATATCCGACCAGTAAGCAATCCTTACTTGTAGGATCCTAAGACGTTTTTGCACTCGGCGTCCTGGCACTTGTTGGCGCCTCCACTGGCTTCACATTCATTGGTGTCCACACAAAAAGTCCCAGTGCCGTCGAGGCGGTATCCGCGTGGGCATACGCACTTGAAGCTCCCCCGGGTGTTCTTGCACGTTCCCGGAGGAGGACACAAGCCCTTCCAAATGGGGAACAAGAAAGGTAACTTTAAGCACTGTCAGCCATAGAAAGTAATGTTTGTTCTTACTCACAGGTTGCTCTACACACTCGTCGGCATCGACGCATCTATCGCCCAGCTGGACAAAACCTGGCGGACACACGCAGGAGAAAGATCCCAAGGTGTTTACACACTCGTGTTCACACCTGTGGTCTCCGGTCGAGCATTCGTCGATGTCGCGACAGGTCCGATCGTCCGCTGCCAAGATGTAGCCCGAGGGACAGGAGCATCTAAGAGACAGAGAAAGAAAAAGCAACTTGTGGTCATTGATATTCACTGCATTGTGGACGTACTATAAACAAGACGGTCAAAACCTGTAAGAGCCCCTGGTGTTGTGGCACTCGTGCTGGCACTTGGCCACCCCGGTGGCGCACTCGTCAACGTCAACGCAGATCGTTCCCGTCTGTCTGTCCGGCTTGAATCCACGATCGCAAATGCATCTGCAAAGTTTGCATGCATGCCACCGTCGGCTACAGAGTTACGTGCGGCAATACCTGAACGAGCCCAAAGTGTTTAAACACAGGCCGTTGGCGCAAAGATCTGGCAAGGTTGAACATTCATCGATATCTTGCCCCTCTGGGCCCAAACCAGGATCCAAGCAAAGAGAATTGAAGGTACGAGAACCTAAGAAATTGCTCCATTAGGGTCGCGCGAACATCTTCACGCCTGGTGCATATGTGCGCCCAAGCCTGCGCAGCTCCGTTGTTACGACTCACCTCTGGCCGGGCAGAGCTCGCAGTCTTCACCCCAGGCTGCTCCCATGACACAACAGCAATTCTCTTTGGTCACTTTAGGCGCCCCTGTCAACGAGACCTCGACTGCGGGACACCTCCCATTGAAGACCCGCTTGAAGCAGCGCCCCAGCCTTCTGTCGAGGCATCCGCGGCCGTCCTCCGAAGTCTCATAGCCAGGAGGACAATCGCAGCGGTAGCCGCCAGGGGTGTTGACACATCGACCTTAGAGAGACATCTCGTATGGGCAGCTGTGGCGTCGGTACTGGAACAAGCAAACCTTTTCCACATAATTCTTCCCCCTGAGAGCACTCGTCCACGTCCTGGCACTGGTCATCGGCACCCATCACCTTCCTGTATCCCTCTGGGCAGACGCACGCGTGCGAACCGATAAGGTTCTTGCACTCGTATCTGCATGCGTGGCCATTGGGGGCCGAGCATTCGTCTACGTCGCGACAGTGGCGACCGTCCGGGGCTAACTCGTAGCCGAACGGACAGACGCAGCGATAGGAACCAGGAAGATTGTGACATCTTGAGAAGACATCGATGGAACAGTAACGAAAATCTCCATCGAAGGAAAATCTCACCTGAAGGCGCACTGGTGGCCGTATTCCCTGCACTCGTCCACGTCCTCGCAGGTGCCCTTTGGTCCCGGAGCATATCCTTCGGCGCACTGGCATTCGAACGATCCAGCCACGTTAGCGCAAGACCCATTGCCGCATATCCCAGGATCGGCTGCGCACTCGTCTTTGTCGATGCACTTGTTGCCTGACAACACAAGGGTGACGCTCACGCGAGACAGCTCTCGGTAAAAAGCAAGTACTGTATACACGGCCATTGCACCACCAGCACGCAATACCTGACTGATCCACAGTGTATCCTTCAGGGCATTGGCAGCGATAGCCACCGTCCACATTAATGCATGTCCCTCCACCTAAACAGACCTCTCCAGCTCTAAGGACGCACTCGTTGAAGTCCTTGCCTCCGCTGATACGGCACAGCTCGGATAACGCCCGACTGCCCTTGGATGGACATCGTTGACAGCTGTCAGATATATGACGGGTGTTGCAAATATTGTTGTTCCTTCCAGTTGCCGAAAGATCACGTTACCGTATCCCTTTGGAAGGATCTCCCCAGATCGCTCCTCCGGTGCAGCAACACTCCAGTCGGGATACTTCCAGTCCGTTGGCTCTGACAGCAGATCCACAAGATCCCTGGTGACTGCTCTGGCTGGGAGACGACGCGACGGCTTGGTGAGCCAAGCTGAAGCAGGGGGCCAGGCGGGCATCCACGCAAATGAACCCATTGATACCTGAGGTGAAGGCGTTGCTGGTGACGTGATTCCTGGACTGCAGCACCCAGCCATCAGGACATTCACAGACTGCGCCACCTTCGCGATTTCTAAAATGCAAGGGGAGATCACTGGCCTGAATCCCTGGTTCCCCCTCATACTTCGTAGCATGTACTTACCGACAGAACCCATCGATGCAGTAGTCCTCGATCTCCCTGCACTCATTGACGTCGATACAGCTGTCCCCCGCAGTCGATAGCCGATAACCCTCCGGGCACTCACACGAAAAGGTGCCTAGGAGATTGCGACATTTTCCCGGCTCCCTGCACTTGGTCAGGCATTCATCTATGTCCTGACAGCTGTGCCCTCCATCTGCAGGGTTGGGGCGGAAACCGTCCGCACATTCGCACCGGAAAGAGCCTCGACTGTTAACGCAGCGGCCATGGCGGCAAAGGTCATATCTATAACACACATGTTGGTCGGGCTCTCGTACACGCTCTCGCGTATGTACACTGCAGCTGCAGGCAAACACTTACCTGATCCTGCACTCGTCCACATCTTCGCAATCTCCATTCGCCCCAACCTGAAGGGTTACAAGTGATATACTGAGATGTTGCTTTTACTTTCTTGCCTCTGCATGAGAATGACCTGGAAGCCGTAGTGGCAGTGACACCTGAAGGAGCCGAATGTATTGACGCAAGTGCCGTTGCCGCAGAGAGAAGGATTCAGGGAGCACTCGTCCATGTCCATGCAAGAATCCTTGGACGTTGTGAGAGTGAATCCTGCAAGCAAGGACAGCCTATGACTCCCAGCCCATGTACTACGACGACGTTACAAACCACGAACGAACCTTCTTGGCATACACACTGAAATCCTCCGGCTACGTTTCTGCAGGTGCCTCTCTGGCACACGTTTCTCCGTTCAGTACACTCGTCCACGTCAAGGCAGCCGGCACTCCGTCTTGCGGGGTCTGGATCTCCCGGTCTATAGCCCGGAGGACATTCACAGCGGTACGATCCAGGGGTGTTGACGCAACGGGCGTTGGCGGCGCATACCGCCGTGAGGCACTCGTTGTCATCGATGCACTGGTGCGAAGCGTCGTCATACACGTAGCCGGTCGAACATAGGCAGGTGAAGGATCCTACAGTATTGACGCAGGTTCCGTGCTGGCACATGCCTACGTTCAAGTAAGAGACATTTGATCATTGCATGCTCTAGCCAGGCGTCTTCCTGACCAGCATCCCAGACTTGCTCCAAATAGAAGGTGGTCACCACCTTGCGCCCAAGAACCGCACAACATACACAGTGTCCGTGTCAAGTTTGGCATTTACTCACTCACCAGGCATGAGAGAACACTCATCAATCTCGGTGGGACCTCCGGTCTCCGGATCGATGATCATGCCGGCGGGTGCCTCGCCGGCCCCGCAGAGTTGTGCCCATTCATCAGAACCTCTGCCCGGACAGCTAACACAACCTCTGATGCCATCGTCCCACGCCCCCCCTAAGGAGCAGCAGCAGACGACCCTGGTTTGAGGCCTTGATGTCATGAGCAAGTTGTCGTCCGAGCAGTCTCTGTCCAGGTAGCACGCACCTCGGCGGGTGTCCACGCAGCCCCGGCCGCCGGGCCCAGCTGCATATCCAGTCGGACAAACACACTCAAAGCCGCCTGGATTGTTCACGCACGTTCCGGCACCGCAGGCGGGACCCTGGTCTTCCGCACACTCGTCAATGTCCACGCAGCGGACCTGAACAAAGTACAGATATGTACATAACTAGTACCAACCAACCAAGAAAATGACTTTCATGTAAGGAAATGACAAGTCTCTCACTCTTTGGTCATCCAAGCTGTACCCGCTGGAGCAGGTACACATGTAGCTACCAAAAGTGTTGGTGCAACGACCGTTTTCGCACACGACGTTGCCCAACTCAACGCACTCATTGACGTCTTCTAACACCACGGTGTCCGGGTTAGGTCTGAACCCACGACCGCCTGGGCAAAGTTGTCGGTGCTCTGGCGATCCAGAGACGGGACAGCGTTCACAGGTCGGACCCCAGGCTACCCCAGCAGAGCAACAGCACGTGGAACGGCTGACCGAGGCTTCAAACGGGTTGCCACAAGCTGGATAACCTAGGAAATGTCCACGCATATCACGATGTTTAAATTTCCTCGCAATCTTGCTCTTCTCACCCCTGGTGGTAATGTCGTACTCCCTGTAGCACACGCCTATTCGCTTGTCCACACAGCCGTTACCCTTTTCTTCTACAAGGTCATAATTCTCAGGACATACGCATTCGAAACCACCGTCGGTGTTGACGCAGTCGCCGTACTGGCACGTCAGGGCGTCGGAACACTCGTCCACGTCGGTGCAGTTGCCGCCTGTGTCATCTAAAGTGTATCCAGGATTGCACAGACACCTATGAACGTGAAATAAAAATAGCAATGGAGTTTTTTGCCGACATTCCTAAGGCCCCTTGAAGTAGAAAAATGAGCCCCCTACTACATGTCCACCATCCAAGTCTTTTTTTACTCACAAGGTACTTTTAAAGAGACATACCTGAAGAACCCGTCTACATTCTCGCAGACCCCATTTTTGCACACGTCGTGCGCAGCACACTCGTCCACGTCGACGCAGGCGGTCTGGTCGTCAGGGTCCGGGTGCATGTAGCCCATTTGGCACTCGCAAACGAAAGAGCCGAGGCGATTGAGACAGACGCCATTGGCACAGAGTGCAGGGTCTTCGGCGCACTCATCTATGTCGGCGCAGGAGACTCCGTCACCGTCATACCCGCGATCGCACACGCAGCGTCTGGACCCGGGAATGTTGTGGCACGCGGCGTGAGGAGAGCAGCCGCCGTTGTCCGTGAGGCACTCGTTGATGTCCTGAGACAACTCATGCAACATTGTCGAGCAAAAATTGCATTCACTCGTGTACCTGACACTCAAATCCATCGCCAGTGAACCCCTTTCTGCATGTGCACTCGTAGGAGCCGTTTGTGTTCCTGCAATCCGCTTCCGGGTGGCAGTGATAAAGGTGCAAGGCGCACTCGTCGTCATCAACGCACCCGGACTCGGGATCGGGGCCAGCAGGGGAGTACCCGTCGTCACAAAGGCAGCGGAATGAGCCAGGTGTGTTCTCGCACTTGCCGTGTCTGTTAGAAGGTTACAAGCATAACAGAAGTAATCATTCACGTTGTAACTCACTTTTGTTTCCACACGCAAGCACACATCTTTCTTGTGCCCAGGTAACATAATACCTCATGTGGACAGCCGTAGACATGTATACAAACTATCTATTGTAACTTTATATCTTCCCCATTTTGACGGAGGTGATTTGACCTGTCCGAGGTCTTCCGTCTGAGGGGGTTTCCGGGTTATATTGTAATACAGCGAAGTTTCTGGACTATATAGTCCAAAAGTATTTCCCTGCTACACGAAAAAGCAATTTTTTTTTAGGAAAAAATCGCATTATTGTATGTATTCAAAAAGTCTACGTTAACCAAGTAGCGCATAAATCAGTGTGCGTGAAGCAGCACTATATTCCCGACTGACATGAAGCTATTTAGGATGAAATTCAACATGTATTGAACATGCGAGTATTGAAATCATATAAATCATATACGACGTTGTGGTAAAGTAGCACTTTACATGCGATTTTGGATTTTCCAGTTCGTGGAGCATTGACAACCCAAGGACGGGGAGGCTGAAGTCGTCTTGTTCCGACAACTGTTGAATCCAAAATCACATGCATTTTTGTGCTATATACAAAAATGAAGTCTGCAGTTTAATGTTGGATATTTTGTTAGGGTCCTGCTTCCCACATTTGCCGGCCCCCCTTCATTTGATTCTGCTCGTCCTCACGCGTCCGGATCGCCTCAAAATAGAGACCCAGTTCTGTAGCGTGTGGTAAAGTACTTTACCGCGTGCTACCGCTCACTTTTTGACCACACACTCATAGTAACTAGATCTGGCGAGTAAACAAAATCTGGAACGTCAAAGAGAATTGGTGTCAGGGACCTAAGGATGTGCATAGTACAGTTGGCACCGCTTATAGTGGCAAACCGCATAGAGTGACAAACTTTTGAGATCCCAAAATTTCGGTTCATAAAACCTCTGGGATACAGTGGCATTTACACAGCCCATAGTAGCATTCTGGAAGCTTGGAGAAGGGCCAAAAAAAGCCAGAAAAATTAGGGAAGAGAGGTTTTTCAATACTCAAATAGAAAGTACAGCTTATATTTAAGCAGATAAACACTTTTCTTGCGTAAATGGATCCGTCAAACCTGTAGATAAATTCCGGATGTAGTGGCAAATCTGATATAAATTTTACCCGTTCACAAGTGTGCCACTACAGCGGTGCCGACTGCAACAATCTCTCAAAAATTCTTGATACTTCAGTGTGCATGACATCAGCAAGGCCAAGAAGACTTGCAGAAGGACTTTTGCGCTACCTGGCAGATGCATACGCATAGGTATACCAATAGGTATATGGCACAGCAGCACTGAACTTTGTGCTGTGGCTACAGTGACCGCACTACACACTTGACGTAGGACAAGAAAACATAGCATAACCCACTTGCAAACATCCGGGTTTATGACACACTCATCGAGGTCCAGACAAGACGAACCGTCAGTGGCCATCCTCAAGCCGCCGGAACACACGCAAGAGTAGCTGCCTGGCGTGTTGACGCACTTGCCGCCGTTGCATGGCGTCAATGCCGAAGCGTGCTTGGCGTTCTCGTTGTGATCGACAGCACACTCGTCCACATCTTCGCAAGTCTTGCCGTCGATCAGGAGCATGTAACCAGAGGAGCAGGTGCAGGAGTAGGAACCTGAAAAGTCAGATAGTTGCCCGCTGTACGTACGCAAGACAGTAGGTACACTTGTACTCGATACCCCATAACGACCTCTGCGATACAAACCTGAAACATGCGCAACTTTAGTGCCTGGGTGACCAATGATCGTGCTTTTCCTCACCTGGTGTGTTCATGCACATGTCGTCGCATCCACCGTTGTCCTCTTTGCACTCATCGACGTCTGTGCAGCTCTTGCCGTTGGCGGACTGCTCAAACCCTTCGTCGCACACGCACTGGTACGCGCCAAGCATGTTCTCACACACCCCATTGGAACAGATGCCGCTGGTGAGGCTGCACTCGTCAATGTCCTACCAAGATGAGTTAAGCAGTTGCAACAATGCAGCCAAAAGCACTGGGCTGGTGACAATACCGGTACCTTGCATGATCTCCTATCCTTGGAAAGTTCGTGGCCCAGAGGACACTCGCAGTGGTAAGATCCAGGTGTATTGATGCATCTCCCTCCACGGCAAAGCCCCGGGGTTTCCTCACACTCATTGATGTCCATGCAAACCTGCTCACCGAGTTAGAGATCCTCCCCATGATCTATCAGATTGACTCACCTGCATGAATGGCTTGACTTCGAAACCCTCGTGACAGTCGCACCTGAAGCTGCCCGGGGTATCGATGCAAGTGCCATTGCCACAGACACCAAACATGATATCGCACTCATCGATGTTGACGCAACTGTTACATGTGTGACATAGTGACTAAACGCCTACAGCAAGTACGTACATGGACGCAGTCCTCACCTCACTCCTTTCTCATCTAAAGCATAGCCTTGGTTGCACCTGCAACTGTAGGAGCCCACAGAGTTTTTACAGCGGCCGTCACGACACACGTCAGGAAATGCCAAACACTCGTTCACGTCGACATCCTCGACTATGCCGAGGCCTGAAAAAAATGCAGATGTGGTCTTTGCTCACGCACGTGCATCATCATCATCTCTCACCCTTGGTACAAAGTTCTTCAAAAGCTTGTGATCCAGGCCTTGGACACTGAGAACATTTGTGTCCCCATCCTTCTCCAATGGTACAACAGCACCTGTCTCTTTTGTACATGCCTCCCACGTCCTTGGAGCAGACGCCCAGGCGGAAGTCCAGGTAACAGGGTTCAACGCGATCATCGACACATCGCATTCCGCTGGAATCAAGGGACAAACCTGTAAGAAGAGACTCAAGTCCCATATGAGGAGTTCGTAGAGGTTGGAACTCTCTCACCTGGCGGACATCTGCAAACGTAACTGCCCTCTGTGTTGATGCACGCTCCACCTTGACATAGGTGGGGATCAAGTTCGCACTCGTTGACGTCGGTACATGAGGCTTCGGAATTGTTCTTGTCGCCCGACCTGGCAAAGCCAGGCCTGCAGTCGTCGCAGTCGACGGAGAGGTCACACATCTCGCACGGGCTGCCCCAAGCAACGCCCAGACCAGAGCAGCAACACTCTGAACGCAAAGTCAATGACGGCAGGTCTCCTTCGCATCGATCACCACTAGGGCCATCCACGCCGACACCGATGCCGACACCGACGCCGACGCCGGAACTCTTTCGCCAGCAGCTACCACGGCGCTGGTCTGAGCAGCGGCGGGCGCTGGAGTCCGGAGCATAACCATCAGCGCACTCACATGCAAAGCTTCCATGAGTGTTGACGCAGCGACCGTTAGGCCCGCATACGTTGTTGTTGCTCTCACTAGCGCACTCGTCGACGTCTCGACACACGCTGGGCTTGTCTTCAAAGACGGTGCCTTTGGGGCAGATGCACCGGTAGCTGCCGGGCGTGTTACGACACTGGCCGCCGCCGCCGCAAAACAGGCCAAGCTTGCACTCGTTCAAGTCGCGGCAAGAGCGACCAGTGGCGTCGGGTTCATAGCCTGGATCGCAGACGCACCGGAAAGACCCTACGAGATTCTCGCACGCTCCATTTGAGCAAAGAGTTTCGTCTTCATCAGCGCCTGCATTGAGGGCGCACTCGTTGATGTCGTCGCCAGCATTAGTGACACCAGGGCCATGTGGGCATAGTTGAATGTAGGTCAAAGATCCTGGGAGCGGGCAGGCATCGCACGGATGTCCCCAACCCAGCGGAGCGCCGGCATTGACGGCGCAGCAGCAGGAGCTTTTTGACACCAGACGTCCCCCGGACCCGCCGCCTAAAGAGTTGAGACAGCGCCCGTTACGGACAAGGGCGTAGCAAGGGGCTAGGACGGTGTCGATGCAGGTTCGACCGTCCGGGCCCAGGGCGAAGCCGTCACGACAGCGGCACTCGAAGCCTCCCGGCGTGTTGATGCAGTCCCCGTTGGCGCAGACCACTCCGAAGCACTCGTCAATGTCCTCGCACCGTCTTCCGTCGTGGGACAGTTCGTACCCAGGGTCGCAGACACAGCGGTAACCTCCCTCGGTGTTGACGCACACGCCGTTCTCGCACAGTTCCCTGCCGTCACCGCCTCGGCGGTACTCTACACACTCGTTCCTGTCGGCGCAGTAGCCACCGGCGGGCGAGAGTTCGTAACCGTCGTCACACTGGCAGACATACGAGCCCGGCGTGTTGAGACAGCGGCCCCTGAGACAAACCCCGGCATTCTCAGCGCATTCGTCCACGTCTCGACAGGAGGTTTCCGACGCATCCACCAGCTCGTAGCCGGAGGAGCAGATGCACTTTCCTCCGGGGGCGCAGACTCCGTTGGCGCACGCCCCGGTCTCGCCGCAGCTTCCTCCGACGAGACAGCGTCGGCCGTCAGGCGAGGGGTGGCGCCCAGGCGGGCAAACACACTCAAAAGATCCTGGAGTGTTCACGCAGCGGCCTCCGTAGCACTTTTGGCCTCCAACAAGGCACTCGTCAATGTCGACGCAGACTCCGGAGGCGACGTCATTGCGGTAGCCATGGTAGCAGTCGCAACGATATCCTGATGAAAAACAATAACTGAAGAGCAAGGGATAGAATGGGGCTGAGCCTGACTTCCCTCCAGCCTGCTCCATCCTCATGAGCTACCAAGTTGCCCGGTCTCAATTGGTTCATTTTCGTCAGCTGTCGAGTATTAGCTAGGTTTCTTTAGCCACTGCGATATTTCGGGTCATAGCGTTGTCAACGTTTTCATTGGGATCCCCTTTCTCGCTGTAGCAGCAGCACAGTCGTGAAGACACCCGAGGTACCAGTTAGTGTCAACAGAGGATCGCACAATCGTGTTTTTGACCCCCAAGTTTTCTAGGGTTTCCCAATGATTGCAGCTAGGTTATCCTGGCTTTTCAAAGACGCGCCTGATGCGCAAGAAGTTGTCAAACATAACTTTTCCCTCCCAGAAAATCCTTGCGGCAGTGTACTGGTGAAAGTTGGACTCGGGGTTATTGAATATCAATAAATCGTCAATGAATTTTGTAACTAATGCCAAATTTGAGCTCTCTGCGATGAAAAAGGCCTTGCCCATGATCTTGAACGGGTGGGAGCACTCCTGCTCATGTTGCCAATCTTCGGGATGCTGTCATTCATCAGGTGGCTATCCTTGAGTCTATTCCTCAGTTTCGTAGCAAAGAGTCCCACCGCACAAGTGATGTCTTGGTATTTTTAGGTCTTCCTGCTACTTATTAAAACCACGAGGTCAATGAACAGCCTCGATGTCAGGGTGTGGCAAATCAGGCCAGGCATGTGTTTGTAGGGAACAAACACGATCAAGTCAGGGTACCTTCTGGGGTATCCACGCAGTCACCGTGTTGACAGACATCCTCTCCTCCCACGCGACACTCATTCATGGTGATGGCGTGGCCCATGAAGTTGCCAACGGTCAAGCAGAGCTCCTCGAACTCGTCGGAGCCCTTCTGAGGACACGCCTGACAGTCGTCAGCCTCGGCACCCCAGGCCAATCCAACCCCCATGCTGCAGCAACAGTCCAGACGGGAGAGGCGGAACTGCAGCTTGCCGCTGCTTTGGGAGAGGCTGTAAGTCTTTGGATTGTCGACACCGACGCATGAGACGCTTCTCACCTGCAAGATCCATCGCCGGCCATTTCAGAATAGCATGAGCCCTGCCTGGCGTCCAAGCACATCTTTTGGTCTTGGGACGGGATGAATCCAGGGTTGCAGAGACAATAGTAGCCTGGATCACGGTTGATGCAGCGTCCATTGGGGCAGATCTCGTCTGCGCACTCATCTAGGTCGACGCATGCCTGTGAGAAATGTCTCATTCCCATTACATTAGAATAAGAGTGATTGTTGTTGACTCACTTGGTCCTCGTTCATCGCCTTGCCCTCCGGACACACGCACTCAAAGGAGCCCACAGAGTTGACGCATTCGCCGCCGTCACACAGTCCTGGAGGCACAAGGAGTACAGGCTTCGTCGTGCCATGGACGTACCGTACAGCATCTTTAAAATCTCGTCAAGTGCGTGCAATATAATATCCAGGGTCCATTTGATGGGACCAGGTGCTAAGCACCAGGGTGTTGTGCCATCTGCCGTGTACTTAAATCCGACCATAAGGTCACTGATGTTACAAAGATAGCAAAGAGTATCTTCAGCTTTAAATGTGAAGACGGTAACAGTCGACTTTTTTTCAGTGCTTCGCAGGAACAGAACAGTGGAACCAAAAGTTCCTTTGCGCCGATGACACTGGCAGCAGAGAACTGAATGCCCATTCTTGTCTGAAAATGCCCAAGATGGAAAAACCGTCGTTCCACAAGTCCCCTGTTCCATCTCTGTTTTAACCGGGCCAGCATCGGCGCAGGTTGACGGCACTGCACTGTTGCTCTGCTCAGCGGTGGCGTTTGTTATGCCCAATGTCTGAGGGACGGGCTGGAGGTTGAGAATTTCGAGCTCAAAGTCAAATTGCTCGAAGCAAATGAGTCACAAAAGTTGCTGAAAACTGATGTCACATTGTGACGATCAGGTGTAGTAATACCAGAGGCACCTTATGCGCATTTGTCAAAGCAGCTTTTTACAGGTTCCTGCAGCCAAATGTTGCTGCCTGAGAGAGGCCCAGGGGCTGCAATGACCACTGCAGAGGTTACGTAGTTGTTCTCTCAACCTCTCTAGTACCGACAAAATCAATGAGAAGCGAACAATCTACAGCAAAATATTTATGTAGACAGGCTTTTTTTTAAGTGCATCCTTATAAGTAAGTGGAGCGGAATTTATGTTGAAAAGAAATTTCATTCCTTTTATTCTACCCCATATCGGAGCGAGAAATTCAGCCTATTTTTGCCTAGAGCTTTGTTCCAAAAGTTTCGGCACGTGCACAACACTGATATTTTCAGAGTTGGGCTTGGCTAGGTTGACATTAGTCTTCTACACTTCTTAGTAAAGATCAATCCTGTTCTGCAATTACAATCATAAAGCACTGAGGTGCTCCATTCAGTTGATGCGGATGGTCTGGGTTTGGCCAACAGTGTTTGGACTAAGTGCAAGGCCGGGGTACCTACACGTTCCTACTATATAGTTCTATATGTTCATACAGTGCTTTTATAGCCGCCTCACCTGGTATGGCCTCACACTCATTGATGTCCATGCACTTTCCCGTGTGGACATTCTTGAGGAATCCCGGCTGGCAGGCCAAGGTGTCCGGACACTTCTCACAGGGGTGACCCCAGGCAACTCCAATAGTGGCACAGCATAGTTGTCTGGTGCATACAACGCCCTCAAGCTGGCCAGTGCAGAGGTCATTCTCAGTTCGCCTACAAGTGCCAATCCATGCTATTTACCCATCCACGTATGGTGCAAGCGTAAGTGTCACGCCCAGGTCAGGTATGCACTGGTACCCAAGACTGGTTCAGGCACGTACCTGTAACATGGCCCCGTCCGGTAATCAATCTCGCAGTACCGCCCAGTGTAGCCATACACGCACGCACAGCGGTTTGGCCCGATGCACCTGCCGCCGTTCTCGCACTCCTTGTGGCACACCGGCTCTTGGCAGAATTCGCCTGCGTAGCCGGGCCTGCAGACGCACTCTCCGGTCTCTTCAGAGCAAGTCCCGCCGTTGAGACAGGTGCTGCTGCACCCGGATGACGAGGATGAGTTTCTGTTGCCGTCAGTGGACAAGCAGGTGGGAGCCATCCGGCCCTTCGGGCAAAGGCACACACCAGGTTTCACGCACCGGCCGCTCGAGCAGTCCCCGGGGCACAGTGGGGTGAGACAGAGCCCCGAGAACCCCCTCTGGCTCCATCCGGGACAGCAGAACGAGAGACTGTTGGACCAACACACGTTCGGCCCTCCACGAGGGGGGGTGACGTCCCCGCCAATGAGGGACGCACCCGATGAATCGTCCGGTCCTTGGTCACCGCGTTGAAATCTCGCAAAAGTGCGTCGGCCAGACCCGCCCAGGGGAAAAAAGCACAACAGCAAAAGCAGCGACAAGTTCGCCAAATCGACTTTGTACAGACCCATAATTCGCAACTTCTCCGTATTGTTGATGAGGCAGCTAAATGTGTGTCATCTTCCTCCTCGAGGCATTTTTCTAGGTCACTCACAATTGAGATTTCACTTTCTGCTCAGTATAAAAAAGCACAGACAGATCGATGAATCCACATTTTCCTCACCAAAATTCAATGAATGATTGTGGCTGTGCCGCAACTGTGCGAATTCATGAGCGACCCATAATTCACTTTTGGGGCTTCTCATTTGACGGACGGACGAGTTTTCTCTTGTTGTGATCTACTTTGGGCAGCTGTTGCTTTTTTGAGCATGACTCCTTCTCTTTCTCCTTCTTCTTCTTGCCCTAGTCTCACATGTGTAAGCACATCTCTCTCGTCCCCGTGCGTGCGCACGCGCTGTGGGCGCGCGCACGCACCCCAAAATTTATCCCCCTCCCATCTGCCCACCCGCCCATGAGAGTGAGGGAGAAGATGCAGTTGGGGGAGCTTGAATGTCACAAAGTCTTGAAAGACGTGCTTGAGTGAAGGGAGAAAGAGAGAGAAGCAATCTGGCCGTCACTCAGAGTCGTCGTCCTCCCCCCTCCTCCTCTAGCCTGACTCGCTCCTGTCCGTCCTGTGTAGGTCGTTCCACAATTGGCAAATGGGATACTTTGGGCCAGGGAGAAAAAAAAGTTGATCCTGCCGTAATCCTATCGCGTGGGGAGTAGTAATAAGAGAAAGAGCGCAAACAACGAACCCCGAGAAATTCTCCCTCCTCCATCGAGGGCATGAATTGCCTGATCCTCAACGTGCGTCAAGACGTGCACAGTCTGTACGTGCAGCACTGATTCATGGCCGAGGGGAGAAATCACCAGAATAAATCACAGTGATGACAAAGGGCTCGCTGATTGCCCTTTAGTGATGACCGGTTCGTGATTGTCCCCGACCAGAGCAACACCTTCAGCCACAGGAAGCAGCCTCAGGAGAACCCTTTGTCAGTCGCTAGCGAGACGCGGGAGGGGGAAGACTTTTCAAACGCTCCAGGGGTTCTCAGAGGAGAAAAGGATGAGAAAAGGGTTTCACAATTTTTAAGTCTTCCGTACAATTCGTTGTGATTGCACATCAAAGACACTTTTTGTTAAAACAGTTATAATCTGAAACAGCAATGTAGTATTGGAAATGAGAGCTGCAGAGTTATCCTAAAGCTGCGAACGAAAATGGCCGAAGCTGCAGAGGAAACTGGAAATAAAAATGCTTGAAAATTCTGAAAAGAAACCACCTCAGAATTGCAAGGAAAGCCTGAAAAATCACATATACTCTACTGTATTTCAAGCAGGTTCTCAAGGCATTCCTTGAACACGTAGGACATGACATTAAATACGCCAAAAAGAACTTAACAATTGTTAAATAATAGTCAGTTCATGTTGAAAGTTCATTTAGTTTATTACTGTTCTCCTCTCAGTGTGTCAGTTCTATTATTGGAGTTCATTTGCCCCCTCTTATATTGGGATCCCTTCGAAGTGTATTGGTGAAAATATTCAATTATAGATATTGACAAAGGACTGATGGGGCAAACTTAATACCAAAGTCACATAAAAAGAGCTAGCACCTCACATATCCTTAGTCCTGTTCCTACATCGTGCGGGAAATTCTTTCTGACAACCTTCGATCCTTAAAAAATGGATTTGGGGCATCCCCAAAAACCCATTTGCGCTCATGCTGAACCGCACAAAGGACTTCTTTTAGAGAACAGCGAGGACGTCTGAAAGAAGAGTCCAGGATACAGATTTGACAACCCTTATTGAGAGTGTGCAACACGCTTGAGCGGGACAGTCACCTGCTCGGCCTGAGCTCGCACCACATCTCTATTATGGCTACTAGGAGCCTTCCAGCCTGGTGGCCCCGAGCTTCTGTGGCGGGCTTTTCTGTCGGCCTTCTACCCAATCATTTTGTTCTGTTGAGTGCTTGGTACTGTACTGATTCGTAGCCTGCCATGACCCTGCTTTTGGAGGACACCACACCGAGCCTTTGAACCATCTCTGGTAGCCACCTTGAGGGTGCTCTTATGGAGGGAGTAGCTTTTAACTTGTGGTTGAGGAGATTTGCACCATTATGGGCTACCTCTCAACTGAACCTCAGTGTGGGGATTTAACGATAAAACTACACAGTGACAAAGTGCTACCATAGACTAGAAACTATAAAAGAAATGACGGAGGAGCTAACAGCACTGCGCTAAAGACAGAGGAGTGGAGGAAGCCAACAAGCAACAAGGACAGGAGTGCCTTGCAAATGGCAAAGGAGTAAAGGTGAACAGAAGACAAGAACTTCCAAGAAGAGGCGAGAAAGGCCCACTTCTTGATATTCGTATGGGTTAGTAATGGCGGGCAAAAAGTTTGACTTGCAATATACTAATACTCATGCTTTATACGGATGAAAATCATATCATGTTCGAAAATCCTCCACTAGGGGTGGGCTCGAGCCACCAAGTGAGGCCAAGACTCGTGTTATACAGTTTAGTTCTAGAGCCACGCCGGGTACCTCGGCGAATGTTCGCTATATCGAGAGTCTTCTGTATATCCCACCCTATGCATTCCGCAGCTTGTCTTTGAGGTCAACCGAGTTCATACAAGAGTAGCGTACGAGGGCGGACTTGGACAGGTGCAGAAACCAATTGACACTCAACAAATCTGCTCTGTGTACTTCTCAGATGAGGAAGACAAACCCGTTTTCGTCGCCCAAAAGAATGGGGCGTATTCAATTCACCCAATTACCAAAGAGAACACAAGAGCCTTCTGTTATTTTTTATGCCACTTGCTTCAGTTTATGCTCCTCTATTTCCCATTCAGACTCTGAAAGCAGCACAATTGGCCCTGGAGGCGTATAAAGCTGATCTGGACTCATGAAACATGCCGATGACAAGAATGATCAGCAACGACAGCCTGATGAAGAAGAACAGCCAGTGTATGCTGATTTTGGCTGCACTGACGTCGATGCTCTCGCTGCTTCTAAGCGTCGGATCAGTGTTGCTGGTGTTGCGCTCGGGACGGCAGCTGCTCCTGTTGGAGCTGAGGCAAGCGGGGTTGGAGAAAACGATCTTCCCCGGTGACAGAAGTCATATGTTCCGGGCCGGACGTCGTCGCTATGAGCGCGACGCTGGAGCCGACGACTTGCTGGGCAACTTCTACGACAACAGCGGACAAGTGGAAGGTTTGCAGTCGCCGGTGGAGTTCGTCAGGCCGGCCTACTTGGAGGATGACGATAAGGGGTCGGACGAGGCGAGGACATGGATGTCTACAACTGGCAGAGGGCTGCCGGTACGAGCACAGTGTAGGTATTGAAGATATACACGACACTTGACGGGAGGTATTTGTCCCAGTTGGAGGTAATCAAGGAGTTCTGTGGTGCCGCCAAAGACTACTGTCCAAACTTGAAGGGTGCCACGGGTCTGCCTGGCCTCCCCGGGATCAAGGGAAGCCGGGGTCGCGCGGGACGACTTGGGCCTAAGGGAGCATCGGGGCATCGAGGTCCTGTGGGGTCCCCAGGGCCTCGGGGACAGAAGGGCGACAAGGGAGCACAAGGTATGTCACGTAGTACGTAAGAATTTCAATTAAACCTACTGATTCTGCTTGAAGGCCCCCCTGGTCTAGATGGGAGAGATGGACTTCCTGGAGAACCTGGACTCGATGGTGTACCCGGTAGGAATGGATTTGATGGATTGAGAGGAAACGATGGGATACCAGGTTTGTAAAAGCTGAACATTTCAATCCTAAGTATGAAGGGTGTCTCAACGCAGATGACAATTTAAAAGAGTGTTTTTCTATGCCCTTCTTCACAAGTCCTGCCCCTACTTGATGTGGACGGACAGAGGAATGGCGAATTGCTACCATGCCCAGTTGATGTGGATTGTCTTGGACTTCCGGTGTAGCAAATTTGGCAACCAAGTGATTGCTCACCAAATATTGTCAGCTATTTTTCTTTGTGTCAAAGACCTAATGTACTCTCTCCATCCGAGAATAACTGTCCCCTTTGACGTTAATTTTAGGTCATTTTCAAATTGGCTGTTTTTCTTAACTATTGCCAGAAATATTCCCCATTGGCCAGACACCGCAGTCCTCACCTCCACATACGCACGTCCTTGTTGAGACATCAAACTGCTTGGCAATTCCAGTTG
>JAAUXU010052798.1_pt1 | contig 25356 bp, 29 predicted proteins | sample 7278151 | NCBI WGS metagenome assembly JAAUXU01 (sample SAMN14350113, study PRJNA611818) | marine sediment metagenome | isolation source: surface marine sediment (1.8m) | place: French Polynesia: Moorea | collected 2018-08 | reverse complement strand
CCGATCCTCGAGCCGATCCTCGAGCCGATCCTCGAGCCGATCCTCGAGCCGATCCTCGAGCCGATCCTCGAGCCGATCCTCGAGCCGATCCTCGAGCCGATCCTCGAGCCGATCCTCGAACCGTGTGTCCCAGAATGACTGCGCAAAGGTTTCTAGGTGCTTGGAGGTGTTGCCTTGCATCTGACTGCTTCACATGTGAGTTGCGTTTGATGGAGATCAAGAAATACCCAGAAGGTGCAGATAGCATCTCTTGCAAGTATCCGGCGATACTTGCTGGCAGTCCGATACTCGAGTATCGCACATTCTTGGGCAGCCGCGGGCAGCCATTGTGCGCGCGCTCCCCACGCTCGCTCAATAAATGGAGATCGTGTTGATAGTAAAATTGGGCCTTCCCCATTAAGTAACGAGTCCAAATAAGTAAAGCTTGACAGTGTTCGAACGAGGCCTCCGCCAGCACTGTAAAGGCATTTTCTGCTCACTCTCTTCTAGGTGCGACGGGAAGACCTCGTGTCGGATGGCCGTCAACTCGCACGTGTTCGGCGACCCCTGCCCGGGCACCAAGAAGTACGTCGAGGTCCACTACGCCTGCTTGCGCGACTCCAAGACCACGACCAAGGTGGGCAAGCACTGGCCGTCATCACACGTGTCCTCGGACAACCTCGATGGTGTGTGTCTATTTTCAGAGACCTCTGCCCCCTTGGTTCCTCCAGAGTGGCGGCGGCGACCTCTGGAACCCCCACCGACGTCAGCAGCAGGATCTCCAGAAGGCGCCCGCGCCTTCTCCCCCTCCGGCCCCTCCGGCTCCTTCGACGTCTTCCTCCACCTCGGCCGCCATCTCCACCGTCGAGTCTGGTCGAGGAGGAACCAGCAGGAGGAGAAAGCCCATCCTGGTCACTCAGCCGACGACTCCAGGTGAATACGCAATCTTCTCGTCCTTGGACCAAGTCTTAAGCTCTGCGATCTTGCAAAAGTCGTAGCAAAGGATTGCCCAGAGAAAAAGACGACTTGGCTTTTTTTTTGTTTCGGGACTGCGCAGATTACGGGCAAGTTGTTAGTGAGGCTGGACTTGGACTTGACTCATGTTGGTAACGCGCATTTCGAATGGGCGAAGGCAAAAAAGTCATCTCTGTTGTCTGTCTTTAGTGCGAATTCCCATCACGACTCCCCGTGCCTCGACGGCGCGGCCCACGCCATCGACGTCGTCCACGGCGGCCGCGGCCGCCGCCTCCGCCTTTGCCCCGGAAGAGGTGACGACGACCTCCAAGGTTCACGTGGAGGAGAAGCTTTCAGCCTCGGTGGCCAGAGGAGGGGCAATCAACACAGGTAGGAGAGAGACACACACATTTGCATGCGAATTTGCACTAAATCTAAGCCAGACGTGAATTATCTCTCTCCCTGGAGAGTCATAAAGAGCTGTTTGTTGTTTGAACTCGACCAAACAACCTTGTTACTTTCTTCAACACCAACTTTGGCACATTTTTTGGCGAGAAATTCTGTTAGGACGCTGTTGTCGTAACCCCTGGCTGAAACCATTTGTCAAAGGAGGAAAAAACATTGAGAGCCGAGGGAGGAGAGAAAAAGAAGGCTGCGTTTTCACATATGTTTGTTCAACAACGCGTGCTTTTATGGACGTCGAGCGGGCCCAGATCTTAATTGCGGACTCGCCAATTCGCTACCTGCCAAATGTTGCTTTTATAATGTTTAAGACCTAACACAGTCGATCGAGAGCTGCGCGAGCTGCGCGAGCTGGCAGATAGAAAAGGGACAGCACGACAATTCGTCATGGGCCCAAGGAAGAGAAGTGGCGTTTTTCGCTCTCTGGGATGTTCCATGGGCCTGCAAAAGGCCCAACTGCGCTGCTCTCGTCACACATTTTGGCAGCCCTGAGTGACGACGAGCGACCCACGCTTGGCCATGGACGCTGGCAACTCTTTCTGCCAGTGACACAGTCGTGTGAGCCTCACAGCTGCTGCTTTGGGCGGCGGCCAAGAAGGGGCGTCTTTTTGCGGCTCACACTGCAGTGCTCAAGACAATGATGCACTACATCATGAAGATGAAGAAGCGCCGGCGCTGCTGCTGCCGCCCGCTTGCCTGTAATAATTACCCGACGCCCACCCGGGCCGCCCGGGCCGCCCGGGCTCGCCCAGACGGGCTTAACCCTCTCACTTTAATTGAGTTTTTTGCCTGCTCCTCCTTCTCCTTGTCCGGGAAGTGGCAGCTACAAGAAAGTAGCCAATTTTCAAACTTCTCCAGGAGCTTCTTTGTCCCTAAAAAAAAAAAAAAAAAAAAAGTGCTCACTTTTCGGGCTGGAGCAACAACTCGAGCTGCGCAGTCGTCATCGAGACCGACGCGACTTAAGAATGAGTCCAATAATTTCTGTATTTTCAACAGTCAGGGAAACTCGATGTTGTTGGGCTTCGTCCACATAAATCGGCAACCAATTTCGAGCTCCTATAAGATAGAGGAGAAGCCGACGTCGCCCCAGGCTCTTTATGGCCTAATGCCTGCAGTGTGAGCCACAAAAAGCCCGTCTCTGCAGCCCGGGGGGGCCTGGAGCTGCGCGGGCTCGTCACTGTTACTCGTGACTCACACGGTGCCCCATCCCCAGTCTGCCATCCTCTTCCTGGCATCACACGGTTGTGACTCTCATGGCAGCCACCTCCACCCAAACATGCGGTGTTTTTCTTGACACACACTGCAGCAGCACCCTGTTGCGGCCCCTCCATCAAGTATCTGACTCCATCAGATTGGCTGGGCCTCCTCGAAATTTAGGACTCATTAAAGGCAGAATTGAGAACGATCTTGGATCATGCGAATGCTGATAAAGCCGTCGTTACTTTATGATCACAGCATTTCCCATAAATAATTGCGTCGGACAAGAAAAAAAATGGCCAAGATCGTTGGAATCCGTTCAAGTTGGAGGCCTGAAATTGGAGACTTTTTTCAGCAACCGTCTTTGTGAGACTTGACACCCTGTAGGCGTCGTTATGTGGCAAATAACGTGCGTGGTTTAATTCCTCCGACTGTCGAGATGTCAAAGATGTGCTTTTTTTTGGCCTTCCAGCAACCGAACACGAATGTCGACTCCATTTGCTGTGTTGTTGACCTTGCATCTGCTTTGTTGCACCTCCTTTGCTGCACTGATTGCCTCAATTAGACGCCAGTAGCAACCACGACCGGCTGTATTAATGGGCCCACAAAATGCCCACACAAGACAGGCCTGCAGATGAGCCCACCACACCTCTGTTTGTTCTCTGGTCAAGTCAGATCCACCATTCTAAAGGTCAAACTCAGCCCTTAATTTGTTTCTACCCACTTTATTTGCTCGTAGGTGGCGTTTTGAGTGGTCTCAACCCTTTAGGCTGTTGGCGTTGGCTGTGTTTTGAGACGCCCAGAAAAAAAAGTGGCACCCAACAAACGAGCAGCCCAGGGATTCAATTAATTTGAGCCACCCTTTGGAAGCGTTCAAGTTTTTTTAATCGCTGACCCTGAAGTTTTATTTCTTCATCACCTCCTGCTGTGAGTCCACGTTGGACCGCCATCACGTCTCCTCCGCCAGGTGCCACCAATAATGAGAACAATTTTTTCTTCCTCTCCCAGGGTTCCCCTCGTCCTCCAGTGACGTCTTCCCCTCTGTCGAGGTCATCGTCACGGACCCAGAGTTCGCCTCCGTCAGACAAAACTTCTGTCAACCGAGCTTGGCCAGGAACATCTACTGGAACTGGACCAGGAAGGGCGAGGAGGCCATCGTCAAGTGCCCGCAGGGAGCCACAGGTGAGGCAGGAGACGGGGCTGGCGGCCGTGGCCGTGGCCAGCATGATCTATTCCACTGGCACCTGTAAGATATTGCCTGTTGGAGGCTCAGAGTAGCCTCAAATCCTGAGTTGGAGGGCGAAAAGCGTGACAGCCAAGTTGGCCCACAGATGGCGCCATCAGTCCTGAGGACCTGTGACACAATCGTGAGATGTGCCTCTTTCAGGCCTTGCCCGTCGCGCGTGTCTACCCTCCCCGTTCTTCCCGACTTGGTCCGCCGGATCGCCGGACTTGTCCGACTGCCGGTCGAACTCGATCAGCGCCCTGGAAAACCGTGTGCGCGAGGAGGATCCAGAGGACGTCGTCGCCTCGGCTTTGGCCAAGTTCACGGCCAAGAAGGACATCTTCGGCGGAGACCTCGAGGCCGCGGCAGCCATCCTCAGGACCGTGGCCAACAGGATCCAGTACCTGCTCCAGAGTCAGCCCGGTGAGCTTTGAACCCTCTGTTTACGCTAGCATTGCACAAGCATCTGAACTGCACAGGGGAGGCTCTGTGTAACGTAAAAAGCAAAACAATCATTTCCCCATCGAGTGAGCAATTTGAGCCTGAATGAGCAGCGTCACGACGAACACTTATTGAAGCGTCTTCCTCAGGTTCGTTTTACCAGAAGGAGTCTTACATCGGCGGCATCTTCGGCAACGTGATCAGGGCTGCCAGCAACCTCTTGGCGGCCGCTGAGGCCTGGGAGGACCTCCGACAGCTGCAGAGGATCAAGGTGGCCAACCTGCTGCTCTTGGCCCTGGAGGAGAACGCGTTCTTGCTGGCGGAGGTGATTGAAGAGGAGGAATACCTCGAAGAGGCAGCCAAAGAGATCGGTAAGGCCAAAAGAAGAAAATGCAGGTGAAACGACTGATCTTCCTGGTGCGCGCGCGCGCGCGCGTCCCCGAACAAGAAGTGCAGCGTCCTGACTGGGGAAGCCCTGAAGTGCGGCTACAAATTGGGCTGTTGGGCCGGCGACGCAGCCCAGATTTATGCGGGCGATGAATTCCATTTGCCTTATCTGAAGCGTCGGCTTGTCACAAAGACCCAAAAAATGGGCCCCCCTCCTTTCTTCCCCAAGAATTTAAGCGGATTCTGCGTAATCCCACGTATGAGGGATGCATTTACCGCTCATCGCGAGGCCTCCGAAGATGCACTTGGCTCCGTTGCTTTACTTTCACCTCAGGCAACGAAATATTTGGCCAATGCACTTGTGGAGGAGGCAGGCCCAGCTCAGGCCCAGCTCAGGCCTTGCACAGAGGCAAGAGGTGGTTTTACCAAATTATCTGGGGCTTTTCCTGGCAGCCGGAATTAAATTTTGCTAGGGGATAACTTTTGTCTCCCTCATGAAAGTGTAGTTGAGGCCATCTGGAAGTAGATTGTGCCGCGACAGCCTCAGTTGCCGGCCTCGCGGCTGTTTGTGCAGGCTGTCAGGTCGGCCTGGTTCAAGGTGGCGCAGGTTGACTCAGACGGCAGGGGGTGCTTCTTCAGTAAGAAGCCGTCACGAAGTCACGAAGTGCAGCAGATGGAGAGAAAAGTGCAAGTTATGAGAACGAGGCCTGACAGACTTGGGCCTCTTTGTAGTGCACATTTTGTTTGTTCATGCCTTCGGTCAGTATCTTCTCCTCCCCCCCTCGCCGTGCTTGGCCCTTCCCACCCTCTTAGGGATGGCATCAAGCTTGACATGCAGCTGGGGTCAAACGTTTGTCGTGGCTGAATGGATCTACGACAGTTTTTGACTGTATTTCTTCAACATAAGAAACAGCAATGAGGTGTTGATATGCAAGCAGTGGTCGTCTCACCAGGAATGCAGTGCACTCATGAGCAAGTGAAGGTCTGCATGTATGAAAACTCTTGACCCTCCTGACATTAACATGTTTTACCTTCAGTTAGGTAAGATGTCTGTCACCAGTCAGACAGGTGCTAGTGCGTAAATATCAGCTCTTAAGGCTTGCCTTTTACAAGCACTGCAGAGCATTCGACTTCGCTTTTACTCCTGACTGCACGCAAACTTCTGCCGCCCTGAGTACACGCAGCACACGAGCGTGTGCAGGCGTTGCCTGGGTGACCGCCTTCAAGTCGTCACCTTCTGTCCCCTCTTTCGCTTTTTTCACCCTCTTATTTTTGTTTGCCCTAAACTTTGGTGTTGAATATTAAACAACACTGAAAGATTAAAAGAGCTCACTTGGAGAGACTTTGGGAGTTGCTTCCTGTTCTACTGTAGTTGTTTTAGCCGGGGAGAAGCAACATTTCAACGTGTCTCTTGGCAAGAGGATCATGTCCGTGGCTGTTGTTGACATAGTCAAACACGATCCTATAGAAGAATTTGACCTCGAAGCTTCACATTTTCCAGTCCGCTGGCAGTATTGACACAGTGCAACTGTCCAGCCTAACATTGGACACTCATATAGAAATGTCAACTGATTTACGCAATCTATACATTTTACATTTTTGCAGTCACTGCGGTCTCGGTGATGAACACCGCTCACTTGAATGGTTCCTCCTCCTCGTTCGCCCGATTCCCCCGGTCCTCGTTGGCCGCGTCCACCCTGACCACTCCCGCCGAACCGGACTTGATCGTGCTTCCGCCGTCGTCGCTCGGCGCCTACGCCGACTCCTGGGGGATGACGCGCGCTGTTTTCTTCTCGTACGCGTCGCTGCACCGAGTCCTCCGCGGCGCGGAACAGAATCTCGCCGTCGCCACGTCCCAGACTCTGGAGCTCAACAGCCGCGTGGTCTCGGCCGCCTTGGCCAAGGGCAGGCACGTCGAGCTCCTACAGGTAAGACATGCTCATGTATCTGTTGACAGACTGCAAGATGTGATGGAAAGACGTGACTTCACTCTTGGAATCAAGGATATTACGAATACCGTATGTGCCAAACTGTTGCTGTGGACACTGGAGGGGGGGCCGCGCAGGGTCTCCATTCATCTTCCACGCACTGGTCAGAAAACTTTCCTCATTGGCCCATTGACTTTCGTTACAGAGTCCGGTGAGGGTCAAACTGGCTCACCTGAAGTCGGTCTCGTCCGGGTCCGTGGTCGTGTGCGTCTTTTGGGACATTGAGCTGTCCGTGTGGTCAGACGCCGGGTGTCGAGTGGCCGAGACCTCGGCCCTGGAGACCACGTGCGAGTGCAGCCACCTCACAAACTTCGCCGTCTTGGCCGGAGTCGTCCACGATGATCCAATCATCGCCAACGTCATGAGCGATTGGGTCATCTGCGCCCTCATCTATGTGCCTGTGGCCGTCGTCCTTCTGCTAGCCGCCATCCTGGCCTACAGGGTGAGTCAACATGAAGAACTTATTGCCCGTATGAAGAAGAGTTAAGGTCTTAACAGTAGTCGACCCCGCGCGTAGTCGAGGTAACCAGGCCCAGAGCTGGCGAGGTCACGGAGGCTCCTCCAGTGAGTGAGGAGCTTCTCCATACCCATCTTTATGGCTCATGCAATAACGTACGAGACATCGCCGAAATGAGCTTCCCCTGACTGACCCTTGCGACGTCGATCGATGCTGTCAGCAAAGCAGCGTCAAAGATGTGTACGTAGAACATAAACACAGCCCGAAGGTTGAGGTCTTAGACTTATTCGTACGGGCTGATTTTAAGCACTTTTGAGAGAAAGAAGGACCAAGTGAAGCTGGACCTGAAGAGGTCACTCTTCTTGTTGATTGTAGCATCATTTTGTGTCAATTCGTCAGAAAGAATTGACACAGCAGAATCGTGTGAGCTTGACTGAGTGTGAAGTGATCCCTAAAATGGCCACTCTGCTTGACACAAGTACTTTCACACTCAAAGTCTTTAACAGCCCTGGCAACCGTCAGCAGTGGATGTAAATAATGGTGCGTGTGATGCTCGAATATTGGCGCCACCCAGCAATTCCTCAGGGAAGCTCATTTTGTGACCATGACCGTGTGTCCCGGGGTCAGTGGAAGTCACCAGAAGATTAAGGCTTCTCTTTGAGTGACACTTTTTTATTGGCACATACGTTAAGGGGGCGCAATACTTGGGTGACGACGCACGACTCCACTATACGAGCTTGTTGTGAAGCAATATTGATATCAAGAGAAGTCCAAGTGGGTAACTGAGGGGAGGACAGAAGAAGCAGCGACCACTGACAGTCAGGTTGCTCAGTTGCTCAGCTTATGGACTTGGGGCTGTTGTAGCTGGCCAGGAAAGGGTCGAAAGGGTTGAAGCTCCACTGGCTGCCCCACGTCGCTCTGGCTGCAGGAGCACCTGTTTTGATCGACGCAGCGTGCGCCTGGGGGACGCCTGACATTGCGCGTCCCGCGTGCGTCTGAGCACGATCCAGTACAAGCTGTGCTGTGTCCAGGATGCGCAGAATAACCTTTGCGCCAAATATCGTACGTGCTGTCTAGTTATTCTAACGAAATTTGGCCTTTAGTGGCCTTCAAGACCAACGGCAACATCGTCTTCTGAAAGGGGAAGCAGACTTTTGCTTTTTTTCCCTTCTAAACTTTCCAAAGTTTGGTTAACAAAATATGCAGCAACCTGGAACGCATCATGAGGCTGCTTGGTTGCCCCATCAAAACTGCTCCTTCCCCAGATGAAGGCGGACGAGGCCAAGGAGGCCCTCACTCCAGGGCTGTCGTGAAAAGCGCTTTTTAAATTAGGGGAAAGATAAGCAGACAGGAAGGAACAGCCTTGCTGCAAAAAAGATTTTTCGCAGGAACACTCGCAATTTTGGGAGGCTGACTCGATCTGTTCTGCCCGCCGCGCTTGAGATGTGGAGAGCAGCGGAATTGGCTGTGCACATCTTGTCGACGTCGTGACTTCGAGTCTGCAACGTGTTTTGAGCAAGCACAGTTGTTGAACCCGGGCCCGTCGTCATTGTCCCGGTGTCCCTCGGGCCCGTCGGGCCAAACAGCAGCTCCGTACATTTCACTGTAGTAAAATGGGTGCAAAGGGACTCTTATACACTTTTTCAGCAGGAATAGTGATTTTTTTTTAGATAGAAAAGTGAACTAGCCCAATACATGTGTGCACATTTCTTTTTTTTACAGTATCGTTCCCAACTCCTGAAGCTGAGGGAGAAATTCGGGTGCCTGGACGAGGAGAAGAAGTTGGGTGGTGATGCCGGCGTCGGCCCAGTCGGCCCCAAAGGTCAAGGTGCTCAGAAGAGTCAGAGTTTCTACTCCGGAGTCAGTCTGCTGTCTCTCCGGAACGGGAGGAGGAACAACAGCAGCCAGAACGCCATGAACAACAAGACCCTGGCCTCCATGGCCGTCAGAGAGGAGCAAGCGAGGGTGAGCTTCGACTACTACTGGCAAACAACAATGCTGTGCGGCCCCCAAGCCGAGTGGAGCGTGACTGACCACGTCTCCCTCGTCAACTCACGCAGACAAACACTTTGTTTGGCCCGACTCTTTCTGGCTGCTGCAGCCTTAAAACCCTTTTAACCCGTTCTACGTGCCCAATTCATTATTAGAAGCCCAACTTTCCCTTCTTTCTGGAAAGATAATTCCTCTTGATTAGAGTCGAAAAAAGTTCTGGCCTACAAAGGGGAAGGAAGAGGTTAATAAAATTAGGTCTCTCACAGAGAAAGCCAAGCTTTTCCTGACTTTCAGGTAAGGAAATTGCAAATTTTGGCATTAGAGATACGCCACAACCTTGCCAGACCCTTGGTCCTTGGTCCTTGGTCCTCGGTCCTGGGTCCTGGGTCCTGGGTCCTGGGTCCTCTATCGGCAAATCCCTCGCTCAACTTCTTTGTCGTTCGGGAAGAAAAGAAATTTATTCCACCTGTGAAAGTCGAGTAGGTTGTTCACAATCAGTATGAGGATGTCCTAATGGGCTCAACTGCTAATTTCATCCTTGTCAAAAGAAGTTTTCCTTCTCCCTCAATGGAGGCACTTCTGCTGCGCCCTGTAATTGTCACCATACATGTTATTAGGGCTTGACGGACTTGAAGGCTCACTTATTTAGGGCTTTTTCTTAACTTCTCCTTCACTTTCTTCTGCCAAGTTTAAGCGGGTGACGTGTTTGGGCTCAAGTTCGCCCCTTGTAGCGTGAGCCCGGCTTGAAAAAGTTGCTAATAGACTCTTCTGAATTGCGAGCGTGTACGAAATGTCAGCGGCCGCCGAGGACAACTTCCTCAAGGGGAAGGAAAGCCACTTCATGCAAACTTGGTCCTTCCAGATCTCCCAGTACTTCATCACCACCTCCGACCTCCAGCGTCACCTGGCCGGGCTCGAGCCCGTGACGGCCACGACCACGCTGCAGCTGCCCACGGCTGGATCGAGGATGCAGAACTCGCAGCAGCCGCGCTCCAACGAGGTACGTATGTGCTCAGATGTGTACAAACTTTCAGAGGATGACCAACAGCCAAGCTTTCAACTTGCCTTTGTTACGTGAGAGCTACTTCCTGGAGAAAAAGCACTGATCATTGTACTGTAAGAGGCTCTCTTATGAGCCTTTCTGGGCCATATGAATCATGGCACAGTCGGTCGCGACTGAGTGATATCAATCTGGAGTCTCTGGCCAAAGACCGCAGCTAAAAGGGCAACGTGGACAAGATCCTAAAGGTCGACTCATTTTGCTAGACCGCAGCCCGTCTTGCGTGGCCTCAGTCACGACCCAAGAGGCCCGAGACACTTGTCCATGCTTCTTCCACACTGATCACGATGCTGTCTCTTTGCAGCTGTACGGCAGCCGGCGCACCTCCACCACCACCTCGCCGTACAACAGCGCCACACCGACGTACAACATGGCCGCACCCCCGGTGTACGAGAGCGACGCGCTGGAGGCCACGAGGAGGCTGCGAGACAACGTCTACATGAGCCCTCAGTTGGCCAACCTCACGAACACGTTGAGGAGCACAAAGAAGAAAAAGTGCCAGGCCGGACACCACAGCTGCGACAGTTGCGGCCATAGCAGCAGCAGCGAGGAGGTCGTCTTCCGCGCCGTCAGCCCCCACGGCCACGTGTACTGGGAGATCGACCCACGCGCAGCCGAGCAGCAACAGCAGCAGCTACAAAGCGTCGGCGGCGGCGTTGGCGGCGGCTGTGACGACAGCGGCGGCTCGCGGCAGAGCTCCAGCCGCTACAGCGACCACCGCCCGCTCATCAACGAGCAGCATGTGCTAGTGAATCCCTTCGCCGACGTCCAGTTGTTGTCCTCGGCCTGCAGCTCGCCGGCCAACAATAAAGAGGCGGCCAATTTCTCGCCGCCGCGGCTCTTCAGCTCCCTGCGGCTTAAAGCGGCGGCAAAGGCTGACGTTCAGAAGCAAGTGCAGATAAGAGACCTGAGGTCGATCCCGGCCAGCGTCAAGAGCGGCGAATACATCCTGGCCAAGATCCAGTCCCACCTTGGTGGCGGCGGCGGCGGCGGCGGCGGCCGCGCTGACCATGAGGTGGTGACCACTACAGCGGCGCTCAGCAATGGCGGAAGCCCAAGAAAAGTATAGAATTTGAATACTTTTTGTGTGTCAAAAGGTTGTGAAGATCGCTTTTAATATTATCAAAGAATACGAGTTGACTTTTTTTTTTTGCCCCAACGATCTTGCCTGGAAGAATCCGTTTTCCTTTGATGTGAGTCTCATGTATTGACCGTATGAGCCAAGAAAGTCTCCCGAAGGACGAGAAGTGTGAGACTTATGGGGGCTCAGACCCTATGCTAAATTGTGAGCACACTTATGTAGTGTGCTATCACTGCCCATAACTTGTCCCTGGTACATTAGTGGTTTCGCCTAAAGAACTTTTAAGAGCATGGTTTAATATGTCAGGAGTCTGTTGTCATCCAGAAGTGAAGAAACTGACTGGATTTTATGTCACCAAAGAGCTTTTTAAAGTGAGTGTGTGTGTGGAAGTAAAATTGTGATATCGTGTATAATGGATTTGAGAGGATTTCGTCTGATCGGAAATAAAGAATTGTTGAACGATGGAACCAAAGTTCTTCTGTACACGTGTTCAAACTCTGCCACTTTTACAGGCTCCAACTTTAAGATTTGAACGAAATATGAACGTGCAAGTTTTACCACATATTGGAGAAGAGGAAGGCCACAAATCGAGGCAGCCAAGGAGAGAAAAGTTCATTTTCAATCTGTCACTTTTGATTTAGCGCCAAGAAAAAAGGAGATTGGAGGAGAAAGAAGATGGAACTCGCAGTTTTTTTCGCAGGCTGGGGGAACTTTAATGCTCTGCCCAAGATCATAATGGCCGAGAAGGATGGCAGGTCCAAGGACTACGTGGGCAGGGCCGGGCAGACGGACGCAGCTGTGGGCCAGTGACGGAAGAGGCTGGTCAGAGTCAGTCTTCACAGCTCCTCTGAAGACGCGCTGGTGCCAGCGGACTGTTAATATGGAAAAAGTCCCTTGATTTTTCACTTTTTATTGGCCGACTTGGCCCACGGTCATAGAGGATAAACCTCCCGGTTTCTTGAATAAACTTTCATACAAAGTCCAAAACTCATTTCCGCCAGATGCTTTCAGGCGAAAACTTTCGCGAGAGAGGGAGAAATTCGACCAGACAACGAAACCCGCTGTAGCCATGGAACACGAGGAGCTCACTGTACTCGTGCAGCACAGCTGAAGCAGTGAAGCTTGGGCCGGGTCAGACTGGGCTACAAAGTGGCCGGTGTTGCCCAGCAGCTGCGTCGGGTCCTGGGTCACGTTCCTCCATCACTGTGTCAGGGAGAGAAGGGGCAGGCGTCGCCATCGGGCTGGTTCGGCCCGAGCGGCGGCAGCCCAGGCACATCCTGAGTCAGGCTCAAGCAGTTGAGCGTCCATGTCTACTAACCGGGCAACTCCATTAGCGGCCTTTTTCTTTTCTTCTTTTCGCCACTGTTCCCTGGTAACACCGGAAGTGCGTCCTGGCCAGGGTTGCCAATCTGCCTCTGCAAAAGCCCAGATGTGGGAAGTTTGGCTGGTGTTTGACATGATTTGGCGGCGGAATTTTCCAAGTTTGTTTCGTACGAGCTGACGCAACCGACAAAATAAGGTGATTGCCAGGCCAGACGGCCCCGCCAGAACTTTAAAGGCTTCCAACTGAAAAATCAACCGTTAAATCTCACTTCACTTTCCTTCAACGACCCATTATATAGACATGGACAATCGTCATAGAAAGTTAAAGTTGGTCGTAACTGAGTTAGAGTCATTGCGACGACAAGACACAACTTCGTTTTATATAGAAACATTTGGCTCAACCTCAAGACATTTGTCACTAAAAAAAGCTGTAGAGTTGGCTTCGTCTTTGTGTGCCCTGTTCACTGTTTGGCGTTTTCTTGCGAGCAGTTGGGCTTCCCACGACGACACCAAGCTGGCAACCCTGGTCCGGAGAGCTGTGTCCCAGACAAAGTCTGTACACCAGTCTAAAACTACATCTAATGACCAGGTCTTGGGTCCACAATTGTCTGGTAGAGAGACAAAATGCAGCAGGAGGAAAAGGGAAGAGGGTGAAACTGGCAATTTTTGTGCACATGTACAGTGCACGCAGGAAGGGCGCAACTTTTTTTAACAGCAGGGGTGGATCTCACATCTGGTCAGATGAGAGCCATAAAAAATGATGTGCTGAACGGGGTACTGCTCATCACTTGCTTCAGGCTGGACCCACTTGGCCCATTTGTCCTTGTCGGACGGATCCACTCCAGCCATGATGTGCACCAGGCCCATGTTCCTCCTGAACTCCTGGCGGTTGTTTTCTCATCAGCAAGGCCCAAGTGGTAAGGCAGAAAAAGTTCAGGAAGACTGCATTTTCTGCATGGACATTGCAGTCCAGTCCTTGTTGCCCATGTGACAGAGGCAAGAGAAAACTCCATGACATTGAGGAAAAAGTCATCATGAAAGTAGGCTTAGATAGAGGTGGAGGCTCATTGAAAGTCTGCCTCGAAATAGCACCAGTTTCTGACATTTGAAGTCCTTCAAAGTCCTCACTCAAGAATAGGTCACAGAAAAATGTCAAATTTTTCAACACTAGTGTGAAAAGACACTTCATCATTGGCATTGCCTTTGGGGCACGAGAAAACTACAACAATGTCAAAGTTTTGCTGCAAAATCTTCACTTGGAAAAGTTGTCCTTGGCATGTGATCTAAAGTTGGCCAACATTGTTTGTGGAATTCAAAGTCCCTCTTGTACTCATCCCTTCACATGCTGCATTGATGTATCACCTGGGACTCAGGCAGGTGAGATGATGACACTTGGGTGCATCTGCAAGAATGTACAGGAGTTCAACAATGCTGGTAGAAAGTGGAAGGATGCTAAAAGCTTTGAGAATTGCATCAATTCTCTACTTCTGAAAGGAACAGATTCAACAGTAAGAAGTTCTGGGCATAATGCCACCACCGGAGCTGTAGGGAGCATTGGGAACCCTGTAGCAAATATCATTGCATTGGTGATGTGGGTAGGGTAGAGTCATCCAGGTATCCGGTTCTGGCCCGGACTGTGAATGATTATCCTACTCGATCCAGTTGACAATCTTTAGAGTAACCGTAATTGGGCAGTTTGAGTCAATGCGTCAAGGGGAATATTGCTGTGGTTGTTTCTCAGTCTTCTTGCCCCAAGGCAGCATTCGTATTGTGAACCCTTTCTGACGCCTCTACAGATGCATCCTTCTATATGACCAGGACCCACCTCCATCATTGTGAGCGATGGTAGTCATTGTGGTGAATCTGTTTGTTCCTTTTTGTGCTTGCCTAATTCGTTTTGTACATTGTGTTACTGGTGTGATATTCAAGTTGCCCATTTTGTCTGAATTCATGTATCCAATGTTCATTCGAATCACAGATATTCTTGGAACATATTGTACATTCTGTTCTTTTAGCACATATGTGTTGGCAAGAAATGAAGAGAGGAGAGAGAAAGCGTCAGCACAAGCCCTGCACACGCGGACAACACCGGAGAGAAGCGCCATCTGTGGACTATACTGAAAGTTATTCCCGAACACAGTGCAATGCCATCTAGGGATCACAGTGCCAAGCCACCAAAGATCAGCGCCACCTTGAGGGTAACTTCAACGTCACCTAATCATCGCTCTCCACACCATCAGACATTGAGTCCACCAATCACAAGGTGCATGCCAGCAATGACAGTGCACCTATAAAACAGATGCCCTGCCTTAAATCGACATGACTATTACTATTATACGACTAGGATCTAAATTTGTAACTTATTGTAATAAAGAGGATGGAATTCATCTTCCAAGTCTCTGAGTGTTGCTACCTCCACATTGGGTAGTCCGATGTTGGCAGGCATAAGTATGGGAAACTAGCATGTAAAGGTTTGGCGCCAGCATCCTGTCCTACTCGGGTCCTTAAAATCAGGCAAGGAAATGTCTTGCACCCTCACACATCATTTTATCTGGTGACGTGAGTCCAAAGTCCTGGTTCTTAATGGAGGGCGTAAGGATCCAGCAGTCCCCTGCCGCAGTGGGGATTTGCTGCAAGAATTTGCTTATACAGAACTGTATTTGAGCTGACAGTCCTTCAGTGCTGCTCAGTAGCTGATTGATTCGTCTGAGTAAGTGATGCCTGAAATCACACAAATAATGCTCATGATTTGCTTGCCCATATGGGCAAAAAAGTTGTGCAATCCAGGTCAACTATGCAAATGTTTCACTTGCAGTGACGAGGCATTCACAGCTGCAAGGATGAAACTAAAGTAGAGATTGAAACACTAACAACAGGTCATTTCTTGTGATTTCTACCCACTTAACATATTGGACAGTTTTGGAACACGAAGAAGAGACATATTGATCACTTACTACAGAGTGGAGGGAGTAACAGTTTATTTCAGACTGATTGTGAGCAGAAATATGTGGATAGGCATGAAAGGGTGAAATTTGACATGTGCATGAGAGGGTGATAATAATATAACACGTGTGACAGTTCCAAACTGATCCATCCTAGAATAATGGACAAAGGGCCTACAGATAGTCATGACACATTTCCCGAACAAAGCCAAAAAGAATTGTGACACTGCCTACAATATCACTGTCATAGGGGAGTGGTTCAATCTCCTGATCATCATCGAATTCCAAAGTCTCATTGTTCCAGGCAAAAATGCCATCACCATAACCTCTTTGTTTATTGTACCCACCAGCCAGAAATAGTTGTTTGCCAAGATTCAGAAGGACCACTGATGATCTGGGAAATTTCAGGGGCGACATCTCCTCCCAGGGCTCCCATCTGAAATGCAGGAATAGTATCCTACTCTGATACACTGTGGAATACAATTGTATTGCTGTCTAGCAGTGCTATAGTTCTGAATTGGTGACTTAGGTGGCTGGATGAAATATGTCCTTGACTTGTCCAAGGCCTTTTATTGTCTGTGGACAAACTTCCAAGGAAAATGAAAGTTGAGGAAATGCTGAAAATCACAGTGGAAAGAGGACAATATTGAAGACTAGAAAAAATTTTAAACTGACTGGCCAATTTGCAATTGGACACAATGTTTTTGCTTTCCTTCTGCCACAACATATAAAGAGCTGTAGCACTGTCAAACATCAAGGCTGTTCAAGGGCAGCTTCATTTCGAGGGCGGACTCTATTTCACATACCTTCAGACTTGCTTTTTTAGTCACTTCTTCCGAGACAAAATGCAAAAGTTAACACAGCACCACACTAAATTAGCAACTTTTTTCAGGTATTTTCATTACTTAATTGGTAGCCTTGGGTTTAATTCGAGGGTGGATGAAAGTCGAGAGGTGCAGCCCTTTTTTAAGGCTGTTTAAAGACTGTTTAGAGCAGGTACATTTTGCAGAAATGTGGTGTCATCAAAGGAGGTTCCCAGGCCACAGCTTGTCCTCAGAAGGCCGCTTCAGCAGTGGTCTGTACATAGTAGAGGCCACCTGACCAAGTGCAGGGATGCTGACAGGGAAGGAGGACATATTTCATCAGGTCAGACATGGATTCTGGTCGCTCCTCGCATCCATGTGAAGTGGGGCTCAACTGAATAGACCCTCATGTTCTGTAGACAATGTATCTAGTACTACACACTTACTCTTCTCCTTTAGACTCTACGCAGTCTCATGATGATGGCAGTCAGCCAGTGTCAGTAGCATGTGGGCTGACCGCTCATGGAGGAAGGGCGACTGAGGGACCGCGGGGGGCACAGGAGTGCCCCGATATAGTGTAGAATCTCTGTACATAGTTCAGTCATCTCGAGCTTGTCTATGTGTGTGTACATATTGTCTGACCAATACACGTCACACTGAAGTACCATGTCTGAGTCCCCTCGATACAATGTTACCACATCTTCCTACTACATGGTTTGCCTAAGACCAACATGCTACCCTCTGGCCAATGCTACACATGAACTGAACAGGAAGAGCCCATTGGTACCCTAAATGCCTCATAGCCACCTTCTACATAAGGCATTGCAACTTGCCTTTGGGACAATGATGAAGAGCACTACCGTAAAACTCATTCCTGTCAACAGTATCAATATCCATTCTCAAATATTCACATAGCCTTTTGAATCAATATTCAGGTAACAGAAGGTGACAGAAATGCAAGGCACTTGTTCTACTAGTAAATTGGTCGTCACATGCCATGTACACCATGGTCCATACGAGCTAACACTAGCACAGGGGGTAGCATGTCCAAATTTTTAAAAATGACATTAACAGAAAGGTTGCATCTGATTGCAAAGAATATGTTGGCAATTTACTCTTCAAAGTATCCATCCCAGGCATAGATGACATCCTTGAAGCTGGTGACAGCTCTGCTGCTCAAAGCATGAACCTCCTCCTTAGAAGTACAGTCCTAGGCTCCTCATAATGGGGCTGGCACCCATGTCTAGCTAACCAACAGTACATCAGGAAAGTCCATCTAAGACGATCACCCTATGGTCACAGCATACAGCCCATGATGAGAGTGCTCAAAGTATTCATGAATATCTACTGCTTATAGGCGAAATCTGTTGGGAATGCTTGAGAAAAACTGAAAATTCGTTATGTTCCCAACCATAAGATTCGTTCAGTCGGACCTTTTAGTGCCTTATGCTAACACCGTGGTCGAATCTTATGTGATTCAAAGTGCGAGTATGTAAATCTGGACTTATCCTTGGGGTTAATAATCTTGGATAGGTTTACGCGCTCATACACCATGTATGGATAATTGTACATCTTGAATTGTTAGTAAGACGTTGAGTTCTGCTGTAGATGTTGTCCATGATTTACGTGACCACATTCCATCTGGTAGAAAGTGTAGATTGTACTCAGTAGCAGTTGGAAAGGCACCAACATATGCTTGTGAAGAGGGAGAGTGCTGCTTCATCTTGCTGAGGTTCCACTTCAGGACATCAACACTTGGTGCAGACTTGGAGTATGCTCTTGCCTCAAACTTGCAGCATGCTCTTGCCTCAAGGATTGACCATATGGAGTAGTCCATGGGTGAGACGTCTGGCAAACAGGGAGGCCAAACCTCTTTGCTCCAAAAGTCACTGAGCATGTCTGTGCAGAAGAACACATGCTGTGTGGGCAGGGGCCTCATCCTTTTGGAAGGTCAGTGCTGAGTGACTGTACTCTGACACAACCAAGGGGAGCATCTGCTCACTCAGGATTTCAAGACAGATGGCCTGGTTGATCTTGACTCCCCTCAATAAAATTGAACGACACGTTGTGCCCATCTGACATCACACCCACCCACATCATCACAAAGGGTGGTTGCTGTTGCTTAAATGCCATGCGCATCTCCACGGGGGGGGGGGTATAGCTTCAATGTTAAATAACTTCTTGTCGTTCCTCAAAGCTGGAGGCTGCGTATCAGAGCAGAGACAGCAGAGAATCGTGTGGCCACATTGAAGTTTTGTAGCCTGAGACAGAAGCAGGCAGTGGCACTTTTTGGAGGGGAACAGGCCCACATCCTCCCGAGCGAATCTCTAACATTGTAGTCTTGGACACATCCTCCATCTTGGCCATCAGGCAAATAGATATGGCAGGATTCCTAGCCGGCTTCAACTTGATTGTCTTCTTCATTTCTTAGGTCCAGAGGGAAAAAAATCCTTGTGAACCTTCCTTGTTGTCTTGTCAAATACCTCGTACACTCTGAGTACCTTGAATTTGGAGGGCTGGCTCACTGTCATCCTCAGCAAGGCTACAATCTCTGTGGCACTGGGGCCAACATGAACAGCAGCTAAAATCACATGTTGCCACTGTTGTTGGGTTGGCAATTTTGCCACCAATTCATCTTCAAAACAATGGTTAAGCTGAATGGAGGTCTAGCAGAGATTCCTATCTAGTTGATATTTTAGGAAGAAAATTACGTGAAATTGAGAAAAGTTGTGTCGTCAATGCAAAAAAAGTCATTGTATTAGTTTTCATGGACCATGATGGTGCAACCTTTTTTGTCTTACCCGTCTACATCTGGATCATCATTGAGGGGCATAAAAAGAACAGTCTTCATCAATGTGAGAGAATCAGCGTGCTGACCAGCACACAAAATGCCCAAGCCTTTGGCAGACAGAGTCACCTTCACACAGTCAGTTGATAGCTTGATCCCTGGAGGTAAAGAAAAAAGCTGTGAGTGATGGGATGATTTGGAATGTAGTCCTGACTGTTTCACCTATGGGCAACTTATGTGTCATCTCTACTGGGGGATCCCCAGGTGAATCCATATTGTAGAGGTGAATGACTTCATAAGCATCAGAGTGTGGTGCACAGGTTTGACCAAAGAGAAAGGCATATTTACCATGAATGATCTGCTCATTGTTTTCCAAACTGTAAGAGCATAAGGAATGAAAAAAGAGTTCAAATGCCTCTGACATGAGAGAGGAAGTAATTTACCCAGCTAAGCCATCTGAGAAAGTAGTTGCAATTGACCAAGAGTCAGTCCCTATGGCATAAACATAGATTTCTTTTTGACATCCAATGCCAAATTGTGACCAATTGCCACCCCACATGAATATATTGTCATTGTAGGTGATGAGGCCAGGATAGTGGACTGCTTCTGGAGTTTGAGCAAGGGGCTGCCAGCCCAGGTCAAAGTTACGGAGATCAAACCGAAGAAATGCTTTTGCTTTTTCTGGAAATTGATTCGAGTTCCTTAGGGCTGGTTAACAGCCATCTGACAAGAAAGTACACTCACGTAGCCCACCACCACAGGTATAAACAAAACCTTTGTAGTAGGTCAGTGGTGGCAGTATATGGGAGACCTTGTCTGCAGTGTTGGCAGGCAATGCTGTTGGAGAGCACACCCTGCCATTGGGAAGAATGATCCACATATTTCCATCGACCAACACCATTCCTGCGTAGATGGCAGATAACTCTGCAATTGTAATAGAGGAATATATTGGGGAGGTGCCATGTAATCATGTCAGTGACTGTCATGGTGTCTTTGTAATCAGGTGAATCATGCTGAGGTCATGGAGGACCACAGGGCCAAAGTGTCCCATGCTTGCAGGAGGATTGTGGTGACGTACAGATGAGATGTAACATAGTAAGGTATACTCAGGTGCCACCAGTATAGAGAGTGAAATGTATCATTAGCGATTAAACCATAGTAGGCCCATGGCTTATAGCTGGTACACAGTAGCTGTTATTGGACGTAGCCTAAAAATAGTTGGGCCAGCTAGTGGTCAAGGAGGACAAGTGATGAGAGCATGCCAGCATTTGAGCCAGTCCAAAGGGAAAACCAGCCAACTGAACAGCAGGTGAGCTGGCCAGTACCTGAGCAAAGGAAGACAGATCAGCAAATACACAGCCCTCCAGGTGTGCTCATCTTTCTACACTCTCTCCCAGACATGACTAGGTTGGGGTCATAGCTTTGGACCCTTTCCCCAAGATCACGTATAGACCACCTCCCTCTGGGATGGAATGGCACTCTGTCGATATAGAGGATGCACAGCCTCATGCTACACAGGATTTTCTTTGGAAAAAATAGGTTATGTGGAAAGCATGAAAATGGGATGCACAGAAGTGAGAAAGACGTAGCAACTAGTTGATGAAAGTGTTTTCCTCTCCCTTCAGAAGTGTTGCAGACACATCAAGTAGTTGCTGGGTCTTCCTCACTTTTGCTTGTCATGTGTCAAGTTTGTATTGACAGCTGTCTATGTGTCGGAGTGCGTGTCTGTCTATGACCGATTGCCAGTCTGATCAGTGTCTGCATGGCCGATTTCCAGCTTTTGCGTGGCTGATTTTGGCAGACAGTTTCCACATTGCCAGCTTCTATACTGTCGATTTTTACCCTTACAAAAGTGTGTGGGGCGTAACAATGTATGGTGACCAAGAAGCATGTGATGAGAAGAAAGGGTGTGATTAGCACAAAGCATGATGAGTGGAGCTCTTCACATTAAACATCAAAGAGGACTACTTTGGTGGGTGTACATGAATCCTTGGGCAAGGATACTCCTTGGGCTGGGACTTCCTTGTCCGTGGTACTCTGGGGGAGGGAGTTGGTGGGGACTACAGGAGCAGGGACAACTGGGCACAAGATACTACTACATACTAGGTTATTCCCTCATCATGAACTGCAGTTCAGTCCACTTCAACATGGTAAGCGCTCACTTAGGCAGAGATACACCATTTAAGAGTTATGTTATCAAGTGAAATGGGTTTGAGCCAAGCTAGTTTATTACAGAGATTGGGAGGCCATACATAATCTGTCGATGTCTGTATGCGGTTGTCTCGTGTTGCTGTGTCTAAGCTTGTGTGCAGCCTAGTTTTAGCTTCACTGACTTTAGCTTCACCAGAGCCAATAGAGTGGCCAATGTCTACCTAAAACAGCGCATGTCCAATTCATGCTCAGTTGAGCATGGAGGACATGGTGGGTGCAGGGCAAAGGATGAGTGTGGTACACAGGAAGGGTGCAATGTGCTTTATGACACATGATGTCATGATGACACTTTATGTGCATGATGATTGCAGGGGGCATGATTAGAGCAGAGTGCATGATGTGAGAGTGGCAGGTCTTGCGAAAGAAGGGCATTATGAGTGCATTGGGTGTGTTGAGCATGAACTTCATGTCAGGTATGAAGGATTCACATGAGTGGGTGTCTTTGCGGCCGGTTTCCTTTTTGTGAGGTCAGTTTAAAGCTATGGTGCAGAAATTTCATCCTCGTACGAGCTTTGGCAGGGCTGATTTTCAGCTTTGTGTTGCTGATGTGATGTTCATGCAACAGGTGTTGCATTTTTTCCTACCAAAATTGGCCAATTTCTGGTAAGGATGACAGCCCCTCCTTGGTATTTTAATTGAAGGTCAAGAAACGACCAACACAATCAGGTTGGAAGGTCTGGAAAGTTTTTTCCATCAACACTCTCTGTCAGTGCACTGCTATGCTTTGAGCTGAAAAATATTTACCAGTTGTTTGCACTCTGATGAGATCCTCCCCACCATCGGATACTTGGGAACTAAAATCAAGAAATCCAGTGGTGCAACTTTGGTCATTCACATCAAATATGAAGTCTTTTCTACAGGGGAAGATAAAACAGTGTTCTTCAATGAGTGACAGTCAAAATGACAACTGTATGAAATTACTCACCTCTTGTCTGCATAGGCTAGGATGGTACATGTGGCCAAAGTGCTGGCATTTTCAAATGTCACATGTTGGACAAACTGATCTGATGATGTGGTGACAGAGGTGTACTCTACAACCCCTCCAAGAACCAGGGGGGTGAAGAGAAGCAACAGTCCTGAAGCAATGCTTGGCATGACCTCACTTCAATATTGCTGTGGCTCAACTCTATTGCTGAAGTGCTGTATTGTCTGTATTCTTTTGCATGGCATAGACATGTCTTTTGTGGGTGGGGCAAGATCAGAGTTACAGCCATTTAAGTCAGTAAATCATAACATTATCAGTCAATATAAGTGATGCTTTATGTCATGGGGATCTTATTCCACTCCCTGATGAGGCAGCACTTGAGGGCCTGAACTGTCTGATGGGTGGTGGCTTTACCCTTGGCCTGCAAAACTGACCACAAGAAGTCAAGGGGGTTCAGGTCTGAACTGTACAGGGGCCACTCCACCCTGGCCGTGCACCTTCTTGTCAGTCTTCTTGAACCTGTCTAGGGTCCTCTATGTGAACATCCTGGTCACCATCAGACTCAAGCAGATCTCCTTTGAGCTTTTGTCTGTGCAGTGGAGCTCAATCATGGCAATTCTCTTGTCCTCAATGGACATGTGGAAGGAGGATGAAAGGAACCACTGCTCACCCTGTAGAAACCAAGGGGTCCAATAACTTCACAAATGAGTTTGTACAAGTGGCAAGCTCATATATATCTCTTGCATACAGCATGCATTATTGCACATATTCATTTCATATTCTCTGGTGAGTGACTGGGAATCAATAAAAGGTAATTTCCTAAAGTGTCACCTTTTGTGATTGTCAGAGAAAAGCTACTTTTGAAGTAAACTGTTCAGAGCCCCTGGTTGCCAAGCAACTCTTGCATAGGTGGGACAACATGCTGGGTGATCATGTCAGCAAACGGCCAGCTAGTGATTCCACCACCCTTGCCTAACTGGGTCCCCTATTCCTGCCACTCCTGTTTACGTCAGATGAAATGATTGGGGTATTGGCTGGAATAAGAGTCTTCCAGCTCAACCCACCCGCATCATGAATGAATCATCACACTTCTTCTTGACACTGCCAGAGCTCCCCTGCCTCCTTCCTGGACTTGCTATAGCAATGTTTTTCTTGGTGTTGAGAGGGCCACATCACTTAATCATGGCACAGAAAGCAGTGTCTCCCCCAGGCTGTCCTCCCATTTACAACCCTACCATGCTGGCAGGGGGCCCATCTGCCAAACTCCACCCTCTTGACCTGATCCCGATGCTGCATCCTCTGCACCTTCCTCATTTGAAGTGTCTTGAGCTTCACTTACATGACACGTAAGATAGTTCTTACAATGAGAATTCACGGTGGAGACACGCGAACACTGCTCTTTAGTACTCCTTTTTTATAGTTCTCTTATACTAGGTAAACGTGTATGTTCTATGGGTGGATGTGTGTCACTACCACGCTACTGATGGAAATAAGTGGCTGAGTTTGAGTGTTTGCAGGATTAGCAGAAAGACCTCAATGAATTGGGACAAACCCACCTTGTCATGATTGATGAGGCATTTATAGCATACAAATGTATGTGGCTTAAGGTCTTTGGCATGACAGAGCAGACAACAACGGCATGCGTGCTCTCATGTCTAGACTAAGTCTGCATCCTCATAGCAAAAACCTGCCCAAAGATGGCTTCCTCTTCTTCCTGCATGCATACAGGTATGTGCGCGAATAATGAGACACTTTCCAAAATGACATCTATCTCAGCTCTTGATTTCCTGAACTAGTAAAGCCTGTAAACAAAATTATGCTCAGTTCATCCTAGTCAACAGTTGCAAGCGTTTAAAGAGTCTTCTTTGATCGACACGACCACAAGCAAGATGGACAGGGCCGACATGCGCACTGTGATTGCTGCTCTCCATGCGCACAGCAAAACACCAACAGCAATTGCAAAGGATCTAGGATGTTCTTGACAAACGGTGTATCCGACCATAAAGCGAGGAACTGCTAAGGCCCAGTCGAAGCAAATGTCAAAACCAAAGAGATCCGACGAACTCATTAATGCCGTCCAAGATGTCATTGGCGAGTGCAACGGCAAGGCCATGGTCGAGGGACTCACACAGGAGTTTGACGTCTCCAGGAGGACCATGGGTCACCTGATTAATGAGGACTTGGGTTTGCAGTCATTTAAGAGGACATCACGGCAAGGACTGAAGCCCGTGGACATGGAAAAGAGGTTGGACAGGTCAAAAAAGTTGATCAATAAGCTTAAGCACAAGCCACGCGATGTCATCCTCATCTTCTCTCTGTTTTCTCTTGGTGAAATGGTGTCAAATGAGTCTGCTTTTTACCTTGCTGAGGCTTCCGGAGTGGCAGAGGACTCTACTAAGCACATTGCCCGAGAACACCACCTTTCCAACCTCCAAGTGTTGGCCGTGGTCAGCTTGGACAGTCAGAAATGTCCCCTTGTCTTTTTGGAGTCTGGCGAGAGGCTCACGGCGGCCACCTACTGCAGCTACTTGGAGCGAGTGGTCTTCCCCTGGGCCAGGCAGACTTATGGAGAATGATTGTGGTGGCAACAAGATGGTGCAAGTTGTCACGCAGCCAAAATATGCAGGAATTCCTAGCGAGAGAGACTCCCGGATTCTTTGACAAACACTTGTGGCCGCCACACTCACCTGATCTCTCACTGTTGGATTATGCCATCTTCGGGCGATTAAAGGGTGCCCTCTCTGGCATCCACTTTCAAATAAAAGACCAGCTAAAGGCCGCCATCGCGACTGCTTGAGACAACCTGAGCCTGACTTTCATCAAAAACAGCACCTTGAAGTTCAGGTGAAGCATGCAGCCTTCACCATAACATAGATTGTGACTACAGACACATGGACGCCACAGCACAGTATAGGGTACTGATGTATTGATAGGACAATACCTGCCACTAGGCATGTGCGTAGCTTGTACTCAGTAGTACCTTATAGGATTAGTCTGTATAGTTAGGGCTGTGGCCACTAGAGGGCGCTACCATAAGGAGCGCACTCCTTCTCCCCTAGGACAGAGGAGCGGCTGACTGGGTACAGCAGCAGCGGAGCTGGCCGGCCCAAGGGAGAAGGATGAGAGAGGCAGTCTCTCCTG
>JAAUXU010110373.1_pt1 | contig 25381 bp, 16 predicted proteins | sample 7278151 | NCBI WGS metagenome assembly JAAUXU01 (sample SAMN14350113, study PRJNA611818) | marine sediment metagenome | isolation source: surface marine sediment (1.8m) | place: French Polynesia: Moorea | collected 2018-08 | reverse complement strand
GTCACATAAACGCTGCGACTCTCGGGCCGAGCTTAAGAGACTCCAACACCAAGGTGCGGTCAGAATTTGAGAGACGCAGTGACATTTTTGCTGATGCACCCTGATGATACCAACACGGAGTAGACGAAGGATTCAGCAGACTGGAGTATATGAGTCTTGTGGTGAGGGGAGAAACTAATCACTTCGTCAACGGAATGACTTCCTCTTATATAGAATTTTTATTTGCGACTATAGAAATAATCCGAAAACAAATTGATCACTGTATTTCCTCTTTGTGATGGAGTTTGCAAGGAGAAAGAAAGAGATAAAAGAGTGCTTTCAGCATTCATTCCGGTCGAAGGAAAGAGGGTCTGAAGTTGGGTGCTTTGTAAGCCTAGATGAATGGACTTCTCCTCGCCTCTCCGATATAGGAGGTGCCGTACGTGCCAGGTACTCCAAGTGCCTGCAATGTGAGGGTGATCAGACTTGGCATGATCCAATTCAGCGGCTTCGTCTGCAGCAGCGAGAGACAAGAGTTGGAAGACTTGTTCTGCCCGAAACATGAGATGGAAGCTTCAATCATTGACGATCAAAGCAATTTCATGACGAACTTGGCATTTGTCTTGCAGTCTGCTGTGTCATTCTCACGACATCCACTTGGCAATACTGGACATTGTCTTAAGGGAAAGCTCCTCATCTGGAAAAGAGCAAGGAGAGGTGATCAAATATTCAGGAGAGGATGAATCCATAACAATGCAGTCGCTCCAGCCCGGGAGAGAGAGTCGGAGCTGCAGCATGAGGGCCACGGGAAGTAATAAGAAAAAGTGAGAAAGATTACCTGTCTGCTCGGAAAGTCTCCCACGAGAAATGACAGACAGCCTCTCCGGAGTACAGGTTGACAAGACTAAGCTGAGTGGAAATGCTCGGTGCAAACGGTTAGGAGCCTCCTGCACGTCTCTGAGTGATGCATTATTTGTCATCCTCATCCGCTTTCAGACGACGTTGCTGTTTTCTCTCCTGTTGTCGTTGTTTGACCACCTTTAATCAACCAGTCGATGATTGAGCGATCCGAATCAATCATGGATCAGTTTGTGGCAACGGCTGAACGATCTTGACGCGCCCACGTCGTTGTTGCCGTCGAACATCTCGACGAAGCGATGCCTGAGTGAGCACGAGCATCTGGACGGGGGCGAAGCAAAGTGCCGGACCTGGCAGGGCCGGTCCACTTGGCTCACACGCCAAATTGAAACTGGCCGTTAAGACAGCCTCTCTGGCTTTGGACAATAAAGAATTAATTCTTTCCAGCCCAGAAGTGCATTTCCGGGGGTGGTGGAGTAAAAAACACTCGCCCCCCCCCCCCCATTCATAAGCAGCGTCAGATCTGTCGTTCTACTCATACAGTAAGTGATTCGTACAAATTTGCATTTTTGGTGCGCGCCAGAGCGTCTGAAAGGCCAACAACACTGCGTCCCTTTCATTTTCGCGCCGGGTTTTTTTTCGCCAACAGCCCAGACTTCTCATCTCTCTCGGCTACTTTGTAACAGCAGAGACAACGAGCAAAATGCAGTAGTAGGAAGTCTTCGAACAAGTGCGCAGACTCTTTCTCCACACTTGTGCTTCTGCTGACGAGCGCAGTGCAATATGGGTACATAAAGCAAACCCCATGTACGGTACTTTCTGGCGGACGCCAGCACTGGTGCATAAGAACCACCCTCATCTTGGGACCCAAAAATCCGAACAAAACCATGTACCAACAGACCTGAATGGGCGTACAAATCGACGATCGATTTTGGGCATAAAAATTGGAACACAAGGTGCGTCTTGTACACCAGGAAATACGATATTATATGGTAGCACGTTATCTTTCCGGTGTTTGACTGAGGAGACGTTGATCTCGGTCAATATGACTCCTCGGACATCACACATAGACCCTTCTCGGACAGGTCAAAGTCAAAGTTCGGAAAATAACGCGCACTTTCCGGCAGGGAATTTGTAATTTAACACGAAATTGGACCTTTCTTCTTGCCACAAGTTTTCAGTGGAAAACAGTTCGTGTAAAGTAAAGTCCGATAGGGCACAACACTGGAAAACAGACAATATCGCAGAAAAACGGAAAATATGTTGTACAATAATTTGTGTTTTTAACTACAAGTGTGGCAACTACAGACAACGCAGTCCCTAAATGTCCCCCCCCCCGCAGTTAACTACCCAAAGTAAAGCCACAATTTCGCGTCTAGCATAAACGTTCTACACAATGGCAAGTACTTGTTTGTAAAAATATCGAGCACTGATGTACAGCAGATCCTGCGCTCGCGTGGCGGTCGGAAAAGGTACTTCGGGGGGCTTAATTATAGGGCCCAGTAGTCTTTCTAGACGAGACCAACCACCCCAGGTCGAAATTTGTGACCTGCCTATTAATTGCCGACGATAAAGCGTCCCCCTACCTCTTGTCCCCCTCCTCCCGGCCCAGAACTCCCTCGTGCACTTACCTGCCTGCCTGGGCCTCGTCTAATAGCTTATTAGGAAGGAAGCCCCTCTTCAGTGAAAAGAGTGACGGACGCATTTTGACCCAGAAGCTGTTCCACGCGTGTCCCACGCACGTCTGTGCGGCCAGCCTCGCAGCCTCAGCGAAGCCATGCATGCTACTCGCGAATTTTTAACGGCTTCTAATACTCGGAAGCCATGGTGAGGAAGCAGCCAGATATATACCATACTTTTTGCGTCGAGAGAGGCTCTTAAAGGACTTTACGGGGGAATTTTTGTCTTGCCATTTGTCTAGATGCAGCGCACGAATGGCGGCCACTTGGCACCTCCCCTTCCCAATGCCCCGACGTAGGATGGACTGCTCGGCGCTGATGCGTTGGCGGGCTCCGCGTGTTTGGAGTGCTTGCGTACAGCTAAGCTTGGTGTCGGGTGCGTGCCTCTTGTGCTTGAAGCCATTTATCAAACTTAAACACTGTTGTGAAGCACTACTGAAACGCCCGCCGACACATAGTGCGCAACACTTCCGCCTTACCAGATGCTTCACCGTTCAGGGGTGTTACGGCCTCCAGGTTCCATCTGCTCGTCCATTCTGAGAAGGAGTGAACGATGTCGCAGTAATTGAACAGAGGATCGACGTCGTACACTTTGGACCCGTGCAACGTCGCACGGTTGCTTCTGAGGAACGTTCGACCCGTCACGTATGTGTCACATGATGTGCGTGTACGGCACGTTGCGTACGAGACTGGTTCGCCTTATTCAGCGAGTCATTGACGCGTGAGCTGCATGAGCCGGAAGTAACTCGTCTCAAATACATCTTGATCCCCCCTCTCCTTCCTGCCGACATCGGGTGGGGTGGCCGAGTTGGTCCGCCTGACGATGGTAGCGACGATCGATTTTCCATTGATCTGGCCGATCACGAGGCTGAGGCAAGGAGAGAGGATGAATGCTTAATCCTAGCTCTACTCATGTCCTCGCACGCGCATGAGAACTTTCTGAGACTCACGCTGATTGATGATTGAAGAACTATGGTTACAAATCGACAGGGTTTGGGATGTAGCGCCGCAGTTGTAGTGAGAGGTTACTTTCGTGCTGCATACGTTGGTCCGAACGAACGTTCCGGCCGTTCTTGAACCGCACGGCGAACAGGTTTCGTTGTACGAAAAGTCGATATCGACGAGAGCGTTGTGCGTACGTAGTACATTTATTTAGTGCACACGCAAGTCTGCATTTGGTAATGCGCACCAGGCCTCATACGGAGGTCGAGTCCGGTTTTCTTATGCAAGCAAGATAAGCGATCGTTACGTAATCCTTGAAGACAAAATTGGCCAAATACGTGACTTTTTCCAGACTGTTCGTTTTCAAATCTTGCTGTGCAAAAAGCAACGCACTACTTAAATGACAATTTCACTAGTGATCGACCGAGCAGGCATCTCACCGAGCCGAACCGCCAGTAAGAATCGAGCACGCTGAACCAAACAGATATATTTTATGCGCAATACATCAACGTCTATAATATATAACTGCTATAAATAGCCCAGCTATATAAGAAAGAAAATATCGACGACCAATGCACTTGTCCTGCCTTGACATATGTGTAATTTAAACTCGGCCAGACGTTGCGACTAAACAAGAGTTTATTTTTCTCAGTCGGAAACTCAGGAGGACTGATATGCTCGGTTGGGCGGCCTTAACCCACCCGGACGTTTGAGCCGAACAAAAGTTTCAGATGTCACAGGCTCGGTCTTGTTGAAATTCATCATGAGTAGACAGTTACGTTGTGTTGAGGGAATCTCACAAGACATCAATGTGAGCGTCCCTCGTCCAATCGTCACATGGATGACTCGGGCTTTTGATCCCAATCCCACCTGTATGTACATAAATATATTTTTTAAACAAGAGAGCAGCTCTTACTCGCGGATGGACCCCTCTGTAGTGATTCTCCACCCTTCGTAGGGAACAACCTCAGTTAGATGCTTGAAACCCTTCATTACCCCACGGAAAAAGCAGTCATCATGGAAGTAGCTACAAATGTCAACAAGTCCGGCGAAACAACTTCTTTTGTTCCGAGACTAAAAGAATCTGCACGTGAAGGATTAAAGGTCATACATTATTATACATTCAGTCTTGTCTTGTGTGCTCGAAACAGATTATCATCCTTCGAATTTTTGAAATATGGCAAGGACCTCCGGAACCCCCAGAAAATTGTCCATTACCCCAAATGGGTAATTACCCACTCGTAGAGAAGCACTGCTGTGGGGTCTTTCAATGCCAACATATGAGACCTCACGCAATGTTTGCTTTATGTCCCTTAATGGGGAAGCGGCAGATTTTGTCTGCAAAACAGTCTGTGGTTTATTTTTTCATCTCTACAAAGTCCGAGGGGGGATAGAAAGGATTGCGTTCACGAGTCCTTTCTAAAAAAATGCTGAAATTCATTTTTATAAGAATGTCAGCGTTGTCACCCACATTTTTAGCAAATGCGGTAAGATCGCATAACTGGGATCAGTTGGAAACTCTGCGAGGCCATAAATTTTAACTTACAATAATTTTGAAACCTTTTTTCATGCAGGCTGGTCGGCTTCTGAGTGGCCGACAACGTGTCTACAGTTTGTCTTTAGCGAAGTCTTCGCTCTATTTTTTTGTTTCTATATTAATGCTCAGGCTAATCCATATTATTCACGGAGGACATAACTGAATCAGTCTAAACAAAAGTGTGGATCAATCGGATCAAACCAAATGGCACCATGCATCATGGTAATTTTATGCACAAAAATGGACTGCTTAGATGCTCCAGAAGGACACCGAACAGAACAAAAATGTCGTCCCACTCTTCAATCATTACAATTCTATGTGTAGTGCTCAGGTCAAATGACTGATCAGAGGTAATGTAACACAGAGAATGTTTGTAACTTTTAATTTCTTGGCTCTTGGTCACCTCCAAGTAATTGAATAGGCCTAAAAATGGTCAGAAAGTCAAACTTTCCCCTGATCACGCAATGAAAGGTCAACCATCGCCTCGGTTTTCAAGACAAAAAGGACTCTGGGCCTTTTCGGGGGAACCCCTGATTCCAGCAAACTGACTCAGGGTATCCAAACGGTTCAAGTTATGATAAGATTAAAAGCTACTTCGGGATTTTCGGTTCGAAAAATTAACTTTTTTCCTCTCAAAATACAGCTCCGCCGCCATAAATACCAGCCCTAACTCGTATTAAAATCGCCTGATCTTTGGTGCGGCTTACTTTCAAGGACGGCTTATGTAAGAACTAGCGCTTTTGTGCTGCCCACTTCCTTGACTTGGAAGAGTGGTCAAAAAGCGCCACGTACAGTATGTGTCTGTCTGTCTGTCCGTCTGTTCTGGCATCACATGCTCTCCCTTCAACGCTCGCTCCGCCCTCGCCATGTGCTTCGCGCGAAAATCAGCAGCGGTAAAGCTGGAAATCAGGCAAGGACTGATAGACAGACACATACTGTACGTGGCGCTTTTTGACCACTCTTCAAAGGGTGAGGGCCCTATGTACGTGTGTGTGTGTGTGTGTCTGTACACACACACACACACGTACATAGGGCCCTCACCCTTTCTATATAGAGACATTTTCGGTTTTCACCCATTTCTGTCTACTACTTTCTTGCAACCTCTCAGGGGCCCTCACAGGGGCTGCCTCTGACAGGGGTAACGAATCCGATCTGGATTCGAATCTGTTTTTTCCCCACGTCACGGAATTCGAATCCGAATTCGGTTTCTACTAATTGATAGATAGATCTCAAAAACGAAAGTGTAACGGAATAACTAAACCCAATACCAATTGAAACTTCAAGTCACATCTCTATTCTGTGACGGCGGTGTTGTAGTGTCTGCCAACGTACACTGTGGGCACCAAGCACTTGTTCCTGTAATTTGTGCCATCAAATATGTATTTACTGTCTGGCCCCCAATGACACAGCACAGACCCCATTCAATATAAGGTTTTACATGCGTTCTGTTTATATAATTTTTGGATACGGCAACGTTTTCGTACAGAAAATGGCCTGTCAGGGAAGGGAAGCCCTGTACTTACTATCTACAGTCCATCTAGTTACTATCTACCATGCGCAAGCTCTCAAAAACCCTGTGTCCGGGTTGAGAGGTTGGTAGGTTCGGTGAAGCAGCAAAACCAGAGTGATGGGGCGACCCCATCATTCTCATCACATGTAAACAAAACTCATCGATGACACTCGGGAAATCTCGATCTGGACTGCCATCTTTCGCCACTGCTGAGTCTGATCAGGTCTGAGCAGGACAGAGGCGAGATCAGAACAGGCACTAGAAGTCAGCGCCAGAAAATGATTTAGTGGCACTTAGCAGCAGCGAATGGATGAGATTTCCCAACTGTCGTCGATGAGTTTTGTTTACCTGTCAAATTGTCACCCCATCACTCTCTTTTTGTTGCTTCACCGAACCTAGCAACCTCTCAACCCGGACACAGGGTTTTTGAGTGCTTCCGCATGGCACTGGAGGACCCGGGGACTGAATCCCTGTGGAGATGGTGGGCCAGGGGGCTGGGATTGTCCCATGAAAATTTCAGTCATTTTCATCCACTTTTACCCCCTGAAAAAGCCAAATTTCTCTTCAGTTTGGCATGCAGTTTGGGTGCTAGAGTACTCAAAAGGAAGCCACCTGGAGGGGGGTCCAGGTGGCTTCCTTTTGAGTACTCTAGCACCAGAAGGGCAGCCTTCACATTGACCTGTGTACTGAACATTGTGTCCCAGTCTCACATCTACACGTTCCACATCAAAAGTCCACCCCAACATGTTTCAGTACAGCGTATGAGGTGCCGTCATGCCCGACGCAATTACTTACGGCCAGGACTGTAGAGTTGCTTTCCAAGGATTGGGAAAACCGAATCCGGATTCATAACTCCCTCCGGATCAGGCCAAATTGGATTCTCTATACATCACTACTAGCGTGAGCCGCCCTTAGTGAGGTCGTCTCATGCCAGTAAGTGGTTATGGTACCGGTATTTCCAGGCTCACTGGTCTAAATGCGTCTTCCAGGGAAACTTATATTTGCGGCAAATAGTGTGCCAACATGAGGGAAAAAAATCTAAAATTCCTCTGACAATGAATGTAGAACATTGTTCCATGTCGTTATGGACATCACTGAGGCCGTATTGACGTTCGTCTGGAGCTTTGTTGTGCAGTCGTTCAGTGCAGTCCCTTCAGAGCAGTTTGGATTTTGTCAATCCAATCAAGGCTTTGACTCACACTAGAATTAGATTCGTCCAAAACTGAGGCCATCTGGTTAACAAGGCGGAAGCATCCGTTCATTATATAAAGAACTCGCAGGAATTCTTTCATTATTCAGTTAGTACAGTCAGTGGATTCTCCATTTTACAACGGTTTTACAGTGCTTCCAGGAGTGATATTACTTTTGACTCGAACGTTCAGCAGTAACGCACCTTTGCTTCTATATGGCCCATGCAGGTTATCTATCGATCCCTTCCAGACAGTATTGTAAGCAATATTGGATGAGGTGGAACGATTTTGCTACGTTCTTAAATTTAACATGTTGTTGCAGTTGGCGGACTGGATTGAGAAACCGAGATTCCCCTGTAGCAAGAACAGGTCTGACATTAGAAAGCTGATTCTATGTAAGGCTTCTTCTAAAGGAGCTGTGATTGCATAATGACACCTTAAGCAGCCTGGGCCGGCCCGACCCGACCCCCATTCTTTGGCCCGCAATGGAACCCCCACTTGAAATGATGCAACCCTACTTTTTTGCGAAATTGGCAAAGTAAATGAGGCTATGTTTCTCTCCAGGAGATGCTCAGTCAGACCATTTTGCAATTAGTGCAATCGTTTAATTCGTGACTGTGCTGCAGCCAAATTTAGATTTTCTGCCACAGTCGCATAAATGGCAACTGTTGCCATTTACGCGACTCAGCAAAAAAACCATGATCAGACATCGGAGTCTGATTACGTCTTGGGTGCGAGACCACCGAAGACATCACCGTCAATCCCAAAGGACAGCGGTGCGAGCAGTCTCTGGATTGGCAAGGCACAATGGGCCAACTTCATCAAGATCAATAAGAAATCAACCGAGGACGTGCATCAACTGACCGTTCAACCCTTTCCCAGCTCCTCACGACCAATAACTTGGCCACAATAGAGCCATTTATTTCACTATTCACACAAGATCCGATACGTCCACAGCGCACTTGGAGATCCATCCTCCAGTTCGGGGGTGACTCCAGGACAACGCACCTTAGGCCTTCGTATAATGTGCAACTGGATAATGAGTAAATTTATGCATGGGATTTTTTCAATGGGTGCCATTTCGTTATCACAGAATCAAGCCTAGACAGCACAGACAAATGAACTTTGGCTCATTTTGTTGCTGAATGTTGGACATTTGTCAAGCAACTTCCTATGCACCTCTGTGTTGTTCACCTTTCTGACACAATTCATCTTCAATGTGTCCGTTCTTCAGACAAAAAAGCTGCTCGACTTCTAACTGAGCCCGGCGGGTCATGTCAAACGATTAGTATTCCGCTTAGTATATACTGCACATCTGCAGAACATCCGTATTTATAACACCTACTGTATATATTTTTTGCGGCCTGCAGTGAGCATAGAAGACAGGCAGTGTACGGGGCCCGGAATAAGGACCTGTTGACCATTGCTCAAAATTACAGGCACTTCACCGTATGTTTGGTGCGCACAAAAATCCTCCCTCCGGAGCCAGTAGTGACTTCACTTTTTGTGCACGCACATTTCATTGAAATCTGAAACAATCCAGTCATGGTACCTAAATCAGCTCTATAAGTGATACAATAAGCGAGCATTTTTGAAATATACTGTACATTTTTTGCTGCTAGCGTTGAGCAAGCAAAATGAGACAAGCAGGGGCAAGAAATTTTTGCGTCCTTGCTCAGGACCCCCAAATTTTTGACGTGACAGACAAGGTGCTACCTTGCGGGTGCTATAAAATGTCCAGCAACGAAATGACCCTCAGGTTTCCCAAGTTGACTCAGTGATAACCACATGCCAGCCATTTCAACAGTGTTGCATGCTGTACTGGTACCAGCAGTGCCGTAGTTTGTTTGTTCTATGAAAAGTTATTCCGGGAGTGCGTGCACTGTACTGCCTGCCTGGTGAAGCGTGTGGAATCTTGTTCAAGTTGTAGTAACTAACAGTACAGCGCAGTCTACTTCCACGGAACTTTTCAAGGAGATGTTTGATAGAATCTTACCTAAGTTAATGTAGGTCTTATGAGTACAAGTCCTGAAGTACGTACGAGCGTACGCACGCGCGGACTGCACACTCACATGACCTATAACTTCACTTAAAAAAGCACAGTTGCTCCTGCTCACTCACCATGAACCATAAAGTTCATTGCAGTAGCTTTCACGACGTAATCCGCGAGGTCCTTGCTTTATTATATGAGAATTGCCTCCGATTAAGCCTCTCATTTCCTTCATATGCGTCTCCAAGGCCGTGGGCGTTACTACAGTGGGATATGTAGAGCAAGCACCTGGTTCAGTTTTCGAATGCAAGTACTTAAGTACAAACTTAGCTCAGCGAAGTGTGCGTGCGCCTAAAATATCTATTAATATGACACAGAAGCAGAGAGAATCGATACTTGCGAGCTACAATCCCCAAGATAGGCAACGAAGTCTAGAATCCAATCAACTATCACGAGAGCTACTAAATGAAAGAAGGCCCAGTGTGGGAGAAGGCCAGCCAAGGCCAGTGCGCACAATGTCCTCAGTTCGTCCGCGTGACCCCTCGAGGCCACGACACATTGGAAAGTTTCTCAACTTTCTATAAAAGAGCTTGTCTACTATGAATGAGCAGTCGGGAGAGCCTATAAATCGACCGCACTTTCTTTTGTCTATAAACGAGCAGCCTCTAAGAGTGGACACGCTTTGATAACACAAGACGCAGCCTCCGTCCAGGTCTGAGTGCGTGCGCGCGGGTGCCTATCTATGTGTGCGAGAGAGAGCAGAACCGTCACCACAACTCTCTAGGGTGCTTCATGAACAGGCCCACGTATGCCTAGCGGCTGGATCGAGCCAGTCACGGAGGGGCGTTAGGTCGCGAACGCGTCGTTGCACTTGGTGTCATGAGGCAGCCAACGTCCTCCACCTGTTTGTGTCGAGCAACACCCACTAACGGCACGATATCTCCTTTAGGACGAAGAGCAACGCCAGGAAGGTGTTCCACCGGTGACCGGCCGAGGAGGAACAGCAGACAAACAAGAATTATGTTCGTCTCGTCCGGGACTCTACCAAGAGGACCCCAGAGAGTCCTCTAAAACTTCATTCCTTTGAGAGCAAAATCTGAGGTGAATCCAGAAAAGGCCTTCAACGTCTTCTTCGTCACTCACACAAATCTGTTTTTGAACTTGGTCTCCGTGCAAGGCCGGGGCACAGCCTTCATCAAGGCCCTTATCAACTGTCACGCTCCCCGCTGGCTTGAGAGATTAAATTTCTGTTGGAAGGAAGAGCGTCGTGGTGCCTTTTCTGCGAAAGAGGTGTGCATTGTCTGGCGATTTGTGGCATCAGAGAAAGGACATTTTCATTCTCTTGAGACACTTGTTTCTATTGCACTTGCCAATCTCAAGAGAGGGGCGAAAAGAGCTTTCTGACGCAGGAAAAAGACAGTCAGCGAGTGAAGACTGAGCAGCTACTAAATAGCGTGCAAAAGACTTTCGAGGTGGGAACAAACAAACTCTTGGTCGTCACATCATGGAGAGAGAGGACCCGGAAGCGCCGCTGGACGGGGAAATGGAGCCCTACCAGCAGTCCATGGAGGTGATCTTCGAGGTGATTTTGCTCTCCGTCGTGGGGTTCTTCGGCATCCTGGGCAACACGATGGCAATCTACGTCTTCTCCAGACAGGACACTCAGGCATGCGCTTTTCCACGTTCTCTTTTAAGGAACTGAACAGTACGTTATTCTTGAAAGGCAAAATGGCAAGGCGATATCACAGTACAAAGCAGTCGGGTCAATGGCAATCTGCCAGGCACGCCTTGCAGCCCCGCAGCAGTAAAATCGTGCAAAAAAAGCCACTATATCTTGGAGTTCATGTGTGCATATATCTTGCAAAACCCTTTGTCTCCTCCATCTTGCTCGCGCATGAATGCACATTGGGAACGACCTTTGGGAGAGGAGATGCATGTGTCAATTCCAATAAGTCACTACAACTTATCTCCTTCATATATTTTTTCCAGCTGAAATTTCACCGGTTGATGCAAATGCTCGCTGCTTTCGACCTTTGCTATATCCTCTTTTCCTTGCTGCTCTTCACTTTACCTCAGGTAAGTTTGCAGTGCGTCGAGGGCGTACGTATTTCTAACCCAGACCTACGTAGCAGGAGATTCTATCGCCCCGCGCTACATACGCCATCGTGACAACGTTAATAGCTTCATTCCTAGGGCGCTCCAGGCTTCGGTATAAAGCGGAAATTGGAAAAAGTCTTCCTCCTTGAGGACATTAAGAGAGTTTGCATGCGATTTGCCCGCCCATTGTCTCGACTGCACACTGAAGAGCTCGTTGGAACCGTATACGCTCGATATAACATTAACTTCTCATCAGCCGGCATTTCGTAGTGACACGAGCGAGAAAGCGACCACGAGATTCATAAGGTCGCCACCCCCTTCCTTGCTCGACGTCGCAGACACAGAATGAACGATGACCTTATCGGAGGGGCTGCGACCTTGTGTCTGACATAGCCCTAAGAGCGGAATTTACAGTGGACTGGCACAAAAGTGACATGACTGAGAGGCAGTGCAGAGCAGTGAGCGCTGCACAAGCGTCCTACAGCACGTGCAGGTGGATGTCGTTTAATCTCTGCCAAGAGGGGTGTCGAGGCAAGGAGGCCTGGAAGCTGATTTCGAGGCACCTTTCAGCACCACTCTTTATAAAAAAAAGTGGCTCTTTCAAGTCAAAATCATAACTTTGTAGAGCCTTTTCATCAGATCTCTGCGGTGGCAAAGGTTCTTAACGACGTCGTTCGCCTCGTAGATCTGTTGATCTGTTCAGGATTGCCAGGAGGATGAGAAATGTTACAGTCAAGTCGTACTTGATGTTAAGTGCGGGCAAGAGGAAGAAGAATTTCTTCCTTATCAGCGGCTACATTTTCATAGCAAACACACTGAAACTTCTCGACTGGCGCAGTGAATTTGGGACCCCACAAGATGCGTGTATGTTGTCGTACGTTTAAGCGACCTCCACTGTAGCGCAGAACTTAGTGAGGGCTGCAGTCATGATGATAAGCCACAAAAAACAAACCGCTCTCTCCTTATCCATTTTCCTTGGGCTGCAAAGCATCCCAATGCAAGCAAAAGAATGCAATTTCTGTGCTCGCAAACTTTTGTCCAGGCGACGGGCGAATCTTTAAGGCGAAAGTAACGCAGAGAGTCGGAATGACGATGACGATATTACATTTTGTACGCGTCGGTGCAGCGCACGCTCATACGCAGCATTCAAAGTACTGCGGTCTTGCATAAATAAAGTGTGCACGTACGCATATACGGTACGTTCTTGCCTTGACGCAACTGAGGCGCTGTCGAGTAGGTGCCAAGTAAGAAAAAGCGCTACCTTGACAGATCCGGAGGCAGGTGCACACTGCTCATCAGCACCGATCTCTCCCCAGTTACAATGAAGGCATTTAATATTCGCGGCCTTGTTCTCGTGCACTTGACTCACCTCTTGACGGTCCACTTGCTTCGTAGGTGCATCCAGCGTACAGTCAGAGCGGGATGCATTTCTGGGTGCTGCCCCGTGCGCTTCCCCTGGCCCAAATCTCCCTGACGGGGTCCATCTACTCCACGTTGGCCATCACGGTCGAGAGGTACATCACAGTGTGCCACCCGTTCTTCGCCGTGTCTCACAAGTGGACAGCTCGGAGGTTAGACACATGTGATTTAGTGCCACAACAACGCATGCACTGTACAAATCTACATGTACCGGTCGTGCTACATACGTACATACTACATGTGCCATTTTCCTTGAGCACTTTTTCGCGGTGAACTGAAATCATACTCTTCTTTATCCATGTCGTTATGAATTATGGCAGACTATTGTGCTACAAGTTAAGGCTTTCATCACACGCAATCCGGCTTCCCTTTAAGATGCATGGGAGGCAAGTAATTGTTTAATAACGGGACGTACAAGGGATTTCCCTACCCCACCCCGTACGTCCTCTGCAAGCAGGTACTGCTACTCGTCCCCCATGTATTCGCTACAATTATGGAAATTTCGCACCCAGCGTAGTAATTCTGAGTTCAATGGGCGTGTGCGGACGCGGTGCACAAATCGTGGACGTGCTGTGCGTACAGTACCGTGTGCCTTCCAAAAAGTGCAACATCACGAGGCTCCCTAGCTAGAATTGACGGATGAACTGTGCTTACAAAGGCGTTCCCATGGGATTTTCCTGCACTTTCTATTTTTGGAGAGAATTTGGAAAGATTATCCCTCCAGAGTTTATTAATGCAGTGTGTAAAGAAATTGATGTCAAGGTTCCCCGAGTTCCTCAAACTCCATTATCTTTATATACAGCACTACTTCCCGGAGCATCCCAATAACGAGGGAATTGCACCAAAAAGAATCCAGTGACAGCTCATCTAGGGCAGATGTTCTGCCCTAACCACAGCCTAACATACTAGCTTGAATGGACAGAAAATTTGGAAACTGGCACCAATTTCTCGACGTAGCGCACAGCCATTAGAGAGAGCCATGCGTGTTGCACTACTTAGGAACCACACGATCCACAAGTCCACAGGCTAGAGAGAGACGTCTGCTTTGGCGGACAAAACAACGTACGTCGTATGTAGTGGAGACGCTCCTCACAGGATGAAAGCAGCATAATTTTCGTAGCTGTCGAGGGTTTGCCAAATGGCACAAGTGTGAGAAAACTTCTAGTTCCCGTGCCACCTCAGTGCTATCGCTTGCCTGGGTTAACAACCCCCTTCTCCGAGGCCGTGCCAAGGCCGTAGTTGGGCAAATAGCATTATTTAGTAGCAAAGTCTTTTTCAACGTTCATGTGCATGTTTGTTCTGACGCAGGTACATCATACCCATCGTGTCCTTCTCCGTTCTTTACAACGTTCCAAAGTTCTTCGACTTGTACACAGGCGTCAAAGAGAATCCGCTCTACAACGCTACGTCAGACACATCTGTGCCGCAATAGTGAGAATTTTCATACATACAGTCAACCTTCAACATGGTAAACTAGGATTGACTTTGCTCTTTCAAAGAATCTTTTCTAATAAATGAAGTGGTCAGTTGCAAGAAGTACTCAGAACGTACGTGTAAGGATTCACTCCCAAATCTTTACTATATCGAAGGTTGACCTTACGTAGGACAAAAGTATATCGTTAAACTAAATATTTTTGTTCATTTCTTAGCAACTACACGATCGAACCCACTGCTTTACGAGTAAACCAGATCTACATCAAGGTCTACTGCATCTGGATGAACTTCGTGTTTATGGGCTTCGGCCCATTCTGCCTGCTCATCAGCCTGAACGCCCTCACCCTGCGCAGCCTCCTGCGTGCGGTCTCGTCCTCGTCGTCAGACTTGCCTCAACCTAGGAAGAAGGTTGAGGTTGCGTTAGCCAAAGTGTCGCTCTCCATTGTGATCGTGTTCATCCTTTGCCATTCGGTCAAGTGGATTCCCAACCTGTACGAGCTGTCGCGTCTGACCACCAAGGACGCACGAGAGTGGCCGCCCTGGGTCGAGTCAGTCACGCACATCAGCCACTTCTTGATGACCTTCAACAGCTCCGTCAACTTCTACATCTACTGTGCTAAACACCAGCGGTTCGCGCGAGCACTTCTGTCTGGCAGAGGCGCTGCTGCACTGAGGGGACCAGACGTCGAGTCCACGACGGCGGCCACGGAGCATCAGGTGAGATACGATGGAAACAAAACTATCCCCGCAGGCCCCTCTGCGTGAAAAAACTCTTCAGTAGCTCTAAGCCGTAATCAGCTGCCTGAAAGGCTCAATTTCTACTCCTCACCGAGAATTCCTCTACTCTCTCCCACTACAGAGGCTCTCGCTGACAGCCGGGAAGAGGCTCTCGTCGGCGATGGCGGCGCTGCAGAACGAAAAGGAAACCACGGCAGCCGTCCCACTTATAGAACACAGAAATGGAACCACGAGTGTGTGCATGACGACCAGCTACCAACAATGATAATTTATTTTCTAGGCTCAACATGGCCGTATTTATCCCATGAAATCAAAAAAAGAACAGCCGTGCTGCAAAGGTGCATATCTATGTCACTCCATTGTAACTGCTAAGCAATATCATGACTAAGTACAGTCTGTAGTGTGGGTGAGCAAAATCTAGAAGATCTTAATTTCTATATATTTTCGATCATAGTACTTTTTATTTGAACATTGGAGATATTGACTTTTTTGAGTGAGTACAGTTCTCACACTCGCCATTGTTCAATATGTCCTCCTGCCTCCCACCATCTTGGCCCACCTGTTTAGTGTCTTAGTTTCCCGAGCATTGGCAGCGCAACCTCTTTCTAGATCATGCTGGCCCACACTGTAGAAATGATAGATGCTGAGTGCACACATTGTTGTGTGGCCAGGCTTTGGGATGAGAATGTCCAATAAAGTTAGTGAACCTCCTGAGTACGCAGAGGCTTTCGCAGAAGGTCGATTTGATTTCATATCGAGAAAAGCCCAACTGCCACGTGAGGCACGCTGGGCGATCGTGCAGTGCGTCACAAGAACCCACATTAGAAAGCACTGGAGGAAATCCCTGACGGTGCAAACTTCAGAAGAATCACCTACGCGGAAACAAGTGACCAAATGCCAAATCAGGTCCATCACATTGAGCTTTTCCAAGTGCGTCAAAAAGCATCGAAAGTTGTGAGTTTGTTGCTGTAGCATTTTTTGATCTTCTTGCCCCTACGCACAAGGTACAACTTGGCGATGTCGCTCAATATCAGCCAAGGACGCTGTCGAGTCCGGAATGTCGTGCCGCAATCTTCGTGTGCGTACAGCCACTAAGCTTTAAGCAGGCTTGGCCATGTCATTTATTGGCATCCAACAGCGCCCCTGATTGCGTCATCCAGACAGGCTTGCACGTGGTCATTGTCGATGCCCTCATCCTTCATATCACCAATGTCATGTCAGCCCGGCCCGCTCTTCGGCTGACATTCCGGACCCTCCTTGTTGTCCGACTGTCAATTTCAAGATGTCAGTCAATTGAAGCTTGCACAGCCCAATCGGTGTCGACGACCGAAGCTGCAAACTTCCCTCCCACTGCAGTGGTAACGGAGACGAGATCGGGGCAATTCAACATTCCCACTACGCATAGTAGCGTTTCTCCTCAGCTACATCTCCCGACTTGCCCTCGTATGCATAGTCAACGAAAGACTGGGCCAACAAATCAAAGCAATCAGAGACAACTTGAACTTATGGGATCATCATTTTGGCTCAACTTTCTCTCGGATGCGACGTGACAGCCACAAAACTCCCAATTCCTGTTTACTGCGGCACTCCAACGCAGTCGAAACTTGCGATGCTATCAGCGCATTCGCTTGGATGTCTTTCACATTGCTCGAGCGACGTAGGCTGTGTACATAGGACGACAGACATTGAGGCGAAAAAAGACAGCCGGCTTTCTGAGAGCAAAACCGAAATGACGCGCCTGGCGTATGGACGTGTGACGCACGTGGCCGGTGCGTAGGCGAAGAGTTGCACGAGAGCACCATCGTAGCCGTCATCTACCTCGCGATGTCGGCCACGTTCTTCAGGTGCTCAAAAGCTCTCTTCGAGTGCCGTCAAGTGCGATAGTCGATGCCCTCGAGAATGTACGTACATTGTATGTGGCACACATGGCAAACGTAGAAAGATCTCTTGGAATTGGACTTCACAACCGTGCTCAAGTACGTCTGGACTACATTCATGGAGAAAGGACGTTTAGTCAGCCTTGACGAGAAAAACTGGAGTTCTTTCCATGGATCAGGCTTTAAAGAACCGTCCCCCCCCCTTTTGGTTGGTCCCAAGAGCAAATTAACCAATAATGGGTTCGCCCCACTCGGGCAGGAGCCACTTCACCGACCAAGCAAGTTTGAAGGCCCTCCTACACGAAAAAGCTACCCAAGAAATTAGCAGATTTCTTTTCACAAAGTTTCATGACGCCATAGCGGTTTCTGCGTCGGTTTGATTACTCCAACATCTGGAAAGAAGCGCGGATTTTTTGGGGTTGTTTTTTCGTATAGGTGGGTTTTAATATGCACAACTTTTACTTAGAAGTAACGAAGGCGACAATGAGGTTTCAGGGTCTCGTCCAATGCTGACGGGAGGGGTGTGGGGTATGACCCCCTCCGTAAAATCATCTCTATTGTCGTCCCAAGCGGTTCTGCATTTTCGGAGGAGATACGCAAAGTCGCTCACACTCCAGAGAGAGTCTTCAATGTCTATTTGAGTTCGATGCCAACCAGCCCAAGATTGACCAGTGTTAATTACGACGAAGAAGAGCCAACGAAGAGAGGTGCCAAAGGGGTCTTTCATATGCATATGACAGCAGCCCAGAAGGCCAGGCTCGAATGTGAGGCTGTCGTCATTCCTGACTTATTGAGCAATTTTCTTCTTTATGACCAACTCAACTATTATTTCCTTCTTTTTCTTTCTGGTTTTTTTTTGCACTGTAGCTTCCTTGGCGCGGCAAAGTCTCCTTATGTCCACAAGTCTCAGGAGGTTTCCCACCTGAAAGATCTGTAAGACTCACAGCAAAAGGGATTGTGATCCCCTGGTTCTGGTGGTGAAAATGTTACCTGAGCATAGAATGTCAATTGAGGAGCCCTTTGTTAAAAACTTCAGTGGCAAAACTTTGTTTAACACTTAATTAAGGGGGGGGGGCAGATAATCAATGTGCCATCCATTCTTTGTTGATGACACATACGTTGGTAAATTAAATATAAAGTAACTTCCAGTGGTGCTGCTACGTACATGTGACTTTTTCAGAAAGTAATAGAGCTGTTTGATATCCCCACTTCAAGTGCAAAACCCGGTCGACAATCAGTGTAGGACTTCCTCATGTGGACTGAATTACGAACGTGTCAGAGAACTACCTCACTTGGCACTTCAAACCAGCGTATCATTGTAGGTCATGACTCCCACTATTGACGCTTCAGTGCTACGTCAATGCACGGGAAAATACAATCATGCCGCTCGATTTCTTGTGCCTTGTGGAGCAGCCAGCACTTTTAAATGCAATTTGCTATGACTTTTTCTGGTTATTTTAGAGAGCCCCCAAAAAGGTCAAGGAAAGCAGTAATAGAAATGTAAGTCATGCCCTAACCGCCAGCTTCAAAAGCCTTGTGTGCACTCATTTTCGTGGGGAACAACTTGCACAGTGAACCCTGATCTTGACCGATGGAAGAGTAGGTGAAACCTCCCTGGTATTTTCTGCATGCGTTTTGGGTGCATTTTGATTGTGACAACACCTTCCTTCCTTTGCATGATTGTAGAAGAAGCGTGCAGTTATCTTATCATTCAGCTCAAAAGAATTGAGAGGCTTTGTGAGCGAAGAAGGGTTTTAAGTCACTGTGTCTCCTGGAAGTACGTAGTGGATAGCTGCACACGTTGTACTGCTGAGTGTAGCACGTCCTGTCTGTGCCGAGCAAGTTGTCACGAACAAAAAAGGTCATGACTTGCTTGCCATAATGAGCTTAAAGTTAAACTTTTTCGCGTAGTGCTCAGCCCTGGAGTTCACCTCGTTGCTCCAGTGAATCTGCTGCAGTATGTACGTGTTCACCATAACAAAAGTTGGCCAAGAGGTGATTCTATCTCTGGCGTGTAGAAATTTTCTCAATTTTGTCCTCCTACCCCTTTGTGATGGGAAGAGGAGACTCGCAGTAGTCCTTAGATAGGATTCATGGCTCCCTCACCTTTTTTGCCTCTCCACAAAGACCCAGACTCGAGTCATGATTCGTCGAGTCACAGCAAAGTAAGCCAGTAGTTTGAGTGCGGAGTTTGTCTGAGGGCAAAAGCTGCCTTTTCTGCAAGTGGAACTTGCAGAAAAGGAACACTTCAAACAGAGTCACTCGCAGAGAAGCCCTGACGTAAGCACGTACTTCTTGCACTACTAGGAAGTAGCGTTTGCGCACTACGCGCTGGGCTAAGTGAGGAGAGACAAATATTGTAAGAGGCGATGAGTGTCTTGTTTGAGTCTCCCACCCGATCGTCACCCGATAGTCCCCAAACTTGCCATCGGCACACGCGCTCAAGATCGCCTTAAAAGTCGTCGCTGCGATCGCCATCACCCTCAGCCTTTGCACTGAAGTAAGGGCAGAAACATGTTCGTCGCTACAACCGCCATGGTAAGGACCAAAGAGCTCTGCATGGGCAGGCGAAAGCGCATGGTCACTCAGACGGACTCTGAGGACAACGGCAAGGGCAAGGACGTCAAGGGCAGGGGCAGGATGCCCAAGATCTTCCGACAGTTGAAGTACAAGCTCATGCAACTGGTACACAACAAACCCCAGGCTTACGTGCGACGGCCATTACGGTGATTTACAGGAAAGATCTGGAGGGATTTTAGGGACAAGTCTCTACCTCCACAGTCCAGAGAAATTCGCCGCGAGTATTCAAAGCATGGAGAACTTGGACTTGAAGAGCTACGAATGTGGACAGTCCGGAGAACTCGCTGAGTGTCCGATGATAAGCAGTGGAGACTGCAATGCCTGTATTCACGAGGTCGATTGAGGATGCCAGCAGGGGTGTCAGCAGTTGTGAAGTTGTGACCTTCAATGTAGCCACTATCAGCACCCACAACTCATTCGACCTGGCTCTAAAGATGCTAGCACGCCGGCACGACCTCCCTGTTCAGTGAAGACATTGTGTTACTCCTTAAAAGTGATAGATGAAAATTACCCGTGCAAAAATACAACATTGACACTTCCAGCTTACTACCTTGATTTGCTCCTCCAGAAATGTCATGCAAATACATTAATTTTAACCCCTTCGAAAAGCCAAATTCCCAGCCCCTTTGACATGTCACCGAGTCCAAGTGGTCTCCTTTTGAGCACTCTAGCGTCAAAATGGGCTGCCTTGACATTGAACCTCAGTACTCAACATTTTGCCCAACTGTCACATTTATGTGTTCCACATCAAAATTCCATGTCAACATGTCCCAGTATGAGGTGATGTCATGCCCGCGAAGATATGGGAAGGACAATACTGTGCTACTGCAGTGGAAGTACTGAACGCTAGACTCCAAAAATGTTATGCTCTAAAAGTATGTCTGATGTGACGTGGGTCACATGTCTCCTTTTCGTATCTGACATACGAGCTCAATCAGACATTCTTTTTGTTCCCTTTTGAAGGCTTGAATATCAAAACGAGACACTTGTTTCGTGCCAGTTTTCGTTTTTTCTGAAATACATGTACAAATACATTAAGGTTGACCTCTGCATTCATATTTTCACCATGCCTGAGTGACTCTGACCCAATATTAATCTTACAGAAAGTCACAGCTCAATGTGGATGCCCAGAAGTCGTTCATTTATAGTGTATTTCAAGTTTTCTTGAAATATGAAAGGAACGAAGGCGGAGGGGAGGAACGTGTGCCGAAAAATATGTGACATTGCAGGAATGAAGAAATGACTTGAATTTCTCAAATTGCTCCCACAGCTACTCTTTTTATCCACTCCACCCACCCTTAGCCTCAATTACAAGTGGTGTCTGAGTGACACGCACACATTTTTTACCTGTGCAGGATTGAGTTTGGCACATTCTCGGGTCATAGCTGCATCCAAGTCAGCCACAGATTTGTGAAGAACCTTGCAAGCCTGGCTCTTCAGCACCCTCCTACAAGAAGAAATCACAAGGGTTCAGGTCTGGGGAATTGAGAGCCCAGGAGCTGGTGAAGTTATTTTCAGTTCAATTTTGTGTCTTACTGAAGGAGTGAGGAGATGCTGTGAAAAATCCTGTTGAAAAATGGGCGGGTGCTGTACCCGCTCTTGTTTGTGACCAGTAATAATGATATACGTCATTCTAGTAAAGAAGCACTTTACACACGATTTCAGATTTTGCAGCTCGAGAGGCACAGTTGTCGTCAAGCTGCCCCGCGAGCTGCAAAATCTGAAATGGTGTGCATTGTGCTTCTTTATGAGAATGATGTTTGCAGTCTAAGATGGCATTTTTGTTTCCCATTTTTTGGCTGCCCCAAACATTTAATTTCTGTGGGTTCTGCAGTTCTGTAGCGTGTGGTAAAGTACTTTACAAACGGTTTTTCACACTTTACAAACGTTTTACACTCAAGCATGTGGTAAAGCATCATTTGACCCCACGCTCACAGTAAATAAAACAGGTGAGTAAACAAAAAATGCCATGTTAAAAGATCAACCAATTCAAACAGCATTGACTAACGTAGCACCCACGACGTACGTACGGCCTTTGGCTTTATATGTTACATATAGAATATAGATAGGTATAGATTTTCCACATCAGCGCTTTCTACAAGTGTCGCTCATCGCATCAGAGATCCAAGAGTACGACACTTTTGGGCAGCATTAGTGGGCTGGTTGGGTCACAGTGCTTAACATGTTTTTCTGCTCTGAAATTTTGCACCTTTTTTTTTTTAAAAAAAAAAAGTTAGACTGGAACCCAACGTGCATCTCTCGTCTTACTAACGTTAAGAGCTCTTTATCTCGTCGGTGCCGGTCTCAAGGTTGACCCGGATGAAAGGTCTGATGCCAGGAGAGGCTTTTACAGCATCATTGAGTCCACTCGGATTTTGTCTCTTTTCAAGACGTCCAGACCCAACTTTCACTTTTTGAATTTCGCGCCAAATTGGAGATGGGAAAACTGCTTTTCCTGGTTTCCTCTGTCGACTTAAGTCCGTTCAGTCCTGCGCTGGAAATTAAAGCGTGGCTCCCCCTTTTGGCGCTACTGGCGCTACTGGCGCTTCTACTTTAGCGCCAATATTGCGGACAACAATCGCCAGATTTGGTGGCGAACCTGGGCAGATTAGCGTCGATGCTGGCGATGACTCTTGCGACCTCTTGTTGGCCAATGTCGACTCTTCGATCGATCGACAGAGCAGGTGGAAAGATTTAAGAAGTCCAACAACCATGGACTTTGCATACACACGGGAATGCAGTGAAAGTACTTACGAGGTAACCCAATGTCAGATTTATTAGCTTCATTGCACGCGCTTGAAGAACTTATGCAGAGTAGGCTGCTTCAAAGCAGGATTTAGGGCCTTTTCCGTGCCTTTTCAAACTTGGAAAGCATTCCAAAGCGCAAGGCTAAGGCCTTTATTTAAGCCCCTCATTTCTTTTGTTAAAGTCTGCCCTACTCGTGCTCCTTCATAGGATGGAGTTGCTTTCCTGTGCAGGTGGTCCAAAGTTGTGCAAATCTCTCACTACGATGAAATTGGAGGGAGGTCCGACTTTATAATCAGGAAAGATCTTACCAGTATGTAACAAATAATGGTCATAATTTGTAACTGTACATTTTTCACCATACACCATGGTCGACGACATAGAGGAGATCAAGGAGTTAAACACAACAGTCACTAAGAACAGAGGCAAAGAGTAACTTTCGGCTGTTTAACACACATCATTTGCCGTCGTACTTTGTTGATTACAAATGCAAATTGCAAATGCTGAGGGCGTCATTCTCTGCTTCAGATTGCCAAAGTGTCCTTGTCACTGCTTGTTCACATCCACATCCCAGGGTGGCTCAAAAAGTCATTGCAGCCCAATCTGTTGCAGCTGTTGCCACGACTGAATGGTTCCCCTGTCCGCGATCGTGGTCTGGACAGCTGCGAATCCGAGGCTTTTGGTTTAAATCAGCTCTGCATTCGTTTCTTTGAGTTTGTTTCTCTTTGTTGTTCTTCTCTGACGGCACCACCAGAGCAAGATCAGTCTGGGCTCTGTCAATGCTCGAGTTAAGGTGAGCTACATGGAAATATGCACATACTTTCTGCTAACTCTACTTCATGCTCGCTCACGCAGGAACAAGGAGGTGACGTCAAAGTCCATGGTAACAGATGTCTCATCCATTGCTCAAGGACAGTCATCACTTTACACGGTCGAGAGAATAGATTGAGCTTCCTCTCTCCTGGCAAACCTAGGAGTTCACTTCCATTGACAGAGATAGCATCACTACAAGTGACTTCTGTTCACGCCGTTGCTTCTGATAAAGTCCTTGTATCTGCTTGTTCGGTGTCATTGTGTCCTTTTATTCAAGAGGTATGACGGTGTCAATTTTTTCAGCACTGTCTTACATTACAAGGGTTCTTGAAAGCTTTACTCTTGTCTCTCGCCCTTGAATGTGCGACATGACCTGATTTGAGCCTTTTTTTATCAGCCAACTACGTACTGTACGTGCCCAGTATCCAGAGTCTGCCATAACTGGCTTCATGCTAATTTGGCGCAGCAATTACTACACCACGATGCCAGTCTCAATGACGTCACAGAGCAAGAAATTGACACCTAAACATCGATAGCTGGCTAAAAATAGCACTTTTTAATTCCCACTTCTGCAGTCTATTTACACAAATACCCTTTTTGTACTCAGTATGAGTGAGGCTGGCGCCGTTAGGTAGTTACAACTTTTTGCCATTGTCCAGGACGTAGGCGAGATTAAGCCACACATTTGTGAAATTGTGCTGCAATTGACAAAAGTCCACCTTAGGGTGTCATAAATTCGTGTGGTTTCTAATAAATTTTGTGAGTTCGTGTGTGGTCACCATTCAAGGGCGGTTACCATTTCCTAAAGAGCTCCAGAGTGCTTGAACTGAGGGTCCCTCGGTCTGTGACGTTGCTGCCTTGTTAAAGCTCTAAATAAGGGCAACGCAGAGACGTTCCAAGTGTTGCTCGTACTGTTGCTCTGGAGCTTATGCATAAGCGAGAGTATTTCTGTACTTTCCACTGACACGTCAGCCAATTGCGGTTACTATTCAAGGGTGCTCAAGCATACCTTGTATGAGGAGCTCTAGTGAAATTTTCGGTCAATCATCTAAGACCTGTCCAAACCACGTCTGTTTTCTTCATCTCAGCTGATCGCTGCCTTAAGGCAAGCCACAAGCGCTTAAAGCGAGGTGTCCTGGGAGAGGCCTCAACTTTTATGGAGGAGAGACTGAGTACATATTGAAGATGAAATCTTCATCGGCGTGAACGCTTGTGCTTGGCAGCAATACTGTCAAACAGAATCAAGTCCTTCATATGTGTGAGGCAGCTTTCATCTTCTATTAAGACCTGAACATGTCATAAAAGTGTGTATCTTTAAAAGTGGAAGTATCTGTCAGGACATCTTACTTTGAGCGAGTTATTGACCACGGCATTGCTCAGCTCACAGTCCTGTATTGCCAGGGTGTAGTAAAAGGTTGTTCATCACGTCGATTTTCTGGTGTTAAAAAGATTTGAGTGAAGCATTAATTAGCAAAGCAAATGCCCCGTTTTTGTGGGTATAGCAAAGACCTGACAGTTTGTATCTTCTTCATTCATGGGTGTGCATGTTTCAGATCTCGTGTGGTAAAAAGTGCTGGTTGATGATGGTGGCTGCACTGCATAGAGGTCGTGACAACCGTGAAGGTCGTGACTACAGTTCAGAAAACCTCGACCCAACCTAACCTAACGTGACTTCTTTGTTCTAGTGTGACCAAGCGACCTCTACACAGACAAGAAGTAACTTTTACGCGATAAGTCTTGTGCAGGCCACCCATTGCTCAGCTAAAGCGCTAAACTATCACCCATTTCCTCGACGATTGTGAGTGGTGTCGTTCTCGGTCAACACAGGGAGAGGCAAGCCAGCCGTTGGAAACAATCCTGCATCCTGGGGTGATGGGACAAAACTGCCTCGAGCGTTTCTTGGCCACGATCATTCAGTTGTACAATGTTGCACACGTCCTCAGGAGCCACGCGCATCAGCTGCAAACATCCATCCTCCTCGGCAAAAGGTTCC
>JAAUXU010111321.1_pt1 | contig 25408 bp, 24 predicted proteins | sample 7278151 | NCBI WGS metagenome assembly JAAUXU01 (sample SAMN14350113, study PRJNA611818) | marine sediment metagenome | isolation source: surface marine sediment (1.8m) | place: French Polynesia: Moorea | collected 2018-08 | reverse complement strand
TGATTGCAAATTTGACTCACCACCATTTGTTATGTTATAAATTGTGCTTGAAGGTTATAAACTCACTTAAAATGAGTTTCTTGGCACCTACAGCAGTGGAAACAGGTTATTAACTCACTTTAAATCAGTTTCTCTGTACTTTGAGAGATTGAAATTGCAGAAACAAGTGTGAGATATATTTCTGAGGAAGACTTGGTCATGTGACCCATTTAACAAGTCACTAATGCTTCAAAGTGGTTTCAATGGTATTCTTGGAGAAAACCGACTGCTGGAAAAAACAGGTAAGACCTATTCAAGGAGCTGTGAGCAGTTGAGATCAGCTTTAAACAACTTACATCCAGGTTAAAGTAAGGTACTCCCATCAAAAAGTTTCCTCTTGGCTCATCATGTTTGCCTGACAAGCTTAACCTGGGCTTCTTTCCAATCTTTCTAGGATCATCTGTTTCCATGTGACCATTTTTTAAGCTCGAATTTGCTATATTTAAGCAATGACACAACTTCCTTTTGTTTCCACTACTGTAGGTGCCAAGGAGTTGATTTTAAGTGAGTTTATAACCTTTCAGCACTATTTAATACCTAACAAATAGGGCAGTACTATAGGGTATTATCATAGAGCCCCTAGCATCAGCTGACTGCCGCAGTCATGTTTGGGCAATGTCTTTCTCTACCTCCTTCCCCTTGAACATCACAGAAACAGTGCTGCCGTTCTATTCCATTAGATGAGGGCAAGGTTGCTGTCCTTGGTCACTACTTGAACTTGCCTGACAGATCCGGAGGCCTCAAAGTGGCAACTTCTTTCCTCTAGTTACAGCTGACCCTTGTGTCACTTTTTCCGCTCTATGTTTCCTTTTCCTCCTTCCCTTTCTCTCGCGGTGCCAAGTATTCTAAGGTTTCCCTCCTGCTCTTACGAGATCCCGCCACCATGTTGGATCGTCAGAATACAAATTACACCGTACAATCCAGCTTTCTGGCCAGAGTCCTAGGAACACAGGCTAAAACCTAGTCAAATGTGATCCAAAATCTGGCGCCAGCCTTGAATCCAGACAAAAGCGGTCTAAAAGGCCAAATCTAAGACTGCTTAATGTACGGTAAAGGTAAAATCAAGGTGTGTGATTTGTGTCGCTGGGCACGTAAGGATCCGGTGTGTTCGAAAATTAAAATTTACTTAAAGGGATTTAACAGCGAGAATTTCTTGCTGCAATGACGGTTAATATAGTTATAGAGTGTATTATAGTACTATAGGTTCGCATCTATTAACGGTCACATGACCTGTCTTTGATCAAGCGCTGGATTTCAATTACTAAGCACAAATAATAGGTCCATGCCAAAGTTGTTTTAAAACTCTCTGACCTTAAGAGAGGTCGCAACCATGCGTTGCATGATGATGGCCGATGGTTGGTTAAAACGTCTCCAACCATTAGTACTGTAGTTTGTAAGCACTGAGCAACGTAGACACTAGTTGACACTTGTAGTGCACAAGAGTAACTGAACAACGAGTAATGTGCGCAGGTCCACAGGTCAAGTATGCGCGACGAAAAGACAAGCGACGGGTGTGATAGCTTTCCAGAAATCGAGCGACAACGTAGTGCCAGACATTGGCATACCAACGTATTCATGCATGCATCAGGTCTACGCTGTCACACAGCTCCCCGTCAATGCCAGTTACATAATTACTACATTCACCCAGTGTCAGGGAAGACCCAGTTCAAACTGAAGTCGAATGACAAGATAGAAGTTCCGTTTGGTCATTGCGGCAGAAATTTCGGTGTGTGCAGTTCTTGTCAACAGACAGACGCTCATACAGACACCTTCAGAATACCTAGGGGAATAGATGATGCACATCTATTGACATTTTGAGTGTGTGCATTAACTTTACGGTTCATTTTGACCCCTCAGGGCACACCAGCAGGGCCAATAACTTCACATCCAATGATGGCTGCCCAGATCTTGATTGCCCCCCCCCTTAGTTGACGCCTCTTTCGTGCACTTCGTCCCCACCTGAACGGACCCACCCATCAGGACCCTCAAGGGTCACTCTGCACTCATCTGTCCAAATGACATTAGCAAAATGTGTTTCGAGATTTTCTCGAGCCCATTGAAACCGTTGTTGCTTGTGGCTGGCAGTCAGTGCAGACTTAGCTACTGCCTTCACTGGCTTGCCAATCCTTTTTAGCACACGACATCTCGCAGCTTTTGACGTCATGGTGACTCCAGCTTCCAGAAAGATGTCCTTGCTGCTGCCAAGAGGGTGGTTGGCCTTAGCTCGCTTGAGTGAAGTCCTCTCTCCCATGGTCACTGAAGACTTGTATAGTCCCTTTGGACGCACATACCTTGGATAGAAGACAATGTTACATTTGACCAATACATATGATCTCATTGGTAGCTCCTGTTGGACTCTGCAATAAACTTCTTAATAGTGACACGGTAGCGGCCCATCGGCTTGGAGTGTGGAAACGGCCTTTGCAAGAAGTTGGATGATCTTGGCATGTTTATCGTCAGTGAAATGTTTCTTTTGGTCCATTTTGATGGCAACGGTGATCGTTGTGATGATGACACGATTTTTGTTTTATTTACTTCCATGTGTTGCTTTGCCTTCTGGTCCAAAATACCATGAAACTGATCAGGTTCATGAGATAGAACTGGGGATCTGGGGTCTAGGGAGTGGTCCCAGTGGTGGTTGAGGAACCGCTCTTGTGGGGGGAGGGGACTCTACCCTCCACTTTCAAAAATTTTGCAAATTTGCTTGCCTAAAGCAACAAAAACCTTCTCATTTCGCTGGCCTCGCCATCAAAATGAGACCTGACCTGAACAAAATTGACCTTTTTGTTAAAATACATACATATGATTGTTCATGCGTTCAACTCCAAAGGCAAGGCCTCTATATATAGTGAGAGCCTTGGTTACAACAGCTGGCTAGAATGCCAGGAAATCATCCATGAAAATCTGCCATGTTGGTTATCACTTTCATCTCTCACTAGTGGACCTGAAGTTTTCTGTGAGCAAGTACTGCAATGACAAGATCTCAAGGGAATCTGAAAATTCCAAGAATCCAAAGAAGAGTAGCATATATGGGCTCAGAACCCAAACGAAGCATCGAAATTACGGCTCAAACCGAAATTACTTTTGGTTAGTGTCTTAAACTTCTAAAACAGTTTCAACGAATTACGGTGAAGATCATTTTCGGTCGAACGAGCATGATGCCCAACTCATGAAGTGGCCTTCATCGTCGCCTGACTCGGTCCTTTGAAGAATCTTTCAAGACAGATACCCAAGAAAGTCGATAAAACAGACAACTGCAATGACTCCCCGCGTGAGGCCACACTTTTTTAACTTGGAATTCTAGCACTGAGGAGACGCTGGAGCAGCTAGTCAGGAGCATGCTAAGAAGAATTTGGGACCGACCTCAATGGAGGTGCTACGAAGTATTGAATAAAATTGTGGTGTTCTCCCTTTTTATGGTCGCAAACTGCTCCAAAAATCACTAGCTGCACATTTTGCGCACTTTTTGTCGTCCTTTTTTTGGAAACACGCTTTAAAAAAAGTAAATTTGTTTCTTCCTTTTCCGAATCTGACCTACTCCTGTTGCTAATCGTCTTACGCGTCATTTTGAGCCACAGAGGGCTACTATAAGAGCCAAAAAATATCAATCACAGAGGTAGAAAGTTTCTGGGCCAAATCCTTCATAATATCATCACCACTTCCAAGTAGTGCTTCTTATTCCATAAGCTCAGAGTCCTCTGATCACTCCTTCTGTTAACGTGATCATGAGAGCTAAAAATTGTCAATGTTTCCAATCGTCTCAGTGTTTTAATTCAATTTTTGTTGCAATTGCAGAAACACTGTTTGAAAAATCTGACGATTACCGTTTGAGACGCACAGACTGTACAAGGAAGCACTGCCTATTGATGACTCTTGTCAAGTCACGCAAAAATAGGCGCCTTCGACACAGTTGGAAGATTCCCTTATTCTGCAAAGAGGACTTTCCCTTCCAAGGCAATTCAACACTTGGTACAGTGGAGTCTGCTTACCTCGAGACCCTCAGAACCGAGCAAAAATGACGAAAGTCCACTGTATGGACAATACAGAGGGTGCTTTTGGCACGTCATGAATCTCAGCTGCATAACGTTAACTATGCACATTGGCTTGTGGCTTGGACAGAGCAATGCACGGTACACCTGAACTAACTATCCACACGTGCCAAAGCGGACCTTTCCTACGCTCCCTTGACTATGCTTTCCGGCTCGGCTCCAAAATACTTTCCACTCCAGTCCGAAAGGTACAATACGTGACCTGCCCGAGTGCACGACCGGAACTTTCTAGCTTCCTTTTCCGTCAAACCTCCATTTCCTCCACCTGACAGGCAGTTTTGTGCGTGCCGCACGATTGCCATTGCTGGCATGCACATTGAGAAACGTTCCATCCGTCCCAAGCTCGGCGTGATCGTCTCTGGCCTCGGTGGAACACTGAGCACAGGCCCGCTTTGCTGCTGTGGCTGCTCATCAGCCTTGGCCTGGGACGCGGCAGGTGCGCGGGTGCCACAGGTAGCGGGCGCACATGTCATTAAGGTATACCTGTGCACTTCGTGAGTTGCTCATAATGTGAGCTGAAGATTTCTGTGCGCTGAGGTGATCACATGTACATAGAGAGGTTTTGCTTTTTCTCTTTTCTCCCTTAGGCGCTCAAAGGAGAGCCAAGTTAGAACCAGAGTGAGACAGAGAAGAGTTTCGCTCGAGCCGCGGCTGGAGAAGGATCAAACCATGTGCGGCGAAAACATCACGGAAAAATTTCCCCTGGCGATCCTGTTCGTTCTCACCTTGGTCGTGGCTAGGATCGGTAAGTCACGACGTTGCCCGGGCTATACAACATCATGACGTATAGCAATAATATACTGTTTCGAATATTGAAGTGTCCTGGTGAGTCAAGCTGATTATGGAAACAATCTCTCAAGGAGGCTTAGCACCCCGCGCACACTACGTGGGTGCACCACAATAGTCCATGTACTGTACACATGCAGGCTTCGTATACGCAAAGGATGCGCATACTACAAATGTTGTACGTTGCCGGGGTTGTCACAGTTCGTCAAGCATGATGTCGCCAAAATGAGTTCAGGATACTCTGTCACCCATGCAGAAATAACCATTCAATGATATTTTTAAATGCAAGGACCTTGGTCAAGATGAAAGAAAAAAGTCACGAGGAATGTCCGAGTACACAACGAGTTTTAGCTTTCGGCAAAGAGGGATAACACGGTGCATCTCTCATACAAGGACAACAGAAATCTTTGGCTGTTCTTACACGTTCACATGGGTGCGACAGTTGCAGCAACGTTGCTGCAAATTTTTATGACCCCTGCAACTTTTTCCGACGTTGCAAATAAAATGCAGGCTGAGCTGCCGCAACTGCCGCACTCGTTCCACCGTAGCTTTACTCCCTATGGCGAGCTTCTAATGATCAAAGCTGGAGATTCCAGCCGCAATTCCACAGCCCGGTCTTTTCTGCCCGGTCTTCCTCACACCTATGGACGTTACTCCATCATTTAGTATAAGGATACGATTGTCGTCTCGACGCCAGGCAAACATCAATATGGAGTCTTCAAGCATGAATTCAAGGACACAATCGCGGCAAGCAGAGGTCTACCATGCTTGTGTATTTTGGGTACTTAGTGTAGGCGAATGAGCGGGAGAATTCTCCAAGCCAGTCTAGGGGAGGATTTGGACAAATCCTCTAGGGGAAATCCTGTGAGAAATCTCTTCTTTCTCTTTGGACTCTCTCAACCAAACAAACATGGCAGACGAAGCTGCACCCGATGCTCCATCGTCTGGTGTCATTAAAAAGGCTGCTATGGCAAAGAACCGGGCGTCACTTGAGGGTGACAGCGGCTGTTGAAAGGAATTGATCCCAAATCTTCAGTATCCAGTTTTTCTTATCTGTCTAGTCGAGGTCCCACTACTGCTTCACCCCTTTTATGGCAGTCCAATTAAGATTTTTCCACTGGAAACAGAGAAAGCAGTGGAAAAAACCAAACGAAGTTTAGCGAGAAATCCAACTAGCCCGTGTGAATTTCGAGCACTCCGTAGCCTTGGCTGGCCTCATTTTAGTGGGAATCGAACTACGCGTGCACAATGAAAGAGCAGTCGCGGGATTGAAGTTTCACCATTATTCCACGGGCTTCTTCTTCCCACTGGAGATGACTGCATAGGCAGCCAGTGCGTGGACGCGGACGTGGACGTGAACGTGGACGCTCCAGTCTTTGCACAAGGATTTCGGTTGTCATCTTCAAACAAAAGTGGCACGCCAACCTGAAGGGACTGCGACGTTTCAAACGTCTTTGTCGCTCTGGCGGTTTGGAAAGCTTTGAAATAAAACTTTGACACTTCGGTAGCACATTTCCTCAGTCTCGCATCCTGCTCAGCCTTTCTTCTTACATGTTGTTGTGTGTTTTGTTCAGTGAACAATGCTCAGCTCAAGAGATTTGCTTCCTGTACTCAATGTGTCATCTCTTTCTTCCTCTCTCTGCCACATAAATGCACCTTCTTCTATCCAACGCCTGGATTCGAATCAGAATCCATTCATTGCTTGAAATATGAGAGCGCTTGTACACCTCTCACCATAGAAATAGAGGTGTGCCACGCATGAATAGCTGCAAAACAAAGCTGCTCTTGCTGTTTCGACTAAAATTTGTTTCCATAATGCCTCCAAAGATCTCGATCTCCTTCTCCGCACCATCCTTGTGCACAAGTTTGCTCCCCTCTTTGGCACGGGGAAAAGCTCAGCAAAAGTGAATGGCTTGAAAGGAGATAAAGAGGCCTCTCTTCCAATTGACAGCATTTCTATTCTAAAAGGTCTCCTTTGTCAAAGGAACGCTCTCCTCTCTAACCAATATGGGCAGACACCGTTTGGGTCAGAAGGAATGCACACCACCAGTGCTGACAAGCTGCACCGCAAAGTCACACAGTGCAAAGCGCTGAGGAAAAAGCAGACGTCTTCGTCGGAGTGACAACCGATATTTTAACAAGTAACCTGCAATGACTTTCCTCTTGTTTTCTTTCTGCCTGAATCAGCATAGGCATGTGCGGTACATACGTGTATTTGAACTGCTCGTCTAGACAGCGTGAATTTCACTGATTTCTAGCTAACAGCTACGACTTATTGCCAGAAAGTTCGAGGTGAGGTGAAGCAAGGTGGGCGTTTTTTAAATTTTTTTTTGCTTCGTGCTCATACTGAAGTCTCCAATCAGAGACAGGACGAAGTCAAAAGAAGAGCCAGGGCTTCTCTCTACCAGACAATCAAGGCACTCTACAGACCATGATTGATGACGCACAGGACGTCATAATGTACTCTCGGTCATTGATGTACGTACTAAAATTATTGGACGACTCATCTGCGCAGTACACGGTGTACAACCCTTGTTTTTACTCCAGAGCTAAGAAGTCATTCCAGTGTGTGTGGCTGCCAGATGAATAATATGATGCACCTATTTAAGTCGTATATTCCAATACATCCCGTAGAGTAACAAGACTAGTTTGGCTCCATGCAAATAAGGTTTTCAATGGCGCCTTCACCCTTCCCTCCTCCTGCTGTGCTTCTTGGCCCTATTGACAGCACCAAAACAGGGCCAAACAATCTTTGCTTGCTGCCAACCCAAACCTTTGGAAAGAGCAGGAGGCAGAGGAGGAGATAGCAGAAAAAATCCATGCAAATGCCCTGAGGCTACTTTGGCTTGCTGGCTAAATAGGCCCCAAAATTGCTTCGACAAAAGCTTGAGAGTCCCCACGAGGCATCAAAGAATCGCCGAAAACAATCTCAAGATATGGAAAAAAACATTTTCTCGGCTTTACTATATTTATTTACACATGATTATATGAAAAAGAACTTTTTCGGGAGAATGACGTGGAAGCTACCAGGCTGAATTCAGGATCTTTGGACAAAGTATTAGGATTTCAGTACAAAAAGATTTCTCCAAAACGCTATATGCATTTTTAATTTAATGACACACCATATGTATTGTGTGGCTGGTGCGTACTGCCTTTTCGGGCCATAACTTTTGACTGGCTGGAACTAAAGAAGTGATTAACCTCTCCATAGAAAGCTAAGAATAATCTTTTTCTTCTCGCCATATCGTGGCCAAGTTGCGTTCTAAAAAATCGGAGTTCAGGACATAAAAGTTTCACTGTTTTGTCCACAACTAACTGATAAGTGCAAGAGCATAAGTACTGCATATATCAGTTTGGTGTCGGAGATTCTAACCTTTCCACAGGGTGAACCAATTCTGCAGCTCAATTCAGTCAAAAGTAATGGTCCGAGAGAGAAACACGCGCTGTACCCTCACTGTCTTTACGCAGTCCTAACCTAGAGTCCCCGACCTAAAAGCGATACTAAGACGAGACAAAAAATTTAGCATTGCTAGCAATGGGGCTCAAGCTGCTGGACACGGGAGAGAGAGAGAGAGAGAGCTGGGCGATCGTCCACGATCTGGAAGGCAAAGTCTTTACAGCTGCCATTCTGATTTGGAATGACGACCCCAAAAGCAAGATCGAAAGTTGCTTATAGTATAGTACTTTGCGCAGTTACAAGTGACGTTTTCATGTACAGACTGTACACGACCCCAGGGCCAATGTTTTACGGACAAAGTCGTTCTACGTTGAAGCGAGAGACTCTCTGACCTTCATGTCGACGGTCTGGCGCCGGTTGGTGGTCTTGATAGCGTCTTCAGGTCGTCAGGGACGGGTCACAGCACTTAGCACAGAGGTCGCACGCCTGAGCGATTCGGCGTCTCAGAAGCAACAGCAGAAAGGTCGACTGCCCAGAAGGCAGCCGAAGTCCCAGCTAGCTACGATCAGATCCTTTCAGATCACCCGACAAACGATTTACAGACATGCACTGGCTACGTACATAATGGTGTGCACACGCACTGCATCCAGTACGTTGCAAAAGTTTGAGTTAATAGAAAAGACAGATCACATCAGTCATGACTACGCCTAAAAAGCCAACTTCCCCCCGTCGACAGAGCAAAGTCGACATGGCCTAATCAACGTAGCGTCACCTGCAGTCATGTATGACAACGTAGGATGCACCTGCGGTCCTGATTCTCGACCGTGGTGGCTGCAGCAAAATTTCAACTCAACTCTCGTCTCTGTGGGGATGGAGAAGCTGTGATTGCGGCGATTTGGTGGCCGCACGGATGACGCTATTCATGTCCTGCCAGACGGGCAAGTCCCGGCCGTGCCTTCAAATACAAACTCACGCGCGCGCTTCAGGCGGAGGACTAGATTATTAAAAAATGGAGGCAGAGCTCAGGAGGACTTTAGGTAATCCTCAGCATAAGCTCTCTCGTTTATTTGCAAATTTGCCATACTTTTATATGGTTATCAGCCAAAAAAGTAGTCGTTGTACAACGAGACTTGCAAATTTGAGAACTTGAGCCATTAAGTAGCTCTCCGGCTACATGGAGGCCAATTAGGAAAGTGTCCCAAACTTTGTTCATTTTTTGTGTGTTTCTCAGCAGGAGAGTGAGAGAAGAAACTCCAGCTTCTACAGTCACACCGCCTCTTGCATAATGTGAGCACATACATGCATGTACGTATGTAGTGCTGGAGCTCGATGTCCTGACAAACATTTGGAATAAGGCTCCATCCAAGCTACGAGTACAGCCCAGGATTGGTGTGCTCACGGACGCGTCAATGCCAGAAACAGGAGGCACGTTTGCCATTGACGGGAAACAAACTCTTCTTGACAAATGTGCAATCTGTGAGCAGAGGAAAACCACGAAAAAATGTGTGAGAAAGAGACGTAAGAACCTCAGAATGCGTTCTGATTTAGCTCTTTGAAACCGCCACAAACGTCTCAATTTGGAGAAAATTGCTTGCGAGGTCTTCTGGTTCTTAGGAGCAGCAAACTTTTTAATCCTTTCGCGTGTTTCGTAAGAGCTCTTACACATGCACGCATGCCCACAAAAGAAAAGCAGCTTTTGAGCTTTGTTCACCAGTAACGAGTCCGCACACGAGAGGCGTCAGCGGTGTTCTCACCATATCAGTTGCTGATTTCACATCTTTACGTTCCAGGTAAATTAAGTCATCGCAGTTTGGGCATTGAAAATGGGTGAAATGAACGGGTTTCCCAGCACAACATTTCCTGCCTCAAATCTGGGCTTTTTTTGGGGTGTGTGTGTTGAGCTTCCAGTAACCTGGCACTCCCTCACCCTGGTCTTTGCCAGTAAGCTCCCCATTTGTAGCATGCACAAATGCACGCAGTGTGAGCTTGCTGCCACGTTAGCCGAAAAATGTAAACAAAACTCAGCGCTCTATGATGTGTCTCTACAAAGGTACGGCTCCCTACTAAGAAAGTTGCGTCCACAAGCCCACGATCGATTAGTTGGTCCATATGAAGACCCAGTGTTCGGAATATTGCTATCTTATATTTGTGTTAGTATATGGCATTCATTACTTTATTAACATACAATACGGATAGTGACGTCAGAGCTTCGGATACCTCGGCTCATAATTTTTGGCAGTTCCACCCCTGCTGAAGCAGTTCGAGTCAACGAATGTTTTTGTGTCGTCTGCAGACCCGTGAATGCTGCTCGACTCATGGATTGTCTTCTGGCAGATGTCATCGGTGCAGACACTGATGCAATTCGAGTCACCGAATAGTTTTTTCGTGTGTAAACACACAAAAAAACAATTTTTAATGTGCCAATGTCTCTTTCACTTGTTCCTGTGGGCTGCCCATTTTGGTGCTACAGTGCTCAAAATGAGACCAACTGAAAGGGCCGCAGCATGCCAAAGAAGCAGGAAATTTGGCTTTTTCAAGGGGGAAACGTTGATGAATGGACTAACATGGGATAATCCCAGTCCTCAGGCTTTTCATTTCCACAGGGTCTCACTCGCCGGGTCCTCCGGCGCCATGCGCTACCAAGCAAAACCCTATCATCCGGGTCAAAGGTTGCAAGGTCCAGTGAGGGGGCCAAAAAAGCGCGACAGGAAGGACATGGTGACAGTAAACAAAACGCATCAGCGACAGTCAGAAAATCTCGGCCTCATCCTCTCGATACTTCGGAGGATGGCACTCAGGACTACTACGTTTGCTACAGCTGCTACATTTCCTCCTTCTACTGCACTAAACTCGTTCGTCCTGCTTGATAGAGCTGAGCTTTTAAATTATCCAGCCCGGCTCGACAACAGAGCCTGAATGACAGCATTAGCGCGTGCCAGACAAGGATGACCCTTAGGAGGAATCTCGTGGCGAGGTCATGCCCAAGGTAGAGGCCAAGGAGTGCCTGGAGGCACTGACCAGGGTCAGGTGACTGGAATGAAAGAAAACAAGGGTGTTGTTGAGGCCACTGCCTCAAAAAAGCAAAAAAGAATTCCGGCCTTCTTTATGTGTTAGGTTGAGAATTTTATATTGCCCCTCAATAAGTCATTTGGGGGGGGGGGGCAGTACTAAAGTACAACGAGGTACTCGGTACACTGCTTTCCGTAAATCGCTGAAAGTCGGGCAGAAACGTACTTAAACATTTTTTGGTGAAAATTTGACCAAAATTTAGTCACTCAGCCGTATATTCATGTGACATATATATGTTGTCGTCATATGACTACATGACAAAATTGGGGTGGCGCCTTGTGTTGGCTTTGGTGGAACCACACGGGACTGCTCTTTGACTTTTCTCCTGCTTTTTGCCAGTCAAACTCGCTCGAAATCTCTGTTCGGCCTTCACGGCCCCCGGCCCCACCAGCTCCAGGTGGGACATCCCGCTTGAACACGCCAAAGTCTGTTGAGCAGCCTCTCCCTATTCTTCGCTGACACCGCTCTACGGTTGGTGCGAGCGAGACAAGTGTGTACGGAGGTACAGCAAGTGAAGAAAAGAGCTGAGTGACAAGTGATGAAAATGGACTGTTTTTGGGTGCCTCTTTTTTGGAAAATCTGCTAAAATTTTTGATCCCCGATATTTTTCAGGAAATTTTGCTAAAAAGAGTGTCCCCAAAGGTCTAAAAATAGTCCATTTGGACATGATGTTCCCCACCGCTCAGCATACTTTGAGCACTGCAACTGAGGTTGAGCCAGTCCAAGGACTGAAGCTTATGTCTCAGTTTCTAAATGATCATGTTTCAGCGCAACACACGCAGCAAATTTCTCCCGACAGCAATGACTTAGGGCAAGCACTGTGTAACGATAATTATGTCGCTGAGAGACCAGAATCTATTATATCCATTGTAGTAGAATCCATTGTATCACAAAGTCCGTTAAATCCCATTTGGAACACATTTGGGCAACCAACCCAATCACAGCAGTTAGTTGTTGCTGCTAAAGGGCATGACGCATCCAGTATTAGATCCAGTCTATTTCACGAAAATGAGATTGACACTTTTCACTTGAAATCACAAACATTTTATCATTGCAAATGTGTGTAATAATCAAACTTTCACTAAGACTCCGGCAGCGACAATTAAACAGTTGAAGGAAAGTTGAGGCTCCTCGAGCTTGAGCGCCTCCTTCCAGAGGTCATTTTCTGGCCCGCGACGAATAAATAGTTATTATCTATTAGGATTGCGCAGCTTTGGGCAAAGCCGCTCAAAAGTCGATACCAAACAAATTATTCTCCTGCAAGAGTGTAATTGTGAACGAAGTTCCAGAGATGTAGATGACATAATTCTATTGCCAAGGGTAAGGTAAACAAGGTTCTTAGGGGTGATTACATCGTTGAGTGGAATCTTGGACATGCCCACGGTCGGGAGTGTGCCAAACTCTGTACGTACGTCCGCATATACGCACGTCGGTGCTCTTCGTTTGACTGCGCCCATGAATTTTGCCTTGGAATGGGTGCCACGGATATTCTCCTTAACCCACCCACCCAAATCCCAAGACGTCGATTCCAACGAGTAAGTCTTCCCCCGATTGAATGGCTTTCATTTCGTCTGCTGGAGGAAATAACCTATACACACACCCATGTTCAGCAAGATTTCTGCGATACAACGATATTATTATGGCTTTGCACTCCCGTTCAATTTGAAGTAATTCATGGCGCCCTACATAGCGCAACCCCGACCTCAGGGGTTGAGCATCACCCGGGAAACGTCAAGTGGGAGGAGAAGCCTGTGTACGCATGCCTGGATCTATAGGCAAAGTGCTTCTGGAACTTTGGAGCCTTCCTAGGAGTGTCAATTTCCAGCTGGAGTGAGGAAGCAGAAAGGTGGCAAGGACGAGGACCTCATGTCTTCTTCCCTTGACCGCGTTTCCTCCTCAGGCTTGAGAACTCTTTAAGCCTTGGCAACACAATACCCAATGGATACTTGAGACCGATGTTTGGTCTGACTGGCAGCAGTCGCTTATTCCAATGTTGCCATTTGAAGGCTTTTGAAGAGACATAGACTAGGCAGAGGCAGAAGAAGCTGAAAAGGTCACACCCAATGCCCTTGTAATTTTAGGTCAGCAAATTCTTATTTGCTCGATCAGCGGTATTGCAAAAAAGTCAGGCACGAAATTGCACGCTGGCTCCACAGTCGGTATTCTTCTCATGCTGCTTAAGCAACCTTCCTTTAGGCTATTTCGCCAAAAAATAGAGTCTCCCAGGCAACAACATGGCTTCTTTCCTTCCAAGAAAGCATATTTTTGACTTCTTTTTCTCTCTTTATTTTCTTCTGTTCCGTGTGCCCGTGAATGCAAAAGGAGGAGACAACAGAAGGCTCAAGACCGAAATATCGCTTTTTCTCACCCCACCACAATGAAGGGAGGAAAAACTTTGTTTCGAAATAGTAAAAAAGTCGCTCGTGACGTTAATGAAAATGTTGCGGGGCGTTAACAAAAAAGTTTGTATCTCGTGCTCTCTCTGGCTGGCTCCTGTCACGAAAGTCTATGGTTGGAGAGCGTTCCTTGATATCAGGGTAGAAGAGAGATCGAAGCATTCACGATTTGGTCTTCACCTCCCTGTCCATCCAGGCCCAGGACGTGCAAAACTGGCACTATTTGAGGCACATGCAAATCGCTGCTCCAGCACTTCAGCTGTGCTCGTGGTTGACGTGCGAATTTGTAATATTACGCACTTGCGTACGTACAGTGCGCAGTCAAGAAGAATCTGCGTGGCCTCGGAGAGAGTCATTTTGTCGGAAAGGAGTAAGGACGTGGTCAATGTCATGGCCGTAAGCGATGAACGGCCTCGGCAAGCGTCCTCCACGTGCGATGACCAGTATGTTTCACGAAAAAATCAGGCAGACTTTTCTTTGGTATCAATCAGAGAGTACAGCTTCATTGGCGAAGTGTGTGCTCTCAACGCAGCTATTCAACCCGAAACTTCAACATACACTACGACAATTATTAAATCTACGGCACCTAAGAGATGCTCAGGCACGCACATTTTCCCCAGCAGAGATGTGTGTTCAAAGATCCTTTTCTGGTCCTCCATCCATGAATGGATATATTATTACACTGTGCATTATTCAAGAGTGTGCAGATTTGACAAAAGCCACTACTCATAGGAAAATGTGAAAGAAAGGAGTGCGACTGTGGGAGAAATGTCAGTCTCACCTTTCGTGAAACATGGTCTATTCCGTTGTCTGCGCGTGTGCGACTCACAGGTCAGTGCAATGGATGCATTTCAAAGTACTTATGGAGTTACTGTTTTGGGATACCTATAACAAGTACAGGGTAGAAAGACCGTCTCGGATTGTGAGCAACCTCTTATGCAGGAGTCGTACGTTCGTCGTGTCCCCTTGGTGTGAGGACACTTTTTCAAGGCATTCTCAGGGTTGAAAGTGTCCTGGGACTTATGGGACATGCGGCACTGCAAGACTGAAGTTGCATGGAGAAAGAAAGAGAGAGAGAGCAAATGCTAAAATTAGTACTGAGCGTAACATCTCCAAATTACACAGCTGCTGAATATGTTCGCTGACTGTAATACATGCAAAATTTATAGCGTCACTTTTGGTCCACAAATGCTTCTTGTGTTGTCCCGCTACGTATGTACTTTAACCTACATACTCATGTCTTCTCTGGCCTTGCTATCCAGCATTGTTATGGGCATCCCTGCACTGGGTAACCACTGGTACTTGTCCTGCAGCAGTAAAACATGTGTTCTGTAATTACTATGCTATGTTTGTTTCACGGATCATTCACTAATATACCTTCATTCATTCATGCAATTGCCTATAAGTCAGGATGGAAAAGACCTTTATTGTGTTCGATTTGTTGTTGCAGAAAAAAGGGTGAGTGGTGGCCTTTGTTGATTACAACACTCCGGAAGAATACGTTCAAGTGACAGCAAAGTGCAGACTAGACTAGGATTACTTTAGAGGGAAAAAGTCCTAACTGAAAAAGACGGCAATTTTGATTCGCTTTGTCTTCATAAATGACTTTACTATGCATTCTCCTCCGGTCTGAAGCAAAGTAGCTCTGTGTATCCGGCAAAATACAAGTTTTTCCACAGAACATTTTGCAGAGATCAGCGACATGCAAATTACCCCCGAAGTTACGATGTTCTTTAACTTGTTGTATGCAGGGACTACGGTTTTTTTTAAGCCGATTCTCAAATTCGAACGTTCCGACACTCACTCTCAAGTGTCTTTCTTTTCTGTGCAGACAGCATCCGTAGATCTGACGATACCATCATGGCGGACTACGACCTCATCGATCGCTCTGACCCACCCATATTCATCAACAACACGAGGACGGAGGTGGTGGTGGCCGCGGGCAAAGACGCAGTCCTGGAGTGCAGGGTGCAGAACCTAGGAGACAGAGCGGTAAATGAAACTTGCAGGCGATAGTTGCCGGAGTTGCATGGTGGTCCTGAATGAGTTGATGAGATTCCACCAACTTCATCTATAATCAATCTTGCTCACAGTGGGGGTAAATTGAGTTCATTGTTGGCCAGAATAGCTAGACTATGACCCGAACATTGGCGTGCGTAAGCTTAAAAAGAGGGGGTCGGCGAAATGGTATATCTATAGGCACTTTTGCAGTGTCAAGACTAACAAAGTGTGTATTGCTTAGGTCTGTTGTGCGGCCTCCTCTCAGCTTGACATCTCGAATAATTCCCTCTGTTCTCCCACTTGATGTTGAGCAATGAAGAAAAGCAGGGATCAACTTTGCATTAATTTTAATTTCCTTCCCCGAAGGACACACACATAAGCTGCTCTCTGGTGCGTTTCTGTCTTGGGGATTAGATAGGGGTCCTTTTCAAGAGGTCGAGTTGGAGGGAGAAAGCAATTGAAATTGCGTGTCATGGAGAGGGCAAGGCAGAAAGCAGAAAACAATTTCAGTACAGTGTGAGCCAAAAGTGTCCACATCAGGCAGGCGGTGGGAGTGTGCAGGCGGAGGCGTGGCAGTCGGGGTGGGAGGCCAGAGGACGTGTGAAAACAAAGCAGGGACCATAAGAAGGAGGACGTGGCCCTCTCAGCACTCGCACTGCACAGCCCCGTCCTTGCAGCTACAAAAGGATTGTGTACGTGGGAACTCTGTAGAACGCACGACCACGCATACGTACACACACGCACCTGGAAGGAAACGAACGAAAATGAAAAAGGGTAAAAATAAATTAGCATGGAGAGTGCTTCCACAGCATTATCAAGTGCTCGGTGCGAATGTTTCATACACTTGGGGCTTTTTTCGAGCACACACGCAAAGCCACTTGCTGCAATCCGCAGAGCTGCGCGGCTTCCTTCGGGGCCGAGGAGCACCTAACATCATCCATAGGGCGGCTTACACGCTACAGTGGCTTTTACGGAAGTTCATCATGTGATGTAAGGGAATACACACACATAACAGAGACAAGATAGCAAGACACATACTGCACAGCAGAGTCCGGGCAAGAAGGTACTCCTTATTTACACACGTTGGGGTGGTTTTTTTTTTTCAAAGAAAAAAACCCTGCTGAAAGCCATTAAAAAGGGGGCTCCCATCTTCTCCATTTCTTTTGCTTTCACAGCAGTTAAGGAGCTTTCCCAATTAGAAGAAGGCGGCAGTTGTGGCTGCTGCCTAACTGGCACTTGTCGGACCCCATTCAAAACCTGGAAAAGTGGCTACGTGCGCAGCCGCACGTGAACATTGTGAACAGATGTAAACACGCTACAGTTCTACTCCGAACTGCAGCAGCTGAGTGACAAGGGTACAGTGCAGCAAGTGCAGCAGCCCAAAACTCCGTAGCAACGACGTACGTGAGATGACGTCTACGTAGCAAGCTTAGCTTAGTGTTGCTGCCCCCTAAGAGAGAGAGAGTTTATGTAGGTGCAGCAGTTAAGGAGTTCAATATTGTGCAGTGCAGGGGCACGTATGTTAAACATGGATGTCCATAGCAGCCCTACAAGAAGGTATTGAAAGCCTTTATCTCAGGATTACACAGTCACCCCCGAGAGCACGAGAACGTGCATGCCCGAAACAAAGACATAAGACCAACCGAAGAGTATCAACATCATTGTTGTCAGTTACCTGCGCCATTTATCTTACTTTTCTCGCGCGAAGGAAGAGAACAGCATTCACTTCCCCTCGTCCGACGGCAGTGAAGGCGCTGTTAATTTCGACAATTTTGATCAAGTGTCTTACAGATCCTGAGATGGAGGTGAAAAGGAAAAAAAAACCCACTCCCCCGGAGCTCGGAATTTTCTTTTCATCCAAAAACGAAGCCGTTGGTGATTTTGAGTCACCGTCAGCAAGTGCAGACGTGACCGAATCACGGCCTCAGACAAGGAGCAAAGATGAAAGAGAGAGAATTTATGTTGCACTTTCCCGGGTCATCCCGTTAGAGTGGGAAATTTCCTAATCACCATCTATCATCTTGCCACCACCTGCCACACTCGTAAATCAGAGGCCTTCTACTGCGACCTTTATGTACTACTTTAGGCCCGAAAAGTTTTCGGGTGAAAATAAGAGAAAGACTTTCTCTGTTTGCAGCCTCCGCACCCCATTCATTTCTGTCCTCTCTTGCTCCAAAGTCAAAATGCGTCAGTATAAATCATGAGGAAGGAGGAGGTGAAGACGTTTTATTAATCGGAGAAATGGCTAATGCAGGCAAGCCCTACGAAGAAAGAAAGAGAGAAAGACCGTTCCTTCGCCTTGATTTATGCCACATGGTGAGAGCAGAATCTGTTGCTTTACGAAGAAAAAAAAAGTGTGTAGGAAACAATTGGGCAAAGAAGCGTCGCCCATTTTATGGCCGCTAAAGGCCTCTCCTAAGAAAAGAAACCGATCGCACTCACTACTTCTTATGGGAAAACCCAGCTTCGTCCTTCCTCTTTTTCCCATCCAGTTTCTCGCTTCTTTTGCGGGAAAAAGGGGCGATCGAGTAGAGAAACCCATTTGTGGAGGCGGCTGAGGAGGGGAGCAAAGCCTTCAGTGGGCAGTTTATAGCAGAAAACAGGCGAACCGAGGGGTGGACTTCGGGTCTAATTAATGTTTCTGTCCCCCCTACACACATACACACTCGCCAAGAAAGTTTCTACGGAAGAGTCTCTGTACGCTGTGTGCAGAACAGACGGGCTCTGTACGTACTACTGTTGTAGCTTCACACCCTAGAGACCTTGCAGGGTCAGACATCAGTCCTGCTGTGACGTTAAAGTGGTTCAACTTTTTTTTTTGCTTTTTTGCTCTTTTGACAGTACTTGAAAATGTTCTCAGTCAAGACCAATCTCAGGGTCAGTGTTAAAAACTTCAAGATGACCGTGAAATGATTGGCAACTCTGGCGTCTCCCTTCACTCTGCCGCTGTCTTCAGAGAGTCCTAGAAGAAAAACAGAAGTGTCTATGAAGAAGTGCTCTTAACAAAAGTTGCAGCTGCATAACGTATCTACATGCAAGCAAAGTTTCACATCTACATCTTGAAATATTCTCTTTCAAAGTCTTGTAACAGGAGAGATGGCTAATCCTGGAGAAGAGAGCGCATCAATATTATCCGCAGCAGAGCCTAAACCCGAAAGAAGCAAGTTTACTGGAGGCTATTTATCTGATTGGGGGGAAGTCAGGATAAAGCACTTGGCTCTGATTGGAGGTAGTCCCTTGATAACGTCAATGAGAGTCCTCTTTTTTGCTTCAACGCAAATATATATGATCAGCCAGAAGAAGTCACGTACTAACGTTGGAAATCACTGATTCATAATTGCACGCAGGTACTCGATGGTCTACCTGGTTGGATGTACGTGACACGAAAGTTGAGGCTGACAGTTCTTTTACTTAAAGTTTAATACTTTATTGTCTATTCACTTCATTGTCAGCTCTAGGCTATGTAAAGAGAGATGCACAAAATAACCATTTTTATTCATCGAGGACCTGAAAATGACTTCTAAATAAACGCCTCTCAAGAAAATGCACTCGGCATTGAATGGCATCCACGTGCGCCAGACTTGTAACTGTTGTGAAGGCCAAAGGACGATGTGTTGAAATTCAAGTGTTTAAACGTTTTCGCCGGTGTCTTTACTAATGTGTCATTATCACAAACTTTATAAACGAAATTTTCCTGTCCTATTTTGTGCAGGACTTTACCTAAAATTTGTTTCGTCCTTTTTCGGCCAGGATGTCTCAAATTTCATGAAACTTGATATCCACCTGCGCTTTCGAGTCACTCGTCGTCCAGCTTGGACTCATCCATGGTGCTCATGCAACAAATACTCCTCAGTCGGCTTGCATATTAGGAACCATGATGAAAAATCGTAGCGCAACCTATCTGTGGCTGGAGAATAAGTCACGTACTAACGTTGGAAATCGGTAGCTAGAGCGTCCTGTTCTCTAACCAAAGCACAGGGATGTAAATGGTGGAAAGAGATCAGACTATTCATTGCAGCCTGACAAAGTGGTCTTCACTAAAGAAGAAATATCCAAATCTTGTGCCACTTATGACTGGCGTTGGCGTCTTCAACAAACGCTGGTGTCATTGTTGTTAGGATCGAAGGTGATTCCGGCTCCATGATGTTTACAACGCCGTTATTGTATAGAACTATTTGTTCACATCAGCTATTCCCTACAGAGAGGTTGGGGCATGATTTTTCGCTACGGTTCCTAAACTGCCTCCCATGAGCCGGAAAAAAGATGTCCGATACCATCAAAATCATGAGCCTTTGCAGATTTTCCGTTGAGAATGAGGGACAAAGCTATTAAATATTTTTGCATCAGGGTCACCCATTTTCTTCTCATGTCTAAGGAATTTGGCTGAGGCAAAGTCACTAATATTAGTGCTATATTATAGTATCCACGTATGCAGGCACGCATAACCTCATCTAACCCTTTTGGATCGTTTTGTCTCCATATCTATCTGTGTTGACGTGCGCTACCCATGTGCGCACTGCACTTCCTTACTGCGAACAAAATTCAGCATGAAAGAGAACAATTAGTAAACTTTATTCAACATCCAGATACATTTGATACTCTTCTGCATGTGCTTGCAGCAGTTGAATCTCGTCCAGCGGTCCTCAAAGCTTCCACTCAGATGACCATATTGCAAGAGAAAACGGTCTGCTTGCTGTGAGAGCAGTTACACAATGATTAAGGACGCAATGGTCCTCACAGAAAAGTTTGCCGTGGAAATCACAGTGGACAGATAGATATGTTAGTTGTAGCTCAGTAGTAGCTGACAGAGGGTTATTTGTTGCAAGAGTCGGAGCTGACCCTAGACGACAACGACAGCAACTGGCCTATATAATCATTGCACACGTGCATACCAAGTTCCGTGGACTTTTTTTGTGCGTCGTATCCGACAATGTTGGAGTTCTAGTGAGACAGACTGTGCACCTGAATACCGTTGAGCACGTTTGTTTTTTTCCCTTTTACAGGTCTCCTGGATCCGCAAACCTGACCTACACATCTTGACCATGGGGACCGTGGTGTATACAACAGACAGGCGGATCGCGGCCGAATACATCAAGGACAGCGGCGGTTGGATCCTCAGGATTGCCAAGGCACAAGTCGACGATTCTGGAGTCTACGAGTGCCAGATCAATACGGAGCCCAAGAAGAGCAAGGCCTACAGACTCAAGGCAGTCGGTAAGCAAAATGTAGATCCCGACATGATACGACGGCGGTTGAAGTGAACTGGAGGCAGAGAGGGAGAGAAGAGGGATTTCTCCTTCATCCACTTGGACGAATTTTTGGCCCTAGTGCGTTCGTGCGTGTGTGCGTGTGTGCGTGCGTGTGTGCGTGTGTGCGTACCTGGGTATGTGCGTGTGAGCGTGAGTGCGTGTGTGTGTGAGTGCGTGGGTGCAGCGTGTCGGTTCCCCAATCACTTTCTTGTCGCGTGTCTTCATAATCCCTTGTGTGTATAACGGAAAGAGAGGCCCCATTACGTCGTACTTGCTGTGCAGGAGAACATGAATGCAACGAGCGAAAAAAAGGCCTCGCTTCGACCCAAAGCCTCTTGAGATATCTCTCACTCATAAGCGAACGCACGTGCGTGCGAACCCTCACGCACAAGCACACCCACTGGGTCTGTGGGAGACACACCAATGCGCGCGATGCCACAGCCAGCAATGGACACCAATTCCACAGACAGACTCCTCCGCTCAGCATCGCTCTCGTGTGATTTCCTTTCTTATTCCTCTGCCACGACGTGCATACGTCTTAAAGCCCACCGAGGCTCTTTATTGGAAGTCGAGGCAATTTTCTTGAGATGAGAGTAGCGCTGCCTGATGGATGTGGTGAGGATAAGGAGAGACGAGAGATCAAAGGGGAGAAAAAGGGCGAAGGCGAAGGTGAAGGTGAAGGAAAAGACGAAGGCGAAGGCAAAAGCTAAAGGCAAAGGCAAAAGCAAAAGCTAAAGTCAAAAGCAAAAGCAAAAGCAAAAGCTAAAAGCAAAAGCTTACAGGCAAAAGCTAAAGGCAAAGGCAAAAGCAAAAGCTAAAGTCAAAAGCAAAAGCAAAAGCTAAAAGCAAAAGCTTACAGGCAAAAGCTAAAGGCAAAAGCTAAAGGCAAAAGCAAAAGCAAAAGCAAAAGCTAAAGGCAAAAGCAAAAAGCAAAAGCTAAAGGCAAAAGCAAAAGCAAAAGGCAAAAGCAAAAGCTAAAGGCAAAAGCAAAAGGCAAAAGCTAAAGGCAAAAGCAAAAGCAAAAGCAAAAGCAAAAGCTAAAGGCAAAGGCGAAGTGGAAGTGGAAGAGGAGACAGATGACTGTCAAAAATGTAGACGAAGGCAAAGGCGAAGGTCCGAGAGGCGAGAGACGACTGTCAAAAACGTCATTGGCAATGAATCAATCTCGGCGTGAAGAAAAAAGAGAAAAGATACCCTTCCAGCTCTTGACATTCCCTCCTCTGCCCATTCTTATTCTTTCTTCCATTTTCCGGTCAGACAGGCTCAAGCTGTTGAGGCTCTTCACTCACTTCTGGCTGTATTATCTCACTGGTCCCAAGAGAGGATGAGTGGATGACGCTGCTTTTGGACGAGGGGAGCTTCTTTTTTGTCTATCTTTCTCCCTCTGCACTGCTTTTCCAAGTCTTTTTCTGGGTCGAAGGGAAAGGAATTTCATCCGCCGGACAGCACGGGTGCGGTCGCAGCTCCAGAGAATTAGGCATGCGAGCAATCACTGCACCGTTGTCAGCCACTCTCGGCGGGTTTGCAGAGCCCCTGCAGACACCCCGGTATTGACACACAAGTCCTTGGGTCAGAGGATGGCCGATATCTTCCCCTGCAGGGACGCGGGGGACAGCACATGTGGATAGCATTTTTAGTTGACCTCTACTGTCATTCTCGAGAGAATGAGAGAACAACTAAGAGTGCGTGCCTTGGAAAGGAGCCTCTGTGACGCATTCATTTTCTCCAAGTGGAGGCCTTTTGCAGCAGGACACTTCTTTACAACTTGTAACAGGGTGCGAACGGTGCAAAAACAACGTTGGACGTTCAAGCGCGTCACCCTGTACGTACATGCGCGAGCGAGCGCGCCCGTGGACGTTGAGGACCACAAGGACTACCTTGTGTCCGTGCAAAATGGTTCGCTTCAGGTCATCGTGCACGTGGGTGTACACGTTACGTATTGGTACTGTTCTCCCTGAAATACAGTTGAGGCCGCCAAATGGACCAAGGACAAATGAATCAGACGCTTGAATGGGCCCAAAGATCCAGAACTAAAACAAATGCACTGGGTTTTTTTAAAAGTAAATCATACTGCTAAAGGGGCCAGTGAAAGTGACATCGGGTGGATGCGAGGGCCCAGAAGTTGCCAGGATGAGGTACAGAATTTTGCGTGTCGAAGCCTATATGATGTTTCTGCAGGTTGCTTGGCAACTTAACTCACTCAGCAAAAGCTGCTGCAAGAAATGGCGTCTAAACGTTGACACCATTCAATGCCTCTGGCCAATTTCCAGTCAAATTTGCTACCCCTGACGTGGTCACTATGCTTATACCGGCCAGATGCATAAGTAGGCCGCCATATTGCTCAGTCCCGTCGTGGCCCGTTTCGGCGTCGCCGACCTCAGGTCCATACGGGTTTCCTTTTGAATCCCTACTTTTCAGCCGGTGTCTCCTTTTTATGAATTCAAATTCGTAATGCTAGGTATAAAGCAAGCGAGTGAGAGGTATCAGTGCAGTCTCATCTAATGTTTTCAAAAGCATTCAGAAGAAGGGCACATCTCATTCTTATTTGTGATGAGAAATTTGCTGCAGTCATGTATGGGTATAAAACCTCATCTTGCTGCTGGAGCTGACCTTACTGGCGTAGTACTCGTTTCTTGTCAAAGCCGGAAACAGTTATAGTGGCGCGCATTGATACATATGGGCCTCCTCGTACGTGCAGTACGTACTTAACAGGGAAGTGGCAAGCCCGCAAAATATTGCGAGAATGACGACAATATTTCTCCTGACGGGCCGGATATTTATGTGCTGGCCAGGGCAAATTCGAATTCTTAACGTTCTTTGTCTCTCTTTTTTGTACAGAAGAAAAGTTAGAGGAGAGAGAGAGAGAGAAGAGCCCCGAGAGATGATTTATTCTTGTGCAGAATGCAGAGAAAGTTGGGCCACAGCCAATGTTGACCAGAAGCTCGTGCATGTAATAGTAACTTCTTCAAGGGAAACGAAGCAACATCAATCTGCGATTGTGCCATGCAAATGGGCCTCCCCATTTCCTCCGCCATACTATCTTTTGCCTTAATTTATGACCCCTTTTCTCGCAGCAAAAGTTATCTTTATGCATAGGAATGTGGCATCGAAAAGCTCCCCAGTGCTGGGCTGTGGATCGTTTCCTGTATGGGCCGCTCATAACTTTGGGGGCTAAAATGCAGGAGGCAACAGAGAGTGAGAGTGAGAGCGAGAGACACGCAGCGTTTTTATATCTCAGTGTGTCCAGATAAAATTCTCGCCTTTTCTCATATTTCATGCTGCCACCTTGCATTCATTGCTCGCTTTTGACATGCATATTAGAACTGGTCAGACAATAATTTCAAGACCATTTCTCGGCCTCACAATCATGCACCAGAGCAGACTTCTTGGCTAGACGACTGCCCATTATACTCTATTTTACGCCACTTACATTCTGTTATTGTCTTATGCCCTATAATTTTATATTTATATATATATATGTGTGTGTTATCGTTTGCAGTATCCAATGCACAGATCGTCGACGGCGATCGCGACGTCTTTGTGCAATTTGGCAGCGATCTTCGCCTCACTTGCCACTCAAAAACGTCTCCGACGCCGCCAGCGTCGGTCGCCTGGCTGAAGGACGGGGTACGTGAGTAGTACGACGGCTTAGGGTCCGTTCACAATGGTGCATCTGACACAAACAGCCATCTTTCCTTCTCAGGTCAAGGTGTCTTCGTTGCTTGCGCGTGGCGGCATTTCCGTGGTGACGGAGAGTCGCCGGCGCACTTCCATGCTCCTCGTGAGCAGAGTGACCGCTAACGACGCAGGCGAGTACACCTGCGCACCCAGCAACGCCGAGCCGGACTCTGTATCTGTGCACGTCATACAGGGTGAGGAAGGCGCAATCTCATCTTCTGTGTGCGTGTGTGCGTGCATGAGTGCATGCGAGGGTGTGTGTTATAGAGACAGAAAGACAAAGACGGGCAGATAACGTCAAAAAGATGAAAACTTCCTTAGGTACGTGAAGGGGAATAGAAAGAACTAATGCATTTTCCTTCTTTCAGGTGCAGACCCCCGTGCCAACGTCATGGCCTCGTCCTCGAATCCTCCTCACTCAAGCTTTTCTATCTTCGTCTTTCTATTCAGTGTAAATCTACTGTTATTGTGAGCAGCAAATTTTTTTCCACGCTGTCATGCTAATTCCTAAGGCCTCATAAATACGAGTAGTCCATTCAAGGCCTTATGATCATCACAGGTGTCCTCCTTTGTCTATGTTATCCTTTCTTTTCCTACGTCTCCCTTGCCTGAAGAGACAGTCACAGGTTGCACCAGATGAAGCTGAAGGCAAAGGCAAAGGCAAAGGCAAAGGCAAAGGCAAAGGCAAAGGCAAAGGCAAAGGCAAAGGCAAAGGCAAAGGCAAATGGGAAGGCGAATGCCAAT
>JAAUXU010013246.1_pt1 | contig 25428 bp, 24 predicted proteins | sample 7278151 | NCBI WGS metagenome assembly JAAUXU01 (sample SAMN14350113, study PRJNA611818) | marine sediment metagenome | isolation source: surface marine sediment (1.8m) | place: French Polynesia: Moorea | collected 2018-08 | reverse complement strand
TGCTCTACCTCAGGGGTGCTCTACCTCAGGGGTGCTCTACCTCAGGGGTGCTCCACTTCAGGGGTGCTCTACCTCAGGGGTAGGAAGCCTAAGACCTTCCTGCAGCTGGAGTGCAATCTTATGTAGCTGGTTTACAGGCTTGTGTCCGAGGACAAAGATCCTTCAGAATTAAAATGGAAGCTGAGAAACAATGTTGAACAACTTAAGGAGGATCTCTCTCTAGTCCTTTTCTAGCAAAACTCTTTAAGACAAGAATTTGAAAGGTTGACAATCACCACACAACGCGGCATTACCCAAGTCTTGGTGCATGCCCAAAGGTATGATGTTGTGGACCAGCTGCATGAGCTGGTGCTCCCACTGCAGAAAGATTTTGGACTTCCCGCCCCTGCCTTTGAGGTTAGTCTCACCCATATTTTGTCACGCTCAGGCCCTCCTTCCCCATTCAGGGCCCATTTAAGGCCTTATGGCTGCCGAAGTAGGTGTCAAAAACGATTCTCTGCTCATTATAACACACTGCTTAATGTAGCAAACTTGCTTGGCCGAAAGCTCCAACAACAAGCGTCTGACTGCTCAACTTACACTGGTGTGCGTAGATAGATAGAAAGCATTGATGAGTTCTACAGTTCTGCAATCCGAACCAACTTACTGATTGTAGGGCGACTGCAAAGGACAGGGACACACTTGGCAGTCCGGTCCCAGGGCCGGGTCCCTGTAGTAACCCGTCGGACATTCCTCTTCGGGTTGCCTGCACTCGCCCTTCCATTGGCCGGTGGATATTCGATCAAATCCGGGTGCGCAGTCCTGCGTGAAGATGATTGGATTGCCCTTAAATGATCACCGTCAAGGATTAACTGATCTGAAGCAAGACATCCCAAAAAGACCTGGGATCATAGAACAGAGGGATGAGGCACGAGACGAGCACATGGGCCGAGGTCCCCTCGGTGGATCTGCTGCAGTTGGACATGTGTTAACGCACTGCTCTGTTCAATGCTCGTTCTTACGAACGGATCGAGTAGTCCTCATGCACTGCATGGACTTACGTGCACGTCTGACGTAAATGGGGTAGTACATAAGTGCACTACCGAATTCAACGTTGGAAACGCACTCCTCACCTCGCATGATATTCCTGTGTATCCTCTTGGGCACCTGCACTGCTCGAGGTAGACGGCAGAGCCGAGGTCCTGGTCGTAAGGGGAGGCCGAGTTCAAGATCAGGTCCGTCACCGTCGTATCCACCACATCCGAGCGATACTGAGCTCTGGGTTAATGAAGAAGAACAAGGAGTTTCTTGATGGCGTCAACTGGTGCACGTACGTGCTCCTACTGACGCACGTTGAGGTGTCATGGCTTGCAGTGCAACTCACTTGAGAAGAAGATTGTCCACATTGTCCAGCACCATCATGATTTCTTCCCTGCTGGCCGGGCTTTGACCTTGCTCCCCGGCTCGCCCAACCTCCTTGAACCACTGACCGGGCCAGAACCTGACCCGGAGCTCGTTTTCAACGCCGTCGGGGCGCAACTCGTTCTTCGGGATGTAGTGCACCAGTGTGTAGCCATTGCCCTGTAGTTTGAGAAAAGGGGGAAAAAAAGGTGACTCATCACTTCACAAGATGACATCACCATAATAAAATACCTGAATAATAAGATCTGGTCCTCTGTGTATGACATCTCCTCCAGCGAAAGACAGGGTGAACCTGAGGGATCCTCCAAAGGACTTGATGTTCTTCCCTTCTATTGGCAGCCTCAGGTAGACGGCCTCGTTCAACTTTGCCCTTAACCGATTGAGCACTTCCTGACGGACGGATACCCTTTGGCCTCGGGCAAGTCGTTGTATGACTCCCGAGGCTGAGAGGCTGCCTCCCTCAACAATGGACGGGGCCTCTCCGGGGGCCAGCCTTGCTGTCACAAGAGTGTACCCGTTGATGTCGACTGGTATCTAATTTTAGGAAATGGTGAAAAGTGCTGAGATAAGTACTGAGATAAATCAAGGCTATTTAGCCTCTTTTTCACCTCGCTGATGAATAAATCCTTGCTTCCTGTGCACTCGTTGGTGACGCCCAAGCAGAAGCAATCCAAACAGTCGGTGGGAACCCTGGCGTTGGCATTGAAAGTTCCTGGCTGACAAATTCCAGTAGAGCCTTTCAGGATCTGAAATACACCAATTTTGTTAAGCTCAAGACGTTCAGCGCATGCCATATTTTTCACTTACCACTATGGCATCTTGTCCAGGTTGTCCACATCCAGGGGACCCTGCGAAGCACGATCCTTTGCTGTTGATGGCCTCGCACGAGTAGGCGCCCTGGTCGAACTCGGTCGCATCCGGGCAAGTTATCTCACCAAATGCGCGATTGCCCTCCTACGAAGTAAAGGGTTATTGCTACTGCACATCTACACATGAAGACACTAAAGATGACAAAGGCTGAAGGCAGGGTTGTCGGAAGCTCCGCTTGGCCTTCCCCGTATGTCTGCACAAGAGACATTCTGCACGGTACCTGCGGTGCGCTTGTCTGAGTGCATTTGTCCGGCACGTGACCCCAATTGAGTCTCCAGATGATCTCAGGCGTCGGAATGCCCATGGCGGTGCAGTTGATCACGAAGGTGAAGGAGACGTCCACCTCAAGACGAGGCGGTGGAGACACCACGATCACGGGGGGCGCTACGACAAGAAGAAATCTATGTTGCTTGTGGTACAGAGAGAACTAAAGGATATTCGTATGCTTCAAGATGAGTTGCAAATATCCTGAATCAATACTGCACGTATGTGAGTACTAAAAACCAATGGAAGTTTAGGCTTGGCACTTACTGCAACCGATCTCATCGCTCTGATCTTGACAGTCCAGCTGTCCGTCGCAGTGAAAAGACCTGTGGAGGAGATACAGACACAAGTTAAGGGAGGGGGGGGACGACGGACATGCAAAATACTTACTTTGGTATGCATTGCTCAAGTCTTGCACACTGGAACTCATCGGTTGCGCACTTGGCGCCAGGAGGCGGAGGCCCACAAGCGCTTTCGTCGGTCCCGTCGCCGCAGTCGTCGTCGTGGTCACATCGCCAGGTCTTCAGGATGCAGCGGCCGTTCCCGCAGCGGAACTCGTTGGGCTCGCAACGGCTGCCAGAACCTTAAAGAGTGTCAAAATGCTCTTTGCCGGTGGTCGAGGGGCTGTAGGGAGACGAATTCGTCCCATCCTAACCACCACTTACTGCACGCCCTTTCGTCGGATCCGTCGTCGCAGTCGAACACCCCGTTGCACACGCTGACCTTGGGCACGCACTGCCCGCTGGCGCAGGTCGCCTCTTGGGGGCCGCACACGGGCACCGGAGGGAGCACCTGACCCCCAGTGTCTGGTGGGAGGAGGATAAAAAGAATGTAAAGACAAAGACACCCTGTAGTTAAATAGTGGCACTGCGAGCAAGGAAACACACGCAGATAGAATTAATTCACTTACCCGAGAGGCTGAGAAGGAAGATGAGTGGGAAGAAAGTTATCATCCTTCCTTCCTCAAGCCTTCTCGTCAACCTTTTGCAAACATGAGTGCAGTTTTGGATCGCCTTTGTTCTCACAGATAAAATGCTAATTATTGTCACTGGGCCAGGCCAACATCGGGCCCAGCAGCAGAGTTCAGTCGATGCAGCCAAGCATCTAAAAAAAAATCGAGGTACTTGAAGGAAAACTACTTTTTTTCCTCTTCCTTTAGCGGCTCCTCCATGCTGCTGCAGCCTCACATGTCCTCGTGCAAGTAGTAACATCTACGTACTACATGCGCACAGTATTATTCTTTGGGAGGAAACAAGAAATGCAACTTCGTGCACAAAAATGCTGGACAAAAAGTGCTGCGCATACAGCTGGAGCGGAGACCTCAAGCGTACTGTGCTTGACACCGCCGACGCTTGCTTCATGTCTGGGGTGCATGCAAGAAAAGGGCGTGCGGGCCCAGACAAGTGGAGCAGCACCTTCTTGGGGAGTGTGACATCAACCGACACCGTTGGAACCAAATCTATAGATGAGTCCTCTCCCAATGGGTCACGTGATGGCACCACTCACTTCCTCGACCAGACATTTACTGATGAAAAGTAACTTGTTCTTAACATATGCTTTAGTGCCTTCTTGTCAGGTTCTTCTGTCACTTCATGTCGAGGCAGCTGAAGACTCAGAATGCCTGGTTAACAGATCATCGCACTGATCTCACAGTCCCATTTGTAAATCTACCTGAGGCCACAGAAGAGTCTTTGGTCAAGCCACAATTGCTGATACTTCAAGGATGCCAACCGAAAATCACTGTGCAATTTGCAAAATGCTTCATCTACAGATTTTGGTTAAATAGTAGAATGTCGTTCTCAGGTCCATGAAGTTGTCGTGATGACCCAGGCAAAATGCCAAAACTTAGAGTTTAAACTTAAACTAAATCTCCTGTTATCCAAGAATCCATTGTGCGTATGTTCAGTATGTTATTTTCCTAATGTTTCTAGCGTTTCTCTGTGCTGATGGAACTAGATAAAGTCACGAAACATCGTAAAAACGAATCATAAAAACAAAGTGTCGAATGCACCAATCATCCTGTCACAAAGTTAACAGGAATAAAGAGCAGAATCTACACACACACACACAGAGTGAGTGACACAACCTCCGTCGGGATCATGACCCCAACGTTGGAAACAACTGAGGGCATTTTTGCTCACCTGGAATGACTGTGAGGTGGACTGGGATCCCGTTCCTGTGCTCCACCGTTCTACAGATGTACGTTCCAGTATGACGGAGCTGTGGAGAAGAAAACGGTCAAAATCGAGGTCGTCCGTCCATATTGAGACTCTGACCTCCACCAGCCTCGGCGAGGTCCGAGGCGGCGCAGAAGCTTTTGCAACAGTGCATGATCAATGAAAGTTGATGACAAAAGTTGCAGAACTCACGGCCGAAGAACTTTTCGCTCCGGACCAGGGGGTGCACGTGCAATTGTCGAGAACCTCTGCCATTGACAGTTGGCGCAATGCAAAGCAAATGTTACTACGGTGTTGCCCAAAGTGTCAGAAACTGCACAGACACGTGTCTTTAAGCAACTCGTGCACTAGTTTTGGATTAAACTGCCGCATTGTGGGCGCCAAAGTGAGTTGCAAATAGTAGTGCAGAGTCTTCTTCGACCCGGCCTGGAGGTCACGGCTGTCACAAGTTGGCACACTCGTCCGCACCTGTATGTTGGGCATCTCCAGCCTGCCTTGGCTCTGCCTCGTTCCTGGAGGAAAAGGAAGTCCATTTCCCGTGATCCACTCGACCTCTGCTCTGAGGGGACCCTCGTCTCGGCACTGGAACACCACCTCTTGGCCTACTTGAGGAAGCAGGAGTCAATTCGGGGCCGCCGGCACGAGCTGAGGACAAAATTTACCTTCTTTGATGCTTTGCTCCGTCGGGTACGTCCTCAGGTTGAGGTAGCCCTGCTGGAAGTCCGGACACTGGGATTCGTCGGAGCCGTCGTAGCAGTCGACCCGGCCATTGCAGTGCTGGATTTCCGGGAGGCAGCGGCTGCCGTCGGCGCAGGCGAACTCGCCCAGACGACAAGCTGAAGTGAGGACCGTGAGTGGTTGTCTGATCGAGTGCGATAGTTTATGGCAGTTGTCACGTACCCAGAGGACAATTTGCTTCATCTGCTCCATCAGGGCAGTCGAATTGGCCATCGCAGCGCCTGCCGGACTCAATGCACTGACGAAAGGCGCCATTCCAGCACGTGAATTGGTCATCACGACACTCTGGAAGAGAAAAGATGTCCGTCTCATACAGGGTGCGTCAGAATGAGAGTCAGACGGAATGTCCTTGTGGAGGTGTGGGCAAAATTCGTGTCTGACAATGCCTTGGGTGTGTCGTGCATGTGCAGTGGTCCAACTTGGACGTGTCGAACGGGGTCACACTTGTTTTTAACGGAAGTCCAAGCCCCTGCAGCCTAACTAAAGGTTCGTGTACACAATGACATGTGCACAGGGTGTTTCATGCTTAGCTTCAGTCAGTTTTTTGGCCATGAGTCCAAATGGTAAGGTTGCATTGGCCATATGGAATCTGCATAAGCCACATCGAAACAGAAAAGGGTCAACTTCTTTGCCAAACCCATGTGCGTCATTATCGAGACTCCTAAGTTCAAACCCGTGCATTTTTTGATCAAGCAAGTGTGCAAAATGCTTCCAGCTTCACTTTCCAGAGCACTTTTTGGACTCAGACTTCAGCTAAGTAAATCGCACCCTGCATCTCTGGGCATTTCGCACGTGCGAATGGTTAGCATTGCTTCATCACCAGGACAGATCTCAAAGTTATTGCGTGAGCCAAAGCTACATGACGGATCTACTCATTAGAGGATTAATCGACTGAGGAGCTCGTCAAAGAGACGCCATCACCACTTCCCCAGTGACCTGGACAGTCGAGTTCGTCCGACCCGTCTTGGCAGTGTCTTCGTCCGTCGCAGCGCTCGGCCTGGCTGATGCAAGTGCCCTCCTCGCAGCGGAACTCGTCGGTCTTGCACAAGTCTACAGTACATAATGTTGAATGACACTCTCGCGTAGTGCTGTAGCAAGTTGGCCGAGGCAAATAGTAGCGCTGTAGGGAGTCGGGACAAGTCGAGTCCGGCCGAAAGTTTGACTCGAGTCAAACCCGACTCGACTCCAGCACTGAACTAAATGTTACCAGCCCATAACAGGAAGGTGAACAGTCTCTTAGGTAAGGTAAACGCACATCAGGGTGAACGCCCACTTAAAGTAACTTAATACAGACATAAATTCTCGGAGTTTGCCAACATGTGCACATTTTGCCTTCAAATTGTATGGCCACTCTGCCCCCCCCCCCCCATTGGTCAGGATATCTCTGCTTCACTTGACACAAGACTTATGTGGTTAACAAAGTTGCCATTTTGTTTCACCTTCCTGCTACTTTGCTAGTGCTGAAGTGAGTCAGGAACAGCCACATACGAGCCGAGTCGGGCCAGACCCAAACCTGACGTAGGTTCTACCCAAACAGACTTAACACTCGCTCTTTGCGTGTATTTATGTTATACGCTGCACAGCCCTATCAGTTTATAGGTGTGAAATTTAAGGCTCAAAGATGTTGTAGTTACAATGCATTCAAGATGATTTCTTCGACTTTTATCAGTTGAAAAAGACTTTTCATGCTTTTCTCAGTTTTCCAGTAGACAGAGAGAAGAGTTTACAAAACAAAAAATTGCATCTTTGACAAAAACATTTGTTATTTTCACTCGCAGATTTAACTCGGATCCCCTCGTGATCCCGACCACTTTTCCTCATTTGTTCCTTAAGGAAAAAAAGTGATTCAGGGCTGACTCGAGAATCACTGGAATTTGCCCGTGGGAATATCTTTACTAATACATTTCGTGAAACGAATGAATAGACTTTAATTTGATTCGATGAAAGAAAAAAAATATTCTTAATATCAATTAAGTCAGCATTAATATTTTTAGTAATATTTCAGCATTAATATTTCCTCACTATATTTTCCGGGCTCTAAGGCGCACGTAAAATCCTGTAATGTTCAAAAATGGACAGTGCACCTTTTAAATCCAGTGCACCATATGTATAAATATAGAATAGGGAAATAGGTTGTGTTTCAACTGAACAATATTGAGATTTGTTTTGACGGATTTCAATCAAGTTTTATGTTGCTTCATGCTTCAATTAGGTGCACCTCAAAATCCTGTGTGTCTCACAATCCGGTGCACTTTATGATCCAGTGCATCTTTATATATTAAACCATTCATTGACATTGACTCCTATAATTTATTTCCGAAAAATACGGCACTTCGACTACTTCATCTGGCATTTAGCTCGATAACAAGAAGCAGCTTAACTTCCAGACGAAACAGAAAGTGCCAAAATCGAAGACAACTTTTGGGAATTGTGCTAAAACTAAAGAATTTTTCTCATTAAAATGTTGGTCAGCAGGACTTTTTGGGACAATGGAATATTTGCCAAAATTAAGAGTGCAAAGGTCGAACGACAACTGCTGACTTCATAAGGTGCAAGACCCCACCTCACGGTCTGTGAACAATGGGCGGAGACAGGGATTCCTCGCAACCAAGTTCACTCTGTGATTACCCCCAGACAGGACGTCAGTGACCCAAGGGAAGGTTCCCTCACATTTCGTTGCATCTCGAGTGGAGGTGAAAAAAATAGGTTGCGTGAACATTTGGCAAATATGAGGTTGCGCAATTACAACGATTCACCAAAGAAAATATGCACTATATGTTCTCTGGTGCTACTCGCTCACATTTAAAATTGTATCAAGGAAGTCATGAAAATCTAGAAGCCGAATTTGCTTGCAAACTACATTTCTCTGCCACTGGCTGCCATCTTAGGGCAGCTAAAGACAAACATGCCCCTCGAAATGATCTGCACCTAAAATTTTGTATGCAGATGAGTTGTGTAAGGATTCTGTACATCTTTGAGTACTTTGGCTTACCGCAGTCTCTTTCATCAGCAGCGTCAATGCAGTCGTAGTTTCCATCGCACTTCAGTGACTCTTTCACGCATGTTAAATCTCCACACTGAATTGTTCCAGGTTGACAACCTAAGTGGATCAGGAAAACTTGTAGTAGTAAACACTTATATTAGTTCTTCTGTAGTTTAAGCGGCTACCCCAAAGGAGGGTGGCAGTGATCTTGAGGAAGCTCATCATTTAAAAAAGGAAAACTTCCCGAGTGGAAGTAACAAAACCAAAGTTGTGGAAAACCCTTCAACCATGCTGAATTCCTCAGATAATCAAACTCTCATGAGCTTCGAAGGTCAATTTCAGAACTGCAACAAATAAAGCAAGACAATCTGGAAGCCAAATTTGCTACCTACTCACATCTCTTTATCCATGGCTGCCAGCTTGGTGTAGCTGAAGACAAGTGTGCCTCTCAAAAGGGTTTGCACCCAATGATTGGGCAAAGATTCTGCTCATATACGAGTACCTCCACTTACCACAGTCTCTTTCATCAGCAGCGTCAATGCAGTCATAGATGCCATCGCACCTCAATGACTCCTTCACACACGTCCCATCCCCACACAGGATGGTTCCAGGTTGGCAACCTAAGTGGATCAGAAAGACCCATGTAGTACAGTTTCCTTCTGGGGTTACGTAGTTACCCCAAGGGAGGGTTTCTCAGAACCCTAAGGAAGCCCATTATTTTAGAAAAGCATACAGTTCCGTGTCATTTGGGTTTCTTGGACAGAACGAGGCCCCCAGAGAGTGGGTAAGTGCAGGTGGGTTTGGGGTGGGGGGTGAACCTGGAGTGTAGGAGGATCGTAATGCACACGTTGTATGATTGCTTTGTGGAGCATGATTGGTGAACAGGTTACTTTGGGAGGGTCACGCTACATACACTTGCCTCCAAAAGCATTTGAACACCCGTCAGAGGGACGAAAATACTGAAATGTCGTCGTGCTTTTTTGGGAGCATTTTCAAATTTTTTTTGACTGCTTGAGGGGAGCACTCCCCTCCAGACCTCAGACACACACACACCCTGTGGCTCTGCCACCACCCACCTGCTGCCACTGTGGCAGCAAGTCCCTTTTTGGGGGTGTGCATAAGTTTTCAAACACTTTTTCCTGCTGCTGTAACTTCCTTAATATTGCAGCTACATGAACTGTATTTATATCATTGGAAAACTTAAAGTCTCAGCAGTTGAACTTATTACATTCATTATAGAGAAATTGCATGTAAAAGGCAGCACTGGCCATTTTGTCAGTGCAGTTAACTTGTCTACTGGACTAAATAGAATCATGCAAAACTCCATTAATGTTGAAGCTGCACAAACTATACTTACATTGTTGGAAAGCTTGAAGACTTAGTAGTTGAACTTTTCACTTTACTTTGGACGAGATTGCATTTTAAAGGCAGCACTGTTAATTAAGCAAAAAAAATTACTACATATGCTCACTTCTCCACTACAGAGCAGGTGTTCAAATACTTTTGGAGGTAAGTGCATGTTAACGATATCAAGATTTTGGTCGGAAAGTCCTTCATTACTTAAAGATGTCGGAAAAGCCAAAAATATTTTTTTGTCCGGACTGACTTTAACACTTTTATGTTGCAATATACACAGGGCTGACATATATGAGTGTCCGTTGAACATGTCCATTAGCTTTGCAGGTGCACACTTTGATCGGCTCTGTAGTCTTGACCAAGTCATGATGACACAAATGCAAAAGTTGACATGACGACGGTGCAAAAAAGCCAACTCGCGTAGTTGCTTGATGAGAACAGTCAACTGTTCGTGTCCTTGTTGTCGTTGACGAATGAACCAAGAGGCGAAAGAGAAACAAGTGGGACACTTGTTGCTTTACGTGGAAAAGGAGCAACAACATCAATGGAGACTCATCTATGATAGCGCTGCAATGTGGCACTTATTTTTCTACCCTTTGAATTAAACAAAGTTTTCACAAAGAAGAATAACAAGCTTCAGCATATTCCTGAACAGATAAAATCTGCTGTATAAATCTCGTCAGTCCTATTATTAGCTTCCTGCAATGAACATTCTTTAAACAGTCTTACGCATCAATGCGTCAGAATGATGCTTATACATTTCAACTTACTGCTGCAGTTTCTCTCATCAGTCCCGTCGAGACAGTCATACTCGCCATTGCACTTCAACGACTCTGTTACACACGTGCCATCCCCACACTGAATGGTTCCAGACGGACAACCTAAGGAAAATTGATGTAGTACAATGATCTCTATGGATTAGACCCCAAGGAAGCCCAGAAAAGCAAACCGATCTTTGGTTCCTTAGTGAGGGTAAGAAAATCAGGCATGCCAGAATCTCAGTTGGATATGATCTGTTGGACAACCTCAAGGATTGAGGCCCTCTACAGAATGGAAGTTTTCGTCAAGGCCACATGCTCACCCACAACGGGACAATCTCTCTCGTCGGAACCGTCTCGACAGTTTTGCACGCCGTCGCACCTCAGCAAGTCGTTGAGACACTTGCCGCTGTCGCTGCAGCGGAACCGTGGAGGGTCGCAAGCTGTGGTAGGGTTGAGGAGGTCAACTCTCTCTTTATCGCAAAGGTCAGTTCCTTGTACGCATACGTGTGCGTCCCTATACTCACGGCATGCTGTGTCGCTCTCGTCTGAGCCGTCCATGCAGTCGGCGACGGCGTCGCAGACACGCTCGCGGGGAACGCACTCGTCGTTATCGACGCACCGGAAGTCGTCTGGGTAACACGGCCTAAGAAGACGCGAATGCGGTCTTTGCAGCAGATCTGGGACGAGGGGGTCACATACCTGGAGGGACATCCAAACTCGTCTGAGCCGTCGATGCACTCCGGGATGAAGTCACACCTGGTCACGCACTGCCCTCCTCGGGGACACTGGTACTGGTCTGGACCACAGGCTGCACAGGAGGGAAGACACCTGCTCGACATGACCGGCTCGGGCAATAACGACGGTTGTGCACTCACTTGGGATGCATCCTCGCTCGTCTTCTCCGTCGGGACAGTCAGCGGTGCCATCGCACCTTGAGGTGTCGGCCACGCAGGAACCGTCTACGGAGCAGGTCATTTCGGAGGACTTGCAGGGACAGCCCTTCTCGTCCTCCTCATCCGAACAGTCCACCACGTCGTTGCATATCTGTGCCGGCGTGAGGCAGAAGTTGTCCGCGACGCAGCGCTTCTCCTCTTCTTTGCAAGGACAGCTGAGCTCATCCTGACCGCCCGGACACTGCTTCTGGCCATCGCAGACGTCGGCCTTTGAGACGCAAGGTCCTCCCGGTCCGCACGAGAATTCTTCTGCTGGATTGCAGCCTAAAGATGGACGTGAGGTCAAATCTACAATCCTCATAGATAGCATTCCCGAACGGTCGTTGAGCAAGAGAATCCGCCAGCTCAACAACCTGAAAAAGTATAACTAGGGCATAAAATGCCTCTTAATCGAGTGCTTTTTCAGCCTCAGTTCACCGCTATTGACGTGCCACATTTTACGACCTATGGAATGGAATGGAGGAGAACTCTGGAAATCTCCCGAATGGACCTGCCGCAGTTGGATATGTTAAAAAGACTTCTTCTCCAAGGCGCTCTTGGACAACTGGCTTGATCCAAGACTGAGCGGTGCACGCGGCTTTGACCTTGGCAGTCTCAATAGTGATAAATGCGGCCTGGGGGATAAAATTTTTCTGCTCTGATGCCAATTTTAAGGATTCCGGCTGGCTTGAAATGTAAATTAGGGGTCAGCTTGTCCAATTAATAGGCAAAAACCCGACTGAAGTAAAGAGCACCCAGCATGTACTAAGAACCAGATAACTATGGGTGTCCCGTAACGACTCACTGACCTCGGACGATGACTGTTGCATTGCCGGTCTCTGTGACACTTTCGACCGTGACTGAGCAAACGTAGACGCCGGCATCATCCCGGCCGACACCTTTAACCCGGAGGCCGCTCTCCGTCGAGAGCATTTCCGCGGCCGATTTTTCGTCATCGCGGCGATACCATTGGAACAACGCGTCTCCAGCCACGTCTTCGGGGACGCCACCAGAGAGAGTGACGGAGCAGTCCAAGCTGAAGGATCCGCCGATGACCACGACCACCGTAGCTGGGGTCACCCGTACGACGAATTCGACCGGAGGGACTGTCGTAAAAATCGCAAGCCTTATTATCATGGAAGAAGTTACTGGTGGAACGTTGATGGGTAATTCGTGCAAACGTGTTCAGTCCAGCAGAAAATCTCCAGGAATGAGTTCAAGAAGACTTTCCTACTCGTCATCACTTGCATTCTCTCACCTATGGTGGTGGTCTCGTTCTCCTCCTCCGGGGGCCTGGTCTCGAAGGTGACGTTGTCGTAGTTGGCACACTCCGCCTCGTCCCAGGATAACTCCTCTCGCTGATCCTCTTCCTTGGGGCAGTCTTGCACGCCGTCGCAGCGCTGAACCTCGCATATTCGAGTCTGCAGATCTGGACAGGCGATCTGCGTGTCCGCCCGGCAACCTACGGGCTGAGGTGACGGTTGTGGCAGGATGCCTAGAGCTGGAGCCGGAGTCGGGGCTGGAAAGTAATTTAACAGATAACGTGCATGTGTTCTACAAGAATCCCCGTCTGCAAGTGCAGTAACTTGTACCAGGACAGTTCCTCTCATCCGAGTCGTCGCTGGGACAGTCGACCTTTCCGTCGCAGCGGAGGGACTTGTCAATGCAGGTGCCGAAGTCACAGCTGAACTCCTCAAAGTCACAACCTACGTGGCATAGAGGGGGAAATTGTTCGTTGATTATTTAGTAAAGCCATAAGACACGAAATGTCGTCTCTGTTCCCTCGTAATGTAGTTGGAAGGAAAAGGCAACCCTGAACGACATGCTCATGGAGAGGACAGAGTAAGACTGCTAGGAAGTGTCTCAACGCTAGTGGTGTCTGATCGTCAGTGCATGCAGTAGGCCTTAGGTGGGCGTGCAGGGTGCGATTTACGTTTAAGTTACCGTAGTTGTCACCGGTTAATGGAACACCGGTCAATATGGAAAAACCACTCAAAGTAGTGGAAGTGCCTGATCCCGGTGTTTGGTCTCGATGAATTCATTGGATAATGTAGCACTGCAATGGTTAGTGCAGCAGGCTTGAAAATGCTGCCAGCCTTGGATTTGCCACTTTTTGCATTCGCTGCTTGTCCTCTCATGCTTCGCAAACGCCACCAATGTTTTTGCCACCCCTCGAGGCCCATCTGAGGCCTGCCTGAGTAGATCTCAGAAACGATTCTCCACTTATCATACCACACAGCTTGAATCTGCTCGGTCCAAAAGCTGCTACAAAAAGCTGTGACCACTGTGGTTTGTCAGACCCAGAATCCACAGCTAAATATACCATCTGCTTGATGGAACCTGTATGAACAGCAGTGAATTTATACAACACCTCTTGCTGCCAAACCCATGTCCATGATCGTCGAGACTCCCAAGTTGTGCCTGTCTGTCTTTTGACAGGGGTGCGAAAGGGCTTCACAGACTAATGTGCTTCACTTCACATGTCCAGCAGCAGCAGGTCCACTTTCCACAGCTCTTCCAAGCATTTGAGACTCTTCTCCCAAGGCTCCCCATGTGTGCATCCCGTCACCGACTGAAGCTTTGCTCATCGCACCCTGTACGCAGTGTCCAGTACGGTAAAGTGAGAACTGTGTACTACGTGTATTCCTGTCAATATTGTGGCACTATATTTTCCTCGTTTTGAGGTGAATTCTGATTTGTCCGGGGCCTCAGGTTGCATTAGGGCGGGGGCCCGAGGACAATTTGAGGCCAAGGATAGGTCAAAACCTCTGTCAAAATGAGGGCAATATGGTGCACATCACGGACAGGCAACTTGTAAGTTGACGCAAAATTGTTGCCTTCCACCTGTAATAAATTTTCCGCGGAGAATACTTAGTGCTACAATGAAGAAATTGGGCTATACAGTAGAAAGCCGGGATTCATGTACCTTTGTATATAGTCTTGCTGCGCACTGGCAGTTGGTACGTTAAAAAAGTGATTGTCTGAATTCTAAATGTATATATGTGCCTAACATATCCCAGCTGTCTCACTACACTATATTCATACATACAGCATAAACGTACTGTATGGTAACTTCAGAACATGGAGGCTCGCAGTGTCTCCGCTGTCTAGTAAAAGATGCCGTGCAGTAAAGCGACAATTTTGCGTCAAGTATAGAAAGTTCTGCATCTGTGGGAGCCACCACCGTTTTTCCACTGCAACTACGCCTACGACAGGAGAGTTGCCATACACGGTATAGCAAGGAAGACTTTGTATTTCCCTTTTTCTTAGCAGAGCGAACGCCCTTTGTCACTACCTCCTCCATCCACCACCGCGCAGTTGATCTCGTCCGACCCGTCGAGGCAGTCCTTGGTGCCGTCGCACCTCTTGACCGCCTCCACGCACTCTCCGGTGCGACACAAAAGGTGGAGGTCGAGTCGGCAAGTGTTCGAACGAGCACCTGGCGTGGACACTTCAAGTCTCATTGCTGTCGTTGTAAACCCCACACTGGATCGGGACTGTGTTGACGGTGACTACCTAGCTCTACGCACGCACATACACGTCCAGGGAGACGTCGCATTACACATACCGGTACATGCTGTACGTTTACTGCATGCAGTGCACAGCTCACATGAGTTGGACGTACACATGAGTAGGAGGATAAACATTTTGCGTGAATCCCCAGTAGTTATTCATACTTGCCTTGTCCAGAGATGAGCCTCCACCAGGTGCCCCCTTTCATAGAGGGCCTAAATGGCACCCCTGCTACTCGGCCGACACTTAACACATCACGCCGGAACACCGTCTTCAGCTCCTCGGAGTCGGAGTTGCCCTTCGACCCCACGTCCACCAGCACCAGAGTCTCCAGGTCCGTGTCAGTGGGTCTGACGTGATAAGGACTTTTAGTCACGATGAGTTTTGCGAAAAAGGGAGAAAAACCACTCACTGAAAGCGCAACACCGTCGCGGTCTGCCTGCCCTTCACATCTGAGAACGCCCCTGTGATCTCCGAAGATATCTTGCTCGATATCTCGCGGAACTTGTCTGAGTTCTGATCCAACAGGGCAGCGTCCCAAGAGAGTACCAACGTCAACGTCAGGCGAACAAATATCTGGAGATGTTACGGACGCTATATGTAGTCACATTGTTCTTTAAGAGAAAACAACTAAGAAGTCTGACGACACCTGTTCCTGGTGCTCCATGGACTCCTTCCCCTCGCTGGGCTCGTCACCAGAAGACTCGACGTACTCGTAGCCATCATCGTCGTCGTCCCCGTCCTCCAGGTCGTAGTCGACAATGCCAAGATCTCCGTCATCTTCACCGGAGCCATCATCTCCGGGTTCCACCAGGTACCCACTAGAGGGATACGGCTGCTGGCGCTTGACCCGGTCACCGAAAGACGAAAGGATGTTGTTGCTGGGCTGACTAGACATAGGAAACTGAAATGGCGACCAATGATGGACGTTAATAATGCCTGTAACATTTATACGAGATGTCTGGAGTCACACACGAGAGTATCCGTTAGAGAAAACGTGTACTTAGGCATATTCATTTTTTTAATCTCTAAAGTATGCTACAATTGTTGTAAGCTTCCCTCTGAATCCATGCTCGTCCAGTGGAATGAACATTTGGTCATTGTCTGTGTCTCTTCGACCACGAGAGCTCTTTGGCTCTGCAGTAAAAGGGTGAATAAGAGAGGGGGTTCATTTTTTGACGACGTCTCCACTACTTGACATTGGGTAACAAACCTAAGACGCGCTCAGTCGTCAAATTGTACAATTTTGATGTTTTGACCGAGTCCAATGTACACACTCTACTCGACAACGAGATAAGTTTCAGGTGCTAATTTGTTCCAACTGACAACACTTTTAAGGAGACATAAATCATTTCTAATTCAATGTACGTAACGCATATAGTGCATGAGGGCTGTGACGTCCTTCTTTATGATGTAGTCGGGGGTCACCCAGTTGGGAACTGGGCAGGGCTCCTGCAAGGCCCAGCACTGGTATCTGGAGCTCGCCATCAAGGCCATAAAGGTTACCCTGAATGCGAGGCATATTTGGATCATGCCTACAAGTTGCGTTGACATTTTTCCTTTGATATTGTCAAGTGGCACCAGTCAAAAATGTGACGGAACTCCTTGGCCACTGCGTTCACCTCATGGCTGCTGCTCTGCGCCTGCAGCAACGTGGATATCAAGACTCAGGTCGTGTCCTACAACGTGCGAAGCATGTTTTCTGTCAATGGGGAGAGAGATGTGTTGCTACATGGATCGTAAGAGGACCGAGAAAGTTAGCATCATGCACCGTGAGGGAAAAGAGTCTTTGTCAACAAAGCTATCAATCTGGGTCAATACAGTTAAGTCAACGTTGCTCGGGCTCAGCAATTCTCCATAGGCGCTGCGCACAGTACCGGTATGTGTGCAACTGAAGGAATCTCTGTCGTTGCATAGTATGCTCGAAAACGCGCCACCTAAGGTTCGATTGAGGTGTCTTTTCGCATGCAACGTATGTTTCAAATATTTAGCTACATTTTGGTCATGGTCACAAATTTTGGGCAAAACTAGGCTAAATTTTCATACATTGGTGACCTCTTACGTGCAGGTCATCACACTTTTAAGCACAACATCACTTGGCAGCATTGATGCAGGCGTGCAAAAGTATTCTGGGTGATGCCATTGAGAAGAACGTCTCTCAAATACATGTTCCAGGCAGCCCCGTTACTATGATATGATCTAATGGTGGTGTGTACAGTGCTAGTTTGCCATTTCCTTTTCACATATTTTGTCAAAAAAAGTCCTCAAGATGCCTAAAATTCGCGCGAAGATGACATATTTTTAGCCGAAAACCACATATTTTTCCGCTCTCTGTCATTCATCAGTCCTGACGATGACGACAATGTCATTCGATCAATTGCGAGCTGTTTGAACAGGCAAATATTACAATCTTTGCACTGTGCGCGCACGTGTCTAATACAGGTCACGCGAGCTTTGTGCCTGTTGTTGCCGATGGTGTTTTTTCCCCCGCTGCCCACGGCTCTGACCCATTCATCCGCCCAATAAGGAGTCAGCGCTCCTTGCCTGGTGCTTGGCAGCTCTTCAAAGGGTTGGACTGATCACGACTGAATCATCGCCCGGGAGGGGACACATGGAAAAACATTTATCTTGGACCTGGCGGACTTTGAAGATTCATTGAAAAGTGTGACAAAGCAAAGTGACTTCCAGGATTTTTGCTGGGAACCTCTTTTTTCTGGCTTATCTTTGATAGCCCCCTTTTATTTTCCTGCCCAAAGCAGTGAAGTCAAACTCGATTTGGAAGTGTCGTTCGGGCTCTCTCTCGTTAAAACAGAGAGAAAGAGAGAAGATAGTGAAAGAAATCTGTGTTTGCCATCTAAAGACATTACTCTCATTGCCATATTGGAACGTGCTGAACGTAGCGCACACGACCGAGTATATAACAACAATGCTAAAGTCTGGCATATGGACAGTTTTACGTGACTCGCGCAGACATAAACGTTTTCAACGCATTTTGGGCCCTCTTTTCCGTATCAAGGAAGTGCCTAACGACAGTTTATTGGCATAACTTTATTGGCTCTCATGTACGCACTACCTATATTAATCCTCATCTGCAAGTGGATGCTGAAAAATATTAACATTCGTGCTAAAAAAAAAAAAACAATGCGCCTGATATCAGTAGAGAAGACTGAAAGTCTTAATAAGGCTGATCTGTCCGGTCTGACTCAGACGTGTAAGAAATTTTCCATCAGCTTATGATCATCTTAAGAATGATCAAATACTAAAAACTTCGGAGATTTAGCTGAGCATAATTATTCGTATGCATTAGCGTCAATAGTGAAATGCAAAATTCTAATTTTAGAATTTTGTCGATGCTTTATGTTGATGTGGACTCTGCTGCTCAGCATGCGCATACATGCGGTGCTTTTACCTCATGCGTGGCGACCACATTAACTTCGGTCACTTAGAGACGATGATCATGGGTAGAGCCCAGTATTTTAAGTCATTCGCCTGCACATCAATATTTTATATGTAAGAGCCTTTTCGACGATCACAGCGTCAAAGTCTTTCTGGAAATGTTCATGCTTAAGTTTCTCCATGCTCAAAAGATCAATGAGATTCGACCAGGCTGATATTCTTACAGTAGAGCAAATCCTTAATGCCAATCATCCGAACATCTCGAAATATGGCCTGAAAATCCTGCCTCTGGTCACCAAGCCCAGTAGTTCTTCCTCTCGCTGCTTGAAAACAGCATTGGGATTGGTTGCCATCGACCAAGACCAGTGGCGACCGTCCAGGACTGGACCAAGTTCGTCCGCACTCTGATGGACACCAAAGATCTCCCGTTGCGCCGTAAAAAAACTTGGAAAAGCTGCCTTGTTTCACTGCCTCCAATCATCATTTCTCCCTCCCCAACGCAGGCAGGAAATATGCAAGCGCCTGCGCGGGAGTTGAGTTGCAAAAAAAAACCCCGAGTCTCCCACCCAAGTTGGGAGTAAGAGAGAAGATAAGCAAAGCACAGGTGAGCGCTGCAAAACCGATTTTTGTTGGAGGAAGAAAAAGTCGACTTGACCCCGCTGTGGACACCAAAAATGGCGTCAAACGCAGGACCTGAACAGTTTTTGCGGTAGACGGAGAATTCGCCAAAACAAAAATGAAATTGCAATGAGCCTCCAAGGAGGAGCGAGAGACCTTAAGGCCAATTGCAAAGTGTTGTCGAACTGAAACCAAAACGACAAAAGTTCTGGTTGTTTATGCATCACATTGTCCACTTGGTGGTATTTTCGGTACACACTGCACAGTTGTGAAGAGACTTTGGATACTCTATTAGACCAAAATTTGTAGATGACTCATTTTACATATTGAACGAACAGTGATGACTACAGAGCAGCAAGTTGGCATCTCACAAGTATCTGCAATTCAGGGTTAGCAACAGACTCTTCTGTGGCATTAAGTACAGTTGAAAACCGTACTCAAAATCAGTGTTTATATGTGATGATCCGTTAACCATTTGGCATCAGCTGCTTTGATGTGAAGTTGCAGAAGAACAGGTGACTCTGACAAGGGACTACTGAAGTGAAAACAAGTTACCTTTGATTACTAAATGTCTGCTTGAGAAATTCAGCTGCGGCCCCCAAGAATCCACTATCTCATTAGACAATGAGCAAGAAGTTATGTGAATATTTTGGTCCAACAGTGTGATGTTCAAGTGTTGCCATTGATAGTTGAAACCTTTAGCTGTCAATTGACTCCAATGTTTGTTACTTTTGGCCCCAACTTGGTCTCATTTTGTGTTCCAGTCCCTAGTCTCAGTGTACAGTTTGATGTCTCCCCCCTCCACCTATTCCTATACCAGCTCCACGCTCATACGTAGTCGTGTGCATATGAGTGGGTGTGTCTGTCCCTCTGTGTGCGCGCGTGTTCTCTCTCTATGCGTGTCCTCTGTGTGAGCGTCTTCTCACCCTGCACATTTGTTCCCTCCCTCTTTGTGTGTCCCTCTGTGTGTGTGTGTGTGTGCGTGTGTGCGTGCGAGCGCGTTCTGTGTGCATCGTGATATCAGTTAGCATTACTTAGTATAGGGCGGGCTCTGGACCATTCATCCTGTGATGACGTCTCATCATGTGGTGGAAGTTTTGTCTTCCTGATATGGAGATGAGAATTTCACTCTCCATGATGAAGGATTCCTGCCACAAGCTGTGTATCTACAATGCTACAGTGTTGCTCACAGAGGTGCTGCCACAAGTCCTTAGCCAGCCGGACTTGCCACACCAGGACCAGAGATGGACAGGATCAAGCTGCAAAATCTTCAGTCAGCCATTTAGGGGCGTTTTTTTTCTTCTTTTAGACCTCCTAAAAACTTGAGCTAAAAAAAGAGCTGGTCTGGATTGAGAGAAAAATCTTCCAAGGACTGAAATAGTTTGTTGATCTTTGAGCTCCCGTGCAAAAAAGGTGTATTTAGCACAATAATAGGTGAAGTCAGCGGTCTCAAGTTTCCCCCTCCGGGCAAAATCGCCCGGGGAAACTCTCGACGAGGAGTGGACGAAAATTCACCATTGTGCGATCCAGAAGACGAGTGGACAAGATGTGTTGTACACGAAAAGGATTGCCATAGATTTTTGGCTCCAGTGGGAATGATTGCGTTGTCGTCGGGGTTTTTGTCCATCCCTTTCCACGTCTCTCTCCCTTTTTTTTTTGTCTAAACACCCTTCCTCGGGTGCACTTTTGAGTCGGCTGCGCGGAAGCAGCGAAAAATCTGTCTAGAGACTTGAAATGAATGTGTAAACACCTCGCACTTATTGGGCCAGAAGCAGGATTCTCAGTCGTTGTTGCGAAGAAGTCGACAAAACATGACTTGGGCACGGAGGCAGGTTGATTGCCCGGCTCAGGCTGCGAATCAATTCAGATTTTTGCCTGTTCTAGACTAAAACATTCGGGGGGGAGACCCAAAAAGCTGTTGCTGGGCGGGCGTTACTCAGACCCGGGGCACTCGACTCCTCTGGGCCCTACTCGTATTTGCTACAATATTCGAGCACACTAGAAGTGAAAATGAACTGGACGCACTGCATGAGAAGGAGCGGGCTTGGTCACAGACTGCTCATACAGCTGCACTGCACCGACATCCGCTGTTGGCAACAGCAGTCTGTGACGAAATCAACTGGTTGTCACTGGTTACGAACCAGCGAATCCAGAGCAATCTAGATTGCTAATCTTCATCATCCAAATCCGGCTGATTGTTTACGCAAAAATCCAGCATTGCAAAAAAAGTCCCCCTTTGAAGGAGGCGCGAAAATGGATCCCACTGCACTCGAGTATTTCCTGCTACTCGACTCGACTACTCGAGCTGTCATAGATGGCAATTCACGACCATCCCTAGCAGCAGCCACAGCTCCTTTTTCAAGTCTTCTCACTCACCTGATACCTGGCTGCAACTTGACCGATTTGCACTAACAACAGCAATGCGCAGGGCAGCAGAGACGGCGACGGCGACCACGATCTCCGTCTTCGTGTCCTCGGCCGCCGCCGCCGCGGCCGCCATCTGGACTGATGCCGACGACCACCCAGGTCGGGGAGGAGGAGAATTTCACCCATTTCGCTCGTTCTTTTATCGTCCGTGTCTTTTTTACTCCCTCCACCTTTTTGTGTTTCGCGGCTTCTCTGGTCTTCAGCGACGAAAGTTGGCGTTCGTCAGGGCCGAAAGTGCCCACTTTTCGCAGTTCAACGATGGCTTCAGCTGTGTCGTTCCAGGTCAGAACTTTACGTGTCTGCTCATTTCGGCATAACTGCTTTGCTGTCACTTTTCCTCTTTTGTCTCGGGTCAGGAAATAAAGGAGATCTTTAAAGAGCCCTTTTCAAGCTCTTCTTGTACGCAACAGTGGAGTCATTGTGCAGGGTTTTTTTTGGCAAAAAAAAATTTCAGCCGCGCCCCAGGAGGGAAAAAGAATTTACGTATCTTACTCATTTTATAGACTCTCGCGATAACAAGTCAATCACTTGAGGAAGAACGAGGCAAAAAGAACCAACTTACGTAACTTGCCCCCCCCCCCCAAAAAAAAGTAGCCTGAATTTGTGCTCAACAATTAACACTCTCTCGACATGAAAGGAGCAAACAGTGAAGTTCATTCTCGCTCTTGCCGTTATCACATTTCGTCTTCAGCGTGCTCGTCAGGCCTAAATATCAGCTCTTCTCCGCACTCCGGAAGGTCTTCATTGAAGCTCTTCTTCCCCTCTTCACTCATCTTGTGCGGGGACGCAAATGTCTCCTTCTGAGCACATCACAGACGTTGGCTTCGTACCTGGACAGAATTTTTCGCCCGTGCAGATTATAAAGTAATTCTTTTGGGGGAGCTCAGGTGACCCTTATTAATCCGGTTTATCAGCCAGGTGCTTTAACTCGTTGTTTTGTGTCTCACTTGAGTCGTGCTCAAGTCTGTGAGTGCGAAACTAGTTGCAAAAACAGAAGCTTTGTGTGGATAATTCGCAGGTGAATGAATAATTAGACGACGTCCAACATCATGATCAGACTGATGCTTGAGCTCGGATTACACTACCCTGCGGGGTTCATCATGATGGACAAGAACGGTGAGTTTAATCCACTCTCCTCCCCCCTCCTTCAGGTTCCCCCCCCCCCTTCAGATCCCCCGTGCAAATATCATTGGTGACAGCATAAATGCAAAGTTCTGCCTACAAAGCTCTCTTTCTCTCATGCACAGTCTATATATTCACGTGGCTTCCTCATTCTCTTTCTTTCCACCTCACACCCTCTGTTTAAACAAATCGTTGAACTGCCTCATGTGCTGGGTGCGGAACAATATGTGGTTTTCGGCTAAAAATATGTCATCTTCGTGCGACTTTTAGGCATCTTGAGGACTTTTTTGACAAAATACGTGAAAAGGAAATGGCAAACAAGCACGGTACACACCACCATTAGATCATATCATAGTAACGGGGCTGCCTGGAACGTGTATTTGAGAGACATTCTTCTTAATGGCATCACCCAGAATACTTTTGCATGCCTGCATCAATGCTGCCAAGTGATGTTGTGCTTAAAAGTGTGATGACCTGCACATAAGAGGTCACCAATGTATGAAAATTTAGCCTAGTTTTGCCCAAAATTTGTGACCATGACTAAAATGTAGCCAAGTGCATGGAACATATATTGCATGTGACAACTTATTTTTCCGCTCTCCACTGATGTACTTATGTGAAAGTAAAATAAAGAGAGAGTTCGCAAGGTTGCCTAACTATGCCCCTTCCCCGTAATTGATAAGTCACAATATAGTAAAGGTACAGCAGCCCGGGCACAACATTACTCATGTTTGCAGTCGGGGGTCTTTGGCTCAGGTAGATGCGGGCTTGAAGGGGTGGGTGGGGGAGGGGGAGGGGGAGGGGTGCACCTACTTACTTACATGACCTGCAGAGGCCCCACTTAGCTGGGACTAAGTGAAAAAATGTTTCACACTTTAAATACTTTCCTAAGTTCCCCGCTATTATCAGTTATAACCTGCCAAGACGATACTTTTGCGCTCACTGCTTAGTCTTTGGGGAGCTAAAAGGAATCACCACCAACGGTCTGATCAATGGACTCTTCTCTTTATCCGCTCACCACGAGCCCAATCTTCATATGTCCTTATAAAGGCTTTAAAGAGCTCGTCACACACACACAAAAAAACCTCAGCCACAACAGTTTTCCATCCACGCCAAAAGTGTCTGAATGAGCGAATCCTGCCTGACTGAGTGAGAGAGACGCAATCTTGAAAATTACGTGTAGAAAAAGACGCTCGCCCTCAAACGCGCGGTGGCGGCGTGAACCGAGGACTACACACGGACGGACGACGTCGAGGCGCGCGTGCCTGCGCGCGTGCGTGCGCACACACACTAGTAGGCACGACGACGCCTTCAAGTTGTGCGGCTGCTGCCTGGGGACTTCCTTGGCCGTGCATGTTGGGCACCGTGTGAGTGTTAGATTAGTACTTCAGGGCTGTTGTTGCACTTAAATCGTTGATATCTGGGCAGCAGAGGTCGCTTTATCGCGTCCCTCCTCGTGGGGCTTTTAGCGGGAAATGATTCATGTTAAACACTTCGCCTGTGACGTCTGCTGAGCTAAAGTCCAAAGGGTTAATTAGCCCTCTCTCATCCCCACCCCCCTCTTCCCGGTGTTGAAGCCCGGGAGGAGCACGGCGCTCGGTAGGTACGTACAGGGCGTCTCAGTCAAGTCGCAACTTTTTCGGGGGTTATGGTGGGGTGCACATCTCTGTACAGGGCGGCTCAGTTCGATTGCAACCCTTTCTGTCGCAGATGAGGACGTGGCAGGACAGCCTGAACAGTCGGCTGATGACCTGGCATGAGTTGGATGAAGATGGTCGTCTTGCCCAACTTCTTCTACACCATGCATTTGATGCCGTTGGATCATACGATGATGTAAAGTATATAAGATTCCTTTGTCTTGATATTCAACATATTATGAAGATAAACACTGTAAAGCTGCAAAACTTCCCTGAGATGCCCTGTATACGTGTTATTCACGAAAATGATATGAATTCAGGCCTTGATATTAAGATATTCGGGTCATGATTTCATGCATTTCGGTTTAAAATCTCCAAGACTCATTACTGAGCAAGCCTGTAAAAAAGAACGTGCGATGCAACTTAACTGAGACAACCTGTACGATTGGTCGTACGTACCGCATCTGCAGTACAGTAATTTCTCCCAGGACAAAGGGATAACCTTATACAGCATTGAGTCGTCTGTTTGGGTCCCAACTCTACGGGGTGTGCCAAATTTTGCACTTTTTCCTCCTCAGGTGGCCCATGTCAGATCTGTCTGACTTCGCGTTCCGTCGTCACGATTTTTCCGCCAATTGGTACGCGTATTCAGACGTCTCCGTGGAGAACGAGTGAGCCTTGAGAAGCAAAAAGAAGCCGACATTGACCGTAAATGAGTATTAGGGCAAGAAACAATGGAGGATTTTCATTCTTTTTTTTGGCACAGACGCGTCACGACCAAATTTTTGGCATAGCAGCAGTTGGGATGGCATTTGTAATCTCTAATCTGGATGCGCGCGTGTGAGAGAGAGTGAGAGAGATGCCAAATACAGTGAGTCTCGATTTAGCGACACCTTTCTTCGGCGCAACCCTGTCGTTAAATTGAGTCACCTAGGTAGGATAAGGAGTGGTGACTTGGACAACTTCAGCGCGGTGCTCAGCATCACTTTCTTCATCTACCTCAGCAACGTTTTCGTCGTGGTCGTCAGCTTCGTCCACCTCTCTGATTTCAAGCAATCGTCGACTTGAGACCTTCAGGCTTGGAACGCGATTCAATCCTTTTTTCTAAGAAGTTCGCAACTGTCTTTGCATCGAGTCACTTCTGTACTCTGTTCAGCAGCCTTTGATAATAGTGTGCATGTGTGAGTAAGAAGGAAAATCCCTGAGATGCTCATGACGTCTTCTTGAGGATCA
>JAAUXU010018618.1_pt1 | contig 25430 bp, 28 predicted proteins | sample 7278151 | NCBI WGS metagenome assembly JAAUXU01 (sample SAMN14350113, study PRJNA611818) | marine sediment metagenome | isolation source: surface marine sediment (1.8m) | place: French Polynesia: Moorea | collected 2018-08 | reverse complement strand
TTTGTCATGAGGTTCGTGGTGAAACTGAGGTATATGTGATTGTGCAGTGTGCTGTGCTGTAGATAGCAACTAAATATAGTATATATGACTTATTGCTGGATTTTGCATGCAGGGCATTTAAGTCAATGTGTGCTCCATGGTACTTCCATGGCATGTTGAAATTGAAACTGAAATTTTTTCGCTCAACCTAAGACTGGAAGTCAATGCCTTAGACTTTCAAGTGTATAGCAAACCCATTTTCAGGCCGATGGAAGACTTGTGGGATCAGGGATTTCAGATATTTCGTTGACTTTTAGGCGATATTGGGCATCTGTTGTGGCGCCGACGATTGAAAGAAACGAAAAACGTTTCATACCCTCGATTTTTTACGAATACTTTGTAGTCTAACTGTACGCACATTCATAGTATACATGAAGCATTCGTCGTAAAAGCCGTCCTGGCTCATTCACAAGTTGACATTTACTGGAATATGAACTGAGCACGCCTTAGTGGGCAACTTTGCGGTTTGGCGGAATCGTATGCAAAAACCCACGAAGGGTGAAGAAGCAGGGCCTGAATGCATGTCAGCTGTTCATTCAGTTGGTTTTATCGTCCTTATCTCTGTCGGCAAATCTGCTGAGGGGCGAAGAAAGGCCTACTGACATGCTAATGATGCTCATTTCAACACGCAATTGCTCAGCATGCCGTGTTCAGGCCCACTTGACACGTCAAAACGACTTGTTGTAGTGCGCGCTCATCACTCGTGTGCGTACGATGATTTTTCTTCGCCGCCTTGCTCACCTCGCTTGCGCCAGAGACTCGCGAACTCCTGCTCGATGTCTTCTTGGATGAGACGCTGCTGTGGGTGTGGGTTGGTGTCTTCTGCGTCAGATCTCCGACCAGCACCGCCGCTTAAAACAGAACGACCTGGTCGATATAAAGTAATCTTTTTTGTGCCGCACAACTCTCGGGAACCGGTGTAAGCATGTAAGAAAAGAGCCTTGACATCGCGTTCGCCGGGAACGGAACGAAGGGCTCCCACCACTCGTACATGTACGTAATTGTCGCATGCAACAAGCGGATCAAGCTGTCGGATAACAAACAGGATGTCGACGGTCGCTGCGCTTTAAATTTACTTTGTCCTCAAGGTTTTGCTCAGGTAAACGCATCCATTTACCTGGCTTCTCGATGGAATCGATTCCAGAGTCCTGGCTCTTGTTGCTGGCCGAATCACCCTGCTGCTGCTGTTGTTGTTGCTGCTGCCCCTGATCCTGTTGCTGAAGTTTGTGTTCTGGTTGGTCCAGCTGCTGCGGTGGCTGCTCGAAAGGCGGCGAGTTCGCTGCCATCTTCTTCGACGCTTGCCAGTGACCTGTGGATAGTCGAGATTGAACGACACCGACCTCCAATGGCTCTCTTCTTTCTCCTGCCAACTCACTGGCTTCCTTCTCGGTGATCAGCGGCGGCGCGTCGATGAAGCCGTAGTCGATGGTCTTCTTGTCGCTGGCGAGGCGGGGATTTCGTCGGACCACGTCAGATTGAGCAACTGGAACAAGAGAAGCAACTCTGAGTCCGAGCACTCGCATTGACCTCCGCCCAACGGACTACGTGTATGTTGTGTACATGTACTGTACGTGCAGGATGCGTGCAAAACCTTGTGTGCCACAGTGACGTGTGCGTAGCAGCCACGTGCACACGAACAGTACAGAAGGTATCTGTTCAGTGGATCGCATGCCAACGTACAGTACACTATGCATCGCGGTCCCGACTCCAGCCCAAATAAGTTCAAATGCTTTTGTGCTCCGCACGCTCAGTCACACACGCGATGGGAACGCCTGGCTGAACAGGAGACTAGAAACTGCACCCGAGTCGAGCTTTTCTTAAGGTCGAACTTCACTCTTTATCAGCGACTCGTCCAGACTTATCCAGGAACGTCAGTCTGGGTCAGACTTGTCACTTGGCAGTTTAAGTTCTTCCGTGAAAAAACCTCTAGTTATCGGTGACTTATTTGGGAATGGCGCAACTAGGGCGATCTTAATAATGACAACAATAACAAGGCACATTTATAAAAGCCTGACTTTGCAGCGGGTTCGTGGGAAAACAGCCGCCAGGATAAGAAAAATGGTCTCTGCTGCTAAAGATTAAAGACTCCCATTTCTTTTCTATTTCTTAGCACCCAGAGACAGACACACAATAGACAGGATATACGTTTTATGGTAATGGACGCGTCCCATCCCCTCGTCGTACAACTTATATTGCAGGGCTGACAAACCCTGACTTAAATCGCACACTGCACATGTGTCAGTACTTGCACACTTCGTTGTACTCGGTAGGTAGGTGAATACACAATTTTCACGCGGCCCAGCCCACGAGGAGGGTGCCGCAGGTATAGGCCTGATGGCTAGGCCTGGCCGCGGAGGAGCGGTGAGGAAGGACAGGACATGCAGAGTTGTGAATAAAAAGTTGGCAAATGTCTACATTGCGACGAAGGATGAGGGTGTGACAGAGAAATAGCTGTGCTGTACAGATACGTACAGAGTCTCTCAAAGGAGCGAGTAATTCATCACCGGGGGGTAAAAAAAAAGGGTTGTACCTGCCGAGTTAATACCGGCCAAAATCGGACGTTGTACGGGACCATGAAGCATTCTGATACACGATTCTCTTCTTCCTGACCCCGAAGGAGGGAACAGATCCATTTGTCATACAAAAAGTCAGCACAATAAATAATAAAAAAAACAACTTAGTATGCGAGTGGGTTGGAAGAGGAAGATATCATTTTCCACCTGTAAGTTGATGGAAGCAGGAATGAAAAGACGACGAACACAAAGCAGTGTGATAATGACCTTTATGAGTTGCGCAAACTGTTCAAGGCTCGTCCGGATCAAAAGGGCGCGAGAAGAACCGATCAAACAGAGCAGGAAAAAGAACGAGCTTGGGTGGGTTTTTTGTCATACGTCGACTATTCTTTCAAAGAGGCCCGACTTTGGTCATAGAAACTTCCAGGCCTGTTTTTTGTCACCTGATGCTTCTTGCTCACGTGTGTGTGTGTGTGTGTGTGCGCGTGCGTGTGCGGAGATGAAAGGGGTTGGTAGAATGAAAAACATTCACAACAAAAAAAACCCAGATCATTAGATCCTCATTTCTGTTCCCTCTCTACGTGTATGTGTATACACACATACGTTACCTTCTATTAATGACGAGGGCCCACGTTCAAAACATACGTTGTTTGCTCATGCCCTGCCTGGTTTGCCTTTTTTTGCACCGACCACTTTTTAAACTAGAATGCAGCACTTTTTTCTGTCATGCATCTTCCCCACAATTGTAACGGATAAGTCAGAAAAGCACGGCAATTTCGTTCCACTTTTTCTTTCTTTCGGGGCTGGGTAGAATTATGAGTAGTAGTAATGTTAGCTTCCATCCTCTCACCATTCCATCTTCGCTTTGGTCGGTGCTAAGTACAGCAATCAACACATGTAAATGACAGTGAAATCTCTTTAAGTGGGGGCCAAAAAAAGGGCTCTCTGCTATAGCCTGCCGGAGGATCAAGAGGGTGGAAGAGGAATTTGCATGGCAATCAGCGTCCAATCAAGGAAATTAAGGCGTGCAAATTTGACGCTCTCGGCTAAATGTGCAAATTTTTAAGTATACGGTTGAAGAAGAAAAAAGTGCCTGCGCATCTCAGGCCTGCAGCACCGGGAGCATGAGAAACCAGCACCGCGTGCAAACAAAGCCAGACTTTTCCACCAGACGAACTCTTTTCTACCACTGGGGTCCAACCGCCTTTTTTGTTTTTGTTTTTTGACCGTAGCAATCACTGAGGTACAAATGCATAAATTACGTCCAGCTCCTACTGAGTACAGCAAAATAGAGAGAGAAAAAAAAGGCGCAGTCGATTCATGTTACCAGCACTAAGTAAGCCAATAAATTGCGGTCCAGAAGCTGATAAACAACCATGGCTTGCCAATGGAACCGGGAATGAATATAAATCTCACCAGGGTTAGCGCGCTCACACATGTGGTGGTCGAGGCGTTCGGTGGTGGAAAAAAGGGGGCTCATTTTGCCAGTCTCCGCCAATATAACGGCGGCCTCTTCTTGCCTGCCTAATGTCCGCCCGACTACGCCCAAGATTTACATAATGGGCAATCGGAATTCGAATCGACCACATCATCATCTGTGGCGAAGTTACGTGGGTCGAGCCTCCTGTTAAATTGTTGCGCAGTATTTTTTGAGCATGCGCCAACTTTTAAAGAAATGTGCCTGGGTCTCGGCGGAAATTGCGGGACGAAGAAAGGGAAATGGAAGGAGATCATCTCGCCCCCCTCCTGCTCCAGCAGCGATCTCGGTCGTCGCAGGATAAGAGTAATTGAGCTAACGTCGTTACAAAGAAGTCAAGGATCTTCAAAGTGGAGAGGAAGGAAGCTTCACGTGAGGGAGGCACAATGGGACTCTCCTTATGAATGCAAAAAATGAATTGCCACATGTGTGAGCACTGAGGAAAAGGTGTCACCCATGGGGAAGTACCAGAACACTCATAAAAGTCTCCTTGGCACAACCGGTGACTAAAAGTTATGACGACAGACCCTGCCTTCTCCAACCGTTCGTCATAGTTTTTTGTCCATTCAGAGACAATGTTCCTCCTACCTCCAGGTGCAGCCCTCTGCCTTAGCCACTGCTCCATGGACGACGAGTCTGTGAACTGGCGCTTGGACCAGAACTCCTTGGTCGACTTCATCAGGCCTTTTCTCTCCTTGCCGGCAGCCACGCATTCCTGTGCATGTAGTAGGACAGTTCGCGATTGTTCACTCACACTGTGGACAGAAATCTTGCCTTGATGGTTCTGTGCCACTCCCTAATGCCCTCTGGCTTCCTGAGGAGAATCCGGCCTTCTTTGCCTAAAGACAGCGACACCGTCAGGTAGCCCTTCTTGTCCAACAGCTCAACCTCTTCAATCTGCAGAAATGGAGAAAGAGAAGGGTCAGACATCCCTCTTATGAGCTGTCAGTGATCATTTACGCATAGAAAAGGAACACATTAGCTTGAATAACAGCTCTATTTTCGCGATCACGCTCTATGCTACTTACCTCAGACAGTCTCAGCTTGAAGATGAACCCTCCCATCTCGGTGATCCTGGAGGTGCCTCGCTTGAAGCACTGCAGGTAGTCATTGGTCAGGATGAAGAAGCGCTCTTTCCAACGCGAGAAGATTTTGTCCCGCTGTTGCCACAGGAGCCCCTTGAGGAGTGTTCCGCTGGCCACGGACGCCATGGACTGCTTGGCCACGACGGTGCTGACGGCAGTGGACGTCTCGTCCGCGCCCATGTCGTGCTCCGAGAACGCCTCGCGCAGCTCAGGATAGGAACGCTTCAGATATGCTGGCACGTGTGGGACGACTTCCACAGACTGTTAAAAGACAATGATTGTGGTCATCATCGATTCTCCCTACACGACAGCGGGAGGAACTTTGTCAATACGCGATCATCACCAGATGCGTGAAGGAATTAGCTTTGGCAGCGGCGGCGCCTCCGGCGCACTGTACTTGTCGGCACGTATGGACCGGAGACACTTTTATGCTGCCGCAAATTGCACGCTTATAAAAGTCCGCTGCAGCCGCCGCCGCCGCAGCCGCCGCGGCCGCCGCCGAAGTCACGAGAGATTTTTTTTTTATCATCTGCCCACTTCTATTTCCTCGATGAGAATGCGAGTCACGCCCATCAGAGTCCTTTTTCAGGCAGGAAAGACTATTTAATAACCGATTTAAGATTCTCGACTATGCGTGACTACGCATCCAGCCCAGGCAGCGGCCCCGACCAGTACCAAATCACGCGTTTTGCAGGAAAAAAAACCCCGATATATCGATGACGACCGCGAAGTGTCCGTGGATAAAAAATGGAAGGGACCTTTAATGAGCCCTTTGAGCCCCCTTGTTACGACAGTACCGTCAATTTAGGTGTCCTTTCCTGGCTCCACATGGTAAACAATACGCGCTCACACAGTCACACACATGGTTTGTTTGGCGCAGAGGTTTTTTGCCACTTGGTTTGTGTGTGTACGTAGCGGCCCAATCCATTTATCATGGCCCCTCTTTTTTTTCTATTTCTTGCGCTTGGTGCCCCATCATCGTCTGCTGCAGCGGGTTCCTTGTCACATTTGATTCAGCACTTGAACTGTGCGTGACTGACGCCCAAAGATACGCCAAATATGTTGGGCTACGCGGCCGCCGAAATGCCACACGCAGAATAAACAGTCCCTTGATGATGGCTAAAGAGATCGCTATCGCCACCCAGCTCCTTAGGACCCGGTTCTGGCTCGAATTTTACCCCGCCGCCCGTTCGCTCACCAAAGGATTTGACCCTGACAAAGAAGCATGAAGTCATATCGTCTCGGGTGCATTTGTCACTTTGTGAAGGCCGCGATTGATTGTTCCACTCTCCATTTCTCGACGGAAATCGTGTCAGTTATAAAACTCCTCCATTTAGACCGCTTCCCTCCCACATCAATGTCAGCAGTTTTGGACAAAGAATCAATCCGGACGACGCCAGGGGGGAAAAAAAACAAGGAAAAAAACAAAATTGGCTTTGCACGCGCTCAAATCGACTAGAAAAAAAATGAAATAATAACGGCGAGAGCTGAAATCAAGGCCTACGCAATAATATTGGAGAAAATGACGGACAACAAGGACGAAAGAAAATCTTTTGAGGCCTGGGACACCCGCACCGGTACTCAGCAGACTCTCAGTCACTTAGTGCCAAATGAATGGGAGGAGGATGAGCACGTCACGAGTTTTCGTCAATTTTTGTACTTCGTAACGACTGCCTGAGACTCTTTGTGCCTCAATTTCTGTCTGAGGAAATGAGAAGAATGACGTCATTACCCGTTGCACTCCCGCATGCCCTACTTGTACGTCACTTACGTCGTTGCGCACGAGGTGGGGAGAAGATGGAGGTTATTGCGAGCGTTCTCATTAGGACTAATTTTCGACTTTTCGAGATTCTTCATCCCCGGAAAGAAGAAAATCTCTGGGGCGGCTCGAGCCCAATTTTTGGATGACCTTTCACTGCCTTAAAGGGTTGAGCACGCGAGCCAAATTATTATATTTTTCGTGGAATATTTTTCTAGCTCTCACTTCCTCCGTGCAGAGAGGAAGTCGGAGGCTCCGGGATACGCGTATCTCTCGAGCATGCGCGGATCCGCAGGGTTCACTGGAGGCTCCTGGTCTCAGCTCCACGGCAGACCAGACCGAAAACCACAGCCACAAACAAGTGACGATCAGCGTCGGCGTCTCCTCCTCAGGAACAAGTGCTTCATTTGTCAGCTTGAGGAAGAAAGAATCAGATTCCGACAGAGTTGGCGCTTCCTGCGCGCATTTTTTGCGTGTTGCGAACGATACACTTTTTTTTTTTGCCTGCGATCCTTGACAGCAGCTCTTTTCTCGCCCCAAGTGGAGAAATGCATAGCACGAATGCTCTGCATAATTGCTTGGCTTCTCTCTCTTTCTCTTCTTCACGCCACTAAAAACTTTCACTCTGTCGGAGAAATGGAATTAGCATCTCTCTCCATACAAAAGAGGTCTGGGCGGCTGCGGCTTTGGTGGCGGCCCCCGAGCGGGCGGCTGTAATTGTTAATCACGCACGCACTTTTTTTCCGCAAGCGCCAATCATCGATCACGTAAAAAATGACGGAAGAGAAATGCTAGAGGAGGAAGAGGAGAAAAATTCTGACTCAAGAAGAATGGGCAGGTCGGAAATCAAGAGGGAGACTTCGTAATTGATTGCAAGGCTCGAATTTCTTTTTCTGCTGCTCAATTTCCTCCCTCGAATCGGCGGGGTTGATATTGGGCGAGTGAGGGGGGGGGGGGGGGAAATTGATGGGGTAAAAAGGCTTCCCCCCCCTGCTCAAAAGTCGAGGGAGGAAGTTTCTTGCAATATTTTTCTGTGACTTAACTTCCGACTGAAAATACATGATGATGCGTCTGGCCTCTGCCCTTGTTCTCTCTCGCCTACGCCGTTAGCTTTGACTATGTACATGGGCTTTTTTGTTGGCCGACTGACATGAATGTCCCGAGTCATATATCCAGTATGTACCTGCGAGTACACATGTGTGCTACCTACGTACGGTACACATGACCTTCTTCTGTCCTGGGGGACCAAACGAGGTGGTTATGTGCAAAATACTCTTGTTCTATGCAGCTGTGCACTGGCCCTGGGTAAGTGATCCTACGTAAATGAGCGTGCTGAGAATATGTCTGCCACAATTAGCGCCAAGCCCAAAAGTGCATCAACGAGGCACCCTGCAACTGACCTTGCCAAATCGTCTTTGTTGTTGTTGCAATCCTCCATTCTGCTGGCCAGGGGACTCTTTTTGCTGTTGCTGCTCCCTGATGAGACCAGAAGTGGAGATCGGCCTCACCCTGTGCCTCCGATGGTGATGGTGGTAGCGGCCTCCATTATGGCCCAGTTCGCGGCGGGCGTCTCCGTGCTGAAGTTCTGGTTCGATTTGCCTGCGAAAAATTGAACACGAGTATAAATTACGATGAAAATTGCGATTAAATTGTAATAATGAGTAGGCTCAAAAAGTTGGAGCCCACTTACGCCCAAAAAAAAGTCATCGCTCGTCGTCCCCTCCCTACCATCTAGAAATAATGAGGGAGGCAGGAAAATTACCACACTTGAACGCGGAGAAAGTGTTGAAGAGGAAGGTGTGTGACCTCGCAAATGAGCGGGGTTGTGAAGGATGGCAAAAAGTCAAAGTGGCCTCATTAACATGGAACTCACATGGATGAAAGGTCGCAGCTCCGCCTCCCGGCCTCGTTCTTGTGTCCATTGTTACGACGAGCTGGAGAGACGAAGTCGGACTTGGTCTCGTGGCAATTGTTGTTGTTGTTGTTGTTGCTGCTGCTGCTGGTGTTGTTCGTCCTGCGGCACAAAACCATGATTTGGCTGGGATCCATGCTGATGGAGAAGGTGTCCTTATTAGCAGGGAGTACGGAGGGAGGGATCTTTCTATCCAAAGTCTCCATGGATCCTTGGCGATTCAGGACGCTCATGGTCGGTTCGTTCGATGGCGTCCTGAATCGGACCGGAGACGCGCCGACGTTCACAGTTCGATTTTGATGTTGTCGAAATCTGACAGCGTCACTGGGTGGCTGCTGGTGAAGTTGTTGTTGCTGTTGTTGTTGTTGTTGCTGCTGCTGTTGCTGCTGCTGCTGCTGCTGTCGGTATTGGTGTTGCTGGCGAGATTGGTGTTGTTGCCTGATTCGAACTGCGGCAGTAGCCGCCGCGGCATCGGTGCTCTGCGGCTGCTGCCGGCAATATCCCCCGCTACTAAAGTTAGACCTCCGAAGGGCTGGGTCATGGTGAAATCCTGAAGTGTTTGGGTAAGCTGATGCTGGCGACAAAGCCCCACCCCCGCCGCCGCCAGCGCCAGCGCCGCTAAAGATGTTAGGGACTAGGAGAGTCCAGTCTCCAGACTGGCGGGGCTGATTGTAGAGCTGTGACCGCCTCTGCTGTTGTTGCTGCTGCTTCTCTTGCTGTTCGACTGGCGCCCAGTAGAGAAAGTCTCCGCTGTGGCGGTTCTTCTTCTTCTCTGCGCCACCCGCGATGGCGCCAGGGCCCCCATCCTTGCGCCGGCGCAGTCTCACGGAGGAAGTCCCTTCGCCGCTCCGGACGAAGTTGCGCATCATTCCTGAGGCGTCCATCGTCTTCGTCGTCTTCCAGGATATCCTTCCTGCAACGAAGGGGACGACGACATAAAAATGAGGCTCACATTTGAGGCTCTTCGCTGAGTAGGCACTTCTTCAAGATTGATGTCTTTTAGATTGCCCCTTGGTGCGTAATTTCGCCCCAAGGCGAGCGAGTCCGCGTTCTTGAAAGTGACATGAAGAGGAGAATGATTTTCGCAAGGGGAGAAAGAGCAAATATTGCACGTTTGAAGAGCCTGGAATAACCTCTTGGCTCCTGCACAGTCAAATATTCAGGCAGCACCTAACAAACCCAGTGAGCATGAAGTTGCCTTCTCTCCCCTTCCCCTTATTTGCACAACCCTCCTTGGTTCGTCCAAAAGATCTCAGATAATAACCCAGCCACGGTCAACAGACGACTAAGTCGAACGTCCTGTCCGCACGTGCACGCGCAGTCATACCTACGCACATGTGTTGTACGCATTGGTCTGATTCACTCACAAAAGGCATGCTCGAAGTATTGTGCTTTGAAAAATCTTAGGAGAACAGAAGCCTCCTGAGGCAAGTCACGACATTTCCGACCATCATCAATTAAGGATCGCTTTTTTGTGCCAAGCCAGAGCGCAGGCAGCTGCCATACGTTGTATAACGCACGTCGGGAAGGAATCGCACTCCATTATCCAGCCGGCCAATTAGTCAGTTACATGAAAATACTTTAAATATATGTTGTGTGTGTACAGAAAAAAAAGCTGCTCCTTGCCAGCATTTGACATTTGCACACGTAGGGAGAAGCGGCTGCTGCAACGAATGCAGTGACTACTTTTTCCTGCACATCTCTGCTTGCCCCTTTGCATTTGACACTGTACGGCGCGTGTGTGACTACGTGATCGGAGTACGAGGACCGCAGGTAGCAGTTGGCTTTGTGTACGAGCTCGTGTCATCATTTGCATATTTTCCATTTCGAATCACGTGTACACGCGTGCTTCTCTCTCCGCGTGCTCCATGGGCTGCGCTGAGGAGAATTGGATTTGATACACAGTCATCCATAGCCCCGATCTCTCATTTCTTCTCAGACTGCTACGAGAAGTGGCACGAACGAGGCTTCCTCCTACGCTTCGCTCTCAGAAAAATTGGAGGGAGAAACTTTTGTGAAGAGACACGGAGAAGCCACTCCTTGGGATACATATGAAACATTCTCCAGGGGGGTCTCTTTGCATGCGAAAACTGCATCTGTCTCTTAGCTGCTGCTGCCAAATAGATTTGGCCTACTGCTCCACTTGCTAAATCCTGCCTGAGATATTTATGCTCCTCGGCATTTTTCGTGTCGCGCAAGGCGCAATTTTTCACCGCGTAATGGCTGCCCCGAACCGAGGACGAGGCGGGATGAGAGGGGGGGTTAGGATTCCCCCCCCCCTCACACCTCACACCCCAAAGTCACTCGTGTCGTGTTAAATATTCATTGACCCTGGCCAAAATGAAGCGACGTCGGTCGCAACTGTGTCAAAATTCGGTCGGATTTTAAACTGGAGCAACGACGGAATTAAGAGGTGACTGAGTCGAGTGAGATGTCCTCCAGGGACGACCGAGTAAATAAGAGAAATACCTGCAGATAGAGAGATCAATTCTCTACTCTTCGTAGGCTACAACTAACTGGCAATGACTAGGAGCAGGGGTGGTGCTTGCCCCCGTTTTGCCTGGACGCGAGCGTGTACGCGTAAGTGGGGAGGTGAAATGTTTACGTGGATTGAAGCAAGGAGGGGTTGGCGTTAGATCGGATCTCGACACTGCCTCGCCTCATTATCAGCAATCCATCCGCGTGCGTCAAAACGCCCAGGCTCCTCCTGGCGTTGAGGCCGCGAAATTGACATTGTCATGAAATATAGGATATGTTTTGATAAGTGAACGCAGCAATGGCAGTTGCACAAAGGTTGCCAGGGTATGGTTGTACAGTCATGCAGCGTCAGGGCAGAGTGATCATTGGAACGAGTGGCTTCCAGCAGCCGCTGCAACTGGGATACAAGTGCAGGAAAGATGCGGGGCAAAAAGCAATCGGGATCTGACACACACGGACACACCTGTGTAGAGAAGAGCTTTTAGAGGAGAAAGAAGCAAAGACTCTCCTCAGCAAACTGACGAGGCCAGGGAGAATTTTTCAGTTGTCTTCAAAGATGAAGGATCATAGCTTACACGAGGAGACGAAGAATACGAGTTTTGTGCTCATTCGAGTTGATGCGTGCATGAGAAACGGCAAAAAAGAGATAGTTTTCGGCAAACTTTCACGACGAGCAAGAAACAAAAGACTCTCGTGCTCTTTGGGAGGGAAAAACGATGGAATGTGGAAGAATAACTCACCTACGTCGATGTTTTTACTGTTTGGCAGTAACCATTAACACTCTATCCTCCTTCCTTCTTCTTCTGCGTGCAACAACAAAGCTCACGGATTAAAGACTCACAGCTTGAACACTACAGAGGATTTCTTGTCACTCGTCATCCACACACTTCCGAATCAGGGTGCCACGAACGACTGAGATGAGCCTGAAGGCGGTGGCGGCGTCGATCCCAAACGCTCCTCTTGTCACTGCGTTCGAGCGCGCGCTTCCTTTCTTTGCGCGTCCTCTCTCTCTCTCTCTCTCTCTCTCTCTCTCTCTCTCTCTCTCTCTCTCTCTCTCTCTCTCTCTCTCTCTCTCTCTGCCCTCATGCAACAAAATACACAGTCTTGTGCATACCGTGTGAGCCCCGAAAAGGTGCATGGGAAGGACGCACCCAGGCTTCTGGCCCACTCACACTGCACAGGGCGAGATGAAAGAAGAATGACTCTGGACGTCAGAGAATAACTCGCGTGTCTGGAAGAATTCATCTGTCCACAGCTCCTGGCTGAGGGTGTCGCGGTTGGTCCGGCAGCACCAGTTGCACACACGGTGCCAAAGTCGGAGAGATTTGTGTAACTTTGGCCGTCTTTTCTCTCTCATCCTGTCCGCACCCTCCCTCGTCGTTATCTGTTCCAAATGAGGGTGGTCGTACAATACTTACCAACATCCTCTTTCCTCAGTTGTACGTAAAATTGCTCTCCTCTTCATTTTTTCTCCTCCACCTGTTGCCTCTCTCTGTCTCCTTGTTTCCGGTAGAGGTTCTGACTGAGCAAAAGCAGGAAATTTGAGCAATGGCTGCACACAAGTACGACAAAAACCACAAGGAGGCAGCTCTGCCTCTTCGCTCTGCTTGGTTCAACCACTCCAGCTCTGTGCAAAGTAGTCATTAAGCGTTAGTTATTGCTAAGACACTTTCTAATTATTTATTGCCAGGTACCAGCGTACAGCACGCCCTCGGCTGGGCCGACTTGTTACTTATCACTGGCCAAAATTGCTTTTAATCAGTGGTTTGCTCGCCTTTTGCATGGCGAAACTTGTTTGCCGAAAGGTTTCCTTATTGGCCGACGCTGCTTCTGTCACTCAAAGTTGCACAGGCACGCACTCGGTGTGTGCAACGCGGCGCTGACGCCTTTGAAATTAGCAACCAGCGTGCATGGGAAAAGATCTCTGTTGCATGCACTTCACCCTGGTCTCTCCGGCCAACGCGGGCGTGTTCGTGTTGCCCATCTTTTTTGTCGCTGCCTCAGGGGGGGAAGAGGAAATGGGAAAATCGAACTGTGTGAGAAACACTGGTTAGTGAGATTATACTGGCGTCCTCATCCACCCTTTTCGTGGGAGAGCGCGGTCACTCACGTATCTTGAAGTGAAGCAGCAAAATGTGCCCGGACCTCCGAGCCTTAAGGATGAAGCATTGGAGTACGGTGAGGAGACATTGGCGGCGGGCACGTACATGGAGGAGACGCACGTACCAGCGTTAAGTCAACAGGTGCGAGCCGCGAGGCTTTCAGCGCTGCCTCCAACCATGGAGTCTTTGTTGCTCCTACTCGGGGTGGACGTGAAAAAAGCCACGCACGCATGACATCGCTCCTGTTATGACCAGAAGAAACGGGGCAAAAAGCATTGACAAGAGTTGTAAGGATGATGTCACTCCAGAGCTTCTCTCTGGGGGCAAGAAGTGTGAGTGAGCTAAGCACATTAATGAACGACCCAGAAGACATTCCTGAACTAGTGCCAGCTTTCCTGCTCTGTCAATTATTGTTGATAGCAAAGATTAAGATTAACCCTCGACCTTGGTCTCATATCTCACACGTTCTCTTTGCCGATTTCCACGACGCTCACATTGTACGAGACGCTGTGCATAAGCACGTATCCTTGGTCAGAAATCTGCTTCTTCTCTCACTCTTGCACAAGCGTACACCTACGATATATTTTGCTGCCTGCTTTTTTTTCGGCCCTTGTCTTACAGTATGGACGTCTGTTACACACACACACGGACTGAAAAACGGGAGAGAAAATTAGTGCAGACCCACAAAGCCTTGGACTCTTCGTCACCTTTCAAACTCTTCCCCCCCCCTCACAAATCATTCGTCTCCCTCTGCAGCCAAAACTATATTTCAATGACGCGCTTGTAGAGCCCGTGAAAAATTCTTTGACGCACGCATATTTGAAAGCCAGAGTGGTTTGTTTTTTTTGCGTGAATCTTTGTTGTGACTGACGCCTTCTGAGGGCGAAATTTCGCTTCGTTAGGGATCGCTTGTCCTTCCACGATCTTTTTAGCAAGTGAGATCGCAGCTGAGCAACTTGAACCAGCCTGTGCGTGCCGGACTTGGGACTCTCTGGACGTGTAATAACAGTTTGGCGAAAAAAAAACCCGTCGGAGCCCCGAGGAGCAGCAGGTACCGCGGACGCCAATCAATTTCTTTGATCCGCGCACCTGCGAATGAGAGAAAAAGATCGGTCCGGGTTCTTTTTCTTACGCGCATGTGAACCAACGAGCGTGAATACGAGAGATTTTCCCACACAATGGAAGAAAAAACTTGACGTTTTTTTGACCTCCTTGCTTGACTTGGCGGACATGCAAAGAGTGGAAGAACTAATATCCGAGAAATTGGCCTAGCTCTTGTACTTCATACGTCGGCTTCTGTCGTTGTTCTTGGCGCTTTCGTGAGTAGAGAAATGTTTCAAGATGTGCAGAGGCGCAGGCGCGTCCGTCCTCACCTCACAGAATATGCATCCTCCGATCTAGGGTAATAATTCAGCAATTCGCGCTTCAGCTGACGCAACAATGGCCGTCAGTTGACAAACACAAAACTACCGCCCATCACTTTCCTGCCTCAGGCCGATTCGTGCAGTGGGGCCCAAATTGCTATGTACTTTTAAGGTTGAACAGAACATTTGTTATCATGCGACAAACTTGTAAATGGCATCATAGGGGGCATTTCTGTATGTAATCTTTCTGCGAAAAGTTATCATGTTTTCATAGTATGAAGCCCAAGTGAAAAATTTGTGATGAGAAAAGTTGGATAAAATCTGTCTTAGGAAGAAAGAACGGTGGTTTCCACGGGATGGCTAAGCTACTAGAGCGATACTGAAGAATCGTGGAAAAATCGTCCATCGTTCCGAAGTTCACTCAAAATGGTCACTCAGTGCTGCACAAATATTGCGATGGTATTTAAGAAATTGTGCCTGATTGTTTGCCTTAGCCGAGGTGAGACGATACCTTCAGGGGCAGCGTCAGGAAGGTGACCCGCAGATCGGAAGAATGGGACGGGTGAGGCCTGGAGAACAATATTACACCGTGATGTCTGCGTGGACATGTACGTAGTACGTACATGCATACTGCCCACGTGTTACTCGCAAGGGCATGGTGGAGCAGCGTGCGTGTACGTACACCTGAGACACGTTGTTTGACTCCGATGGTCGACATGTGCGTGACCGTTGACATTGGGAAGGAGAGAGAGACTTCTGCACCAATCGCAGCCAGAGGAAATTCGCCGAAATCGTCAGATCGCCCCTGGATGGAAATGCTGAGCCAGGAATGTGCACACTCAACGTTGGCGGCGCAAGTAAAGAATCTGCTACTGAGGTCTTTACCGCCATCGCATTGGCACATTGTGTACGTAAAGGTGGTCGACTGGCTGCAGGCTTTCTTCTCTCGATGTGAATACGGAATACAGGACGTAGAGAGAGGATATCATGTATGAAGAGGACGTATACGCATTTTAGGACACGTGTCCTGTGTGTGCGTGTCTGGTACTAGTCAAGACAAGACATTCAGTGACGTTTTGGCCTCCTCTTGATATGTACTAGTGATACTGGGAGCTGTGACGGATGTCGAATATTCGCCGTGATAAAGTCCGGCCTGTTATTTGTCTCTGCTCTTTACTTCTCATACTCAGACATGCGGGCTATCTGACTATACGGATTGTCAATACTCATGGTCACATGGTGTGGTGTCATGTCCGTTCGTGACTTACCCGCCGGAGTAGAAAAGCTTGTTTGAGCACAAGTGCAGTACATACTACTGTACGTGCCACGCATAGGGGAAGCACGCAGTGTACGCCCATGCATGGATGACGCCAGCTACTCCCCCGCCCCAATGACAGACAGGGTAATTCATTATTATACTGCACCTACGTATATTTCATGTAACCACGAAGAAAGCAAACAACATAACATTACAACTTGCCTATGCTCAAGAAAAATGCACGCACCGCAGCTATAAGAATCTCGCCTAACTGAGTGCTGTTCATAATCAGAGGGAATGGCACGGTGAATAATGGTAAACAAGTCTGGAAACCACAATACCTTCTGGATGCTTTCGTTTTCCTTGGCATTCTCAAGCAGTGACAGTGGCACGAAGTACCTCGCAGTTAGTCCGAGGGACTAGAGTAAGAAAATCAACACTAATTGCTAATCATTCGAGAATGCAAGGAATTCAAGAAAAAATGCTGCGCTTCCAGTCACTTGTTGACGTCTAGTGAAATCCTAGTACATTGCGATCTTCCGACTAAAATGACTTCCTACATGCAATGCGTGTTCAGCATAGGCAATGGTCTTTATCACAAAAAGCTTCCTTCTAATCGGGCTATTACGGTAGCATTTACGGAACATAAGCATCTTGTACTTGCTGCCGGCGTCGCCAAACACTCACGGCTGTCTCACATTTACAAACACAACGCAGCATGTACAAGTTTATACTGTTTGCAAGTGGTAAAGTCCTCTCTCCTTACGGAATTAGTTAAACGTTTGTGTACTCGAACTGTCCGAAAGAACTCAATAATGCAACTGCGTGTCGTGAGGAGGGAACCGAGTCTCGTTTCACACTCCCTGTTTCGCCTTCTCTTCTGACATCTTCAGTTTTTGGTGAAACATTCTAAATTCGTCAGGTCTAAATCTGTGGTCGATGAGTGAGGCCGAATTTTGGCCCCCTCTACTTTAACCTATGGCTTGTCTGTCTTCAATTCCTTTTTCGCGCTCGTCCTCGTCACTGCTGTCGCTGCCGCAACTTTCGCCCTCAGGATCGGACACCTTATGAAACACCGGGCCGTCGGGATCAAAGACTGAAAGAGAAAGATATCCATGTATGTCAGGGTCATAGCTTGGACTCGGAGATATGCATTGATCGCAAGCGCAGCTGTGATTCGGTGCGGGTTGGTTTCTGCAAGACGTTGCGTTACATCTCTGTGTGATAAAAGTGACCCGATGCAGTGCGTACAGTGCTGAGCAACAGCAGTCCATACCTGCCGCATATCGGCGAGTTTGGGATGCGTGGAACAGAGTTAATAGTACCCAAATGAATCGATTAACCGATTCACATGAAACTGTCATCGAGGACATCCTCGATCACGCAGTCTTCACTGCCGCTTGACACTCCATCTTTGTTAGGAAACTCACGTTTGTCTAAGGATATGATAGAGTTGACGACTTCCCCTACTGTGAGGGCGGCGTTCTTCTTCTCGGAGTTCTGCCTGTTCCTAATGAGCCACCAGTCCAACAGGAAGATGATCACAGAGAGAATCTTGATGAAACAACAGACGCCAACGTACCTGCACGGGAAAGGAGGCGTGAGAGCACATATCCTGTACCAACTATATATAGAGTTTTTTCATGCTCTCTCCATACTTGTATCTGAAAAGCTCGATGTCGTATAGGAGACATCTTCCTCCGGCCTCTCCTTGGCACGTGGACTTCCACAGGAGGCACGTGGAGTCGATGACATTGCCGAAGAGGATAGGAGAGGGGATGTAGCCAAACACGCGGAAGATGACGAACTGGATTCCAAGGGCGAATGCCTTCTCCTCCTCCTCTACCGACCTGCATTCAAGGTTGTGTTTTCATTAGTTAAAGTACATCTTTTAAAAGGGCTGTCATGCATAGTACTGTACTGTATTTGGCGCTTTGGTGCCTCGTGCAGTTTCTCGTGCTGTTTCACTCTACCTGAGTACAACCATGAGGACGGGCATCTGGGTGACAGCGACTACTAGTGTCATGAAGAAGAGCAGGACCATGAACGGCATTATCATCTTGCAGGTCGAGTAGCAGGGTCCTGAGGTCGCCACCGGCACCATTGTGACCTCAGCAAACTCGCCAATGTTCGAAGACAAACCAGACGTGTCAGTCGGGTGCAGCGGACCGGGAAGTAGAGGGTCCGACAACGAATTCAGAACGCCTATCGAAAGATGGAAAGATTTTGGAACCTTGAAGATGTGCTTTGGTCACCAGTGTGCTACTCACATGCGCAGTCGGTGAAGTTGTCGCTGTTGTTGCCCAGACTGGTGCAGCCCGCGTGGCACGGAGAGAAGTAGGTGAGTCCGTTAGCTCCACACACCGGCTGCACGTCGTTCATGTCGCACTCGCATCCGAAGTTGCACGACGCGGTCAAGTTGATTTTAAAGGGCTCGCTCTGGTTGCTGAAAGAAGGAATTCCGACGTCAGCACTTGAAGCTATGCGTGACTCTTAATATAACGTGGAATGCTCCAACCAGAGAGAAGATCTCTCTCCATCTTGTCATGTGCACGTGCTCGGCTTGGGCATACAGATAGTGATGTCTTTTATTTTCGAACATACATAATATATAAATACTGCGCGTGCCCACCATCTTTTCGTCTACCCATACAGCAGTGCAGCTCAGCAGTTCTCTAATTCTTAAAGGAGTCTGGGTATCACATTTCACAATATTGCGCTACACCGTGCACAGTTGCAAAAAAAGCTCCCCACGGACACGTACAGACACCATGCCGGTATTAGACTTCATTACGGCACACGTGAACTCAATGTCTGGAAAGAATTGTGACCTCCGATTGTGGCGAATGAAGGTGTGGATGAGCCTCAACCCCCGTCACTTGAAGCGAAAGGTGCTCAACTCCATCGTGGGGGCCTGCCTGGTGCTTGGAATCTGGCTGGTGCTGGACAGCAAGAGAGATGGATGTAAACTATCGTCCACATGATTCATCGAACCATAGCAAGATTCTTTTGTCCCAGAAAAGACCCTGACGAGAGGCAAGGGGAATACCCAAAGACGATCCTGGAGCTAAACAGAAACATACAGGAGGAAATTTATCGGAATATATTGGATCAGGACGAGGCAGAACCGTTGCAGGTGAAAAAAAGCTTATGGAATTGCTGCTCCGAGACTAAATTTTGTAAAGCCTCAGGGTCGCCAGCGTGAGGAGCTGGTACGCAGAAAATTCTTCTTCAAACATGGATTTGATGCGATCGGCAGAGTGCAAAATCTCTCAGCACCGGTGATGAAGACTTTGGTAGAAACGAGTCAAGGACATGGTAAGGTATGGTCATTGTCATCAGTTCATCATATTCTCACTATGTTCATGTACCGTTGTATACTCGCATGTTTGCATCAATGTAACATTTGTGTGTAGGATGGGAAAGCCGTGGCCCTGACTGACAGAGAGAAGCACAGGGCAAAGATTGTCTTCCAAAAGTGGGGATTTAACGTGATCACCAGCAACAAGGTGGGGTGAGATTCTTCATGCTTTTTACTTTAAGTACTACCTAGCTCAGAATTAATTTGAAAATAGCGGTACAATACGTGGCAATGGCCATTCAAGCAGCCGCATAGATGAATGACAATTTGGTCTACATCTCCTACTGTTCAGGTTTCTCATCACCGCCAGATACCAGACAGACGCGATCCCGCCTGCCGCAACACTGACTTTGACTCCCAGGGCCTGAACGCCAGAGCAGTAGTCGTCTTTCATGATGAGGTCTGGTATAAAGCGATGAATTTAGGACCAATGTCACGGTAGCATCACGACGTGTCATTGCTGCTCATTTTCCAAAAAGGTCTACCCTGATCCGGACAGTGTGGAGCGTGCTGCACAACACCCCGGATGTCCTACTGCATGAAATTGTACTGGTGGACGACTTCAGCTCGCCAGCAAACATGGAGAAAAGTTGGCCAAGTACGTGGAAACGAACCTGAGTACGAAGGTGAAGCTCGAGCGACTGCAGGCAAGAGAAGGACTCATCCGGGCTAGGTGATCATAACTGACGATTCATGATTGAAGAACTAAGTGCCTTCTTTACTGCTACTTTTCCACCTCATACGTGCATACGCCACTAATGATAGAATGGTCGGTGCCAAGTTGGCCCCCGGTTCCGTGCTGGTGGTCTTGGACTCGCACATAGAGTGCACTCTCGGCTGGTTGGAGCCGCTCTTGTACGAGGTTGCGCGAAACAAGAGGATCGTCATCTCTCCGCATGTGGACGGTATCGACCACGACAAGGCGCAATTTCGACAAGTGAACAAGCTGGCGTTGGGAGGGTTTGACTGGAGCGCCAGTTCCCAGACGCTGGAGCTTTCCTGGCGAGTCTGGATGTGCGGAGGGCGAGTTGCGTTGGCCCTGTGTTCCAGGATAGCGCACATGTTCAAGCCCATGCACGCGTATAGGTCCAGTGGATCACCTCATGCATCAAGTGTGGGTGGAAGATCGCAGTTGACATAACACTGTCTACTCATAGTTTTGGATCTGAAACTTCTGAAAAAGCTTTGCCACACAACACTAGGAGAGCCTTAATAGTAAGGTTGAAGGATGTGCATAAAAGGAGTTCCCGTCACGTTCCACTGATATGCGCAGGTTTGGACAGAAGAGTTCTTGCCTCTGTTTCGCCTGCTTGGTAGAGTAGAACCTCTTACGCATGAAGAGGTTAATGCTGTAGCAGAGAGAAAGCTACTGAGGAGGACAATGGAATGCAAGACTTTCGGTGGTACCTGACAAACATATACAGGGTGAGAAGAGCAGCACATAAACCGAATGATGAAGTCTTACGTGCATTGGACAATATGTCGTTAACTTAAAAGAATACAGAATCTGCCCCTATTATCGGACAAGACCAGAGTGAGGCTGTTCGGGAGAGTGAGAAGCGAAGCCATGAAGAATTTTTGCATCGTGGGCATGGTCTCAAAAAGCAAAACATTCCTCCTAGGTAGGTTCCTAAAATGACCGTTGACATATCGGTATTGTCATCCGCACTAGCGCTCTCTTTTCGTAGGTCAACACCGTTGTTACGACGACGAGGAGTTGGGATCGGAGTACTTTATGTTGACCACGGAAGGGCGACTCAGGATCAATGACATGTGTGCCGGTGTAGATATGGTATCAAAGTGCTCAGGTATCACAACTCCTGTCAGTTCGACGAACTTTCTCGCAGTTTTCCAGACCAGCCTTAGAACACCCGGTGGCTATGACGAAGTGCTCCGAGAACGATGACGGCAGCCAAACGTGGCATCTGACGTCTCAGAAGCAGCTAATTCACGTGGGATTGAAAAAGTGTTTGGATGTCTTGGTGGGTGCGCGGCAGCATGAAAAGGCTGCTTATGTCACCACTTGTGGCTACCACACGATCTCCAAGAATGCGGTGCCACAACAGCAGTGGAATTTTGTCACTCAGCACGATTACAACTTATGATACACTTGGCAGTCTTTCTCCTTATGACTCTTCCTAGGAGTATACGCAGCATGTGGGCTTTTAAGTTCGTCACTTGTACATGTACAAGAAATGACATGAGGGGAACAAAGGCTTTGTACAGAAAAAAGAAAATCGAGCAAAGAATGCAGAATTACTAGTTCTGTACGTTGACAGCTAGGAGTTTGACCCAAATCCTAGTGCTCGCAGATCCCGAGACTGGATTCTGCAGAGGCGCTTCTTCCTCTTCAAAGTAATTATTCAGTCATAAGAGGCAGTCACACCTATCGGAACTTCCACTCATCGCATCCAAAGTCAAATGAACAAACTTACCTGTAAGAGTAAGGCATGGTGGTTCCGGCCATCTTGATGTTGTCGCATCCGAAGAAGAAAAGCATCCCATAGCATGCGAGACAGATGACGTTGCACAGGATGACGAAGGTGACAGCACCCTTGGGTCTTAGACTCAACCGCTTCAGGATGTATCCGCCTAGGAAGATTCCAATGCAGGCGCCGGGGATGGCGATGCCGCCCGTAAACATGCTCGCCATTGACTTGGACAGGTTGAACTGAGTCTCCAAGTACTTGGGCAAGAACACGATGAAGCCTGACACGATGATGAGCTCCATGCAAGCTCCCAAGCAAGTCACCATGTAAATCTGAGTGAGAGTGAGAATAGTAAATTAGCCTGCAAGTCTACTACGTACTGGAAGTAATGCAGTATTAAAGCAATACCAAATTCGCAGCTTTTTTCATTCTCCAAGAAAAGAGAAAAGCATTTCTTCGCCTGGAGAATATGTTAAAGAACTCCACGTCTTTAAAAGGAGAGCTTTCCCATGAGAAAAACAATCATGGTTCCACGATGATTCGATAATGTTGATACACTATAAACGTCTTCAAATACCAACACCAGATGGATGGAAGGTAAAAAACACGACATCAGTTGCGTTTTTGGTACAGTCGTAGTAGTAAATGCCAAGGTCATCCATCTTCTGCCCTTGCTAACGAACAGTTTTCCACCAGACATGAAAAAAGTATTTGGCACATGCTTCCATCTTGCATTTTCCCCGTACCTGATATTGGGTAGCCATTATACGCACTATCTCACCTTGTTCGTGAGCAGCTTCCAAGTGGACTTGGGTATGTCTTTGATGTCCTTTCCGTAAGAGTCGGAACTTTGGCCCCCTGCACCGTCGCCACCGGCGTCGCTCTTGAGCGTGTTTGACTTGGAGCCCGCCTTTGAAGCTGCGCCGCTGCCACTTCCGTGGTGATGGTGGTGATGGTGATGCTTGTGTCTGGGCCTGATGCTTGGATCGGTGGCATGATGATACTTCTCGTCGATGTACACTTTCACCTTCTCTTTCTGCGAACAGACATTAAGGCATGATGGTCATCATTAGATAATTATCATATACGGGGACTTTAGCCTTAGCCAGATGAGAAATAATCATCTAGCAACAAATCTTACTTAATTACCTCCAGCACGTAGCAACTGCACGATCGCAGCAGAATTGGCTAAATTTGACTGGAGGCGTTGTTGCACTTAGCCTTCCCACGCACCACAGCATCTTGGTGTTGGAGGCAGAGGAGAATACCGCAAAGCACCATTGTACTACACGTGCATGCACTGGTACGCAACAGTGCAATATTGATGTCCGACAGCGTACAGTTGGTTACACTTATAGCAGACCTGCTGCTACTGCTAACAATTGATATCTTCGATTCAGTGCAAGTTTCTCGGTGTTCACATTGACATTTTCTAAAAGCAGTCGATATTCTGCGGTCGGTCTCTCTCGTGCGTAACACAAATCATGATACCAATGCTGCATGCTGTGATATGGAAGAAGTCGTCCCTGTCATTCATTAAATTCTTATTCTTGCTCCCCCCTATAGCGACTCCTCCCTCACATTACGAGACAGAGGCAAGCCCAGCAAATGTAGGACACACACAGGTATACGCAAGTAGAGTGTAACATGATACGTAACGTAAGCTATTGGTTTTCTGTTCTTTCACCAAGCGAGGAGCAGTAGAGATTGAACAGGGCATTGTCTAGTACCTTTAGCTCTTTGGGGAAGAAAAAGAAGGGGATGGCAATGACAACGAGGGCGACTCCACAGATGAGGAAGCCTCCCCACCACATGCCGATCCAGTGGCGGTCGCTGGAGTCTGAAAAGAGCGAGAAGCAATTAACATGTCTTCTGGGGAATCAAATAAGGGAAACGTTTCTATTCTTATCCTCCTTAAAGGCAAGCAAAAAAGGCTTTTCTTTCCATTGGTTGGCAGAATTTCTTTTTTTTCTCCCAGGCACCCACGTACGTACGTATTGTGCTTTATTCGTGGTAGTTGCTGCTGTTGCCATTGGCTTTTCTCAGAGGGAGGTAGAGATAAAATACAGTTACGTCCTGCAGGTTCCTGGTGACGACAGAAGGGGCCAGGGACTCTAATTACAGCTGGACCCCCACAGGCTCACTTTCTTTTGTTTTCTCCGATGATTTCGCGCTTCATTTCTTGTCTCCCTAGATGAGGCTTGTTTGGCATGACAGAGCTCTTGCTGCTGACTCCCAACCTCAGCCAGCGACACATGGACTGCTGGACAATGCTCATGCTCACCTACGATTCCTACGACGATGGCACTGGGCGAGAACGTGTCGACAAAGTGCGAGAGGAGGTACGCGCCGAGGAGGAAGCCGCAGACCGGTCCGAACGCACACATGGAGTACATGATGCCGATGTACATGGAGGAGTCGTCGCGCTTCACGTGGTTGTCGATGTACGTCGTTCCGAGAGTAAACAGAGGGGAGCCGCCGCAACCAAGCAAGAGCTAAATGACGATGACGAAAGATAAGGCGCAATCCTTGTATCTGCACAATGAAACTAGCGTGGACCGTATGGACAGTGCTATATGTAATCGCATTTCCATCCGTCCAACTTCAGTCGCCTTCACCGTCCCAAATCCTCACCTGTGCGACCATGAAGATAAAGATTGGCATGGCCGCCGACTCATTGGCCTCCTCGATGCAGTTGTCCTCGCGGTTGTAGTTGTTGTTGTGAGGACCAAGCGGAGGAGAAGACAGGCCTGTTTCAGAGAAGAAAAGTCATCATAGTCAACAAGCCTAAATGCAGCGTTGGCAGAGCCAAACCCGGATGTAGCGGAGCAATTTACACACAGGACACTTGCAGAGGGCCATTTAGGTGCGTCATATTTCACAAGGAACGAGAGAAAATTACGAAGAGAGAGAAGAGATCGGACAAAGAACCATGTTTCGCGGTAGGACTCAGGACTGTCGTGAAGCTGCCGTCGCTGCTCTGGCTGCACTTTGTGTCGAAATGCAGCGTGTAATTAGGCAAAACGCTCGCGACAGCGACGGCATTTGTTATCGTGCAAAAACTCCGATCCATGGCTAATTACGCGTAATTGGAAAGCTGGCAGACGAAACCACGGCAGAGTGGCCTTCGCCAACTAATCTTACGCATACAACTTGGTCGAGTACATAATTGCATTGGAGCTGGACCGAAAAAAATCGCTATCGTTTTTCTTCGGCGTGAGAGAAAGATCGCTGACTGCCGGCTCACTTTACGTACACGATATTAGTACTACTCTGTCATCTGAGAGATTTATCGTCAAGTTTCGCATCCATACGACTTAAAGCTTGTAGTGCAAATAACAGTTGTGCTGCATTAGTGACATATTCAATGTTATGTTCACCATGTGCTCTGATAGGATGTGTGACGTGACCTATTTTTCCTCGTGCCACTGTACAGCATTGCCTTCGTACAGTGGACGGGCCAAGAGAAGTCGGTTTTGGCAAAAATATTCGTCCCCCTTTAGTAGTTCTTTTGACGGTTTGGACTGCGATCACTCGCTGAAAAGCCTCGACACCTCAGTTCAACGCTATCAGGCAAAGTCATTCACGGGGGGGGGGGGGGGGAGGACACCATGGCCCGGTATTTGAGGACACAGGTGCAGTTAATTTTTTAC
>JAAUXU010072628.1_pt1 | contig 25432 bp, 20 predicted proteins | sample 7278151 | NCBI WGS metagenome assembly JAAUXU01 (sample SAMN14350113, study PRJNA611818) | marine sediment metagenome | isolation source: surface marine sediment (1.8m) | place: French Polynesia: Moorea | collected 2018-08 | reverse complement strand
GCACATGCTGCCACTGAACTCTATGTGTGTGTATTTGTGTGTGTGTGTGTGTGTGTGTGTGTGTGTGTGTGTGTGTGTGTGTGTGTATGTGTGTGCGTATGGGTGTGTGTATGGGTGTGTGTCTGTGCGCGCGCGCGTTTTGGGCAAGAGTTGAAAGAAGTCAACTTTCCATCCAGGTCGGAATAAAAAAAAACAGCGAACAAAAAAAGATGAGTACTCGTCATTCTCCCCCCTTTTTTTACCACGACCAACGTAAAAGGAAAATGAGTCAGGCTGGGCCTGACCCTGGGGCCCCCCTCAGGCCTATCCCAAAATGAAAGCCCCGCTGATTGTTTCTTGAGAGGGAAGAGAAAAGTCATCACAGCAGACATTGTGGGCGTGCGTGGAGCAGGCGAGAAGGAGCAGGAAGGCCATCGATGACGAGAAAGTGCACCCAAGTCAGCACCGTCTGCAGGACCTCCGACACTCTCAAGACGAGAGAAAGCCAGCAGACGATGATGTCGAAATTGTATCTCGGAGAGCATTTCTTTTTTCCTGTGCGCACGGTACACAACTGACTGTGCGATGAGCGCTTCTCTCACTTCTATCGTGTCAATAGGATTCCCTGGAGATCCCAACAGACTATAAATTAGAACCCGCAGGAAGTGAGAGTGAGAGGAAGGCCAGAGATCCCCCTAAAAATAAGAAGTTGGGGAACGAAAACAAAAACATTATTCTCGATGAGCGCTCTCCTTCTCACTCTCCCTCGCTCCCCACGCAATTGGTTCTTCTTTAGGGCCTTTTTTTACCTATCCTTTCCCCTCCTCCTTTCAAGGCAATATATGCCAAAGCAAATGGGGTAATTAGTGCACCTCGGAATTTTAGGCAAAAAAATGGTATATAAGGTAAAAAGTTCCTTTGGGGTGTGGGGCCAGAATAGAATGCGTATAACGATACAATAGCTGTCGCTAAGACGTACATACGTGGTCAAGCAGAGACCAATTTTTGAAAGCCACAACTATCGACTTTGCCAATGAACATGTAGAAAAAATTGAACAGAAGAGTAAAATGGGCAGGTGGACTTCTGGCAATTGGTCTAAAAGTTGCGGTGAAAGGTGAGAAGGCCAGAAAAATCCTGACTTGCAATCACTGACTGACATTGCTGACCTAAAATACCGATGTTTTGCAATAATTACTCGTTCGTTCGATGAAGCAACAGCAACTTTCCTCCTTCCCTTCAGAAAAAGGTTAATAGGTAGTTCTTTCTTCCGAGTGCTGGGTGCTTGCCGGTCTTAGGTAAGGAGCTGGGTGATGGAACCAATGTTGTGTATGTCAGCAGGAGACACACCACAAAGAAAAAGTACAGGGTGTCACCCTGTAGTGGCCGCAGTCAATTTATGTACACAGCCTGTGCAAAAAACAAGTCAAAAAGACTCATACACATCCAGTACTTCCACTCTGCCAGTGAAAGCAGAGTTTGGTGGCACTTATGTACTGACACTGTAGGGACGTAACACTTCAGTTGTGTAACGCTCTCACCAGTATGAATACTTTAGATAGGTGGGAACACAGTCACGTGAAGGACGAGACACTTTGCTCTGGGTGGGTCTATGAGATCCCAAAACAAAGAGTGGTGCCAAATTTTGGAGCCCTAGTGACTTCAGCATGGAAATCGGACCTGGTCAAGTCGAATAACAGACTCTACGACGTCCAGAGCAATGGGGCCTGGGAGCAGAGGGCGCCCAATGTGAATGATCTCGAGAACGTCGATTATGAAAAGGGCACTTTCTGCAACTCAACTCTGCTGGATGCGCCGCGTAGGTGGTTGAGGTTGATCATCTTGACGCAGTTGGACTGGTTCTAGAACCGGCTTTTCGCTAATGTGACTACTCATGTAGGGAGACATATATCTGGCATGGGTGCCAAATGACTCTTTAGGCAGAAACATTGAAACACTCAGAATGACACTCCAAAAATCGACCGGACAGAGAAGTGTGACAAAATTGTACTAACATTTGTTAATAACACGTGGAGACAACGGCAACAGAAATCGAAAAAAAGTGCTTGAAGTTGTTTAAAAAATCGTGAAAGATCATCGCAACCTGTGTGTTCAATCGATACTTTGAGTGCAAAGAAATTCCGGCTCTATGATCACTTGATGATTTTTTATCAAATTTGTGCAAGTATAATAATTTAACCATTTTCCAGTTTATTTCCAGAAAATCAAATTTTCCAGTATCAAAGTTATCAAGGACCTACAAGCGTGTAGTCAACACAATATTTTAAACCATCTTCTGATTGTACAATGACTTTTTAAATGTGAGTAGAAACTTTGATTTTTAGTGGTCTTAATCCGTATGTGTCCCTACACCTTTTGTTCCACTATTACTGTTAGTACAGTCAATGTTTGTGTGGAAAAGTCAAGGTGGACTCTCTATATCCGTGCGTACATCATTTATGATCACACATGCTCTCCAAACTCTTCGTACTGCACAGGGGTCCTCATAAATGGCGTCACACCTAATTAGTCCATTAATCTCGACAGGTTATCATGATTAGCTAGAACTTTCCGCCCATTTTGTGAAGCCCATGTTTACCCTGGGCTTTTTGTTGCCTAAAGTCTACAATAGCAAGATCGTCAGCAAATTAGTGCCTACCTGATATAATGTTGCCAATCCAATCCTGTGTCAAGCTCCAGAAGATCGTCAAAGTACTTCTAGGGTCTCACCCATTAAAAGCCCAGAGCGGAGTGATTATGAAATAGTCAATGTACCGTATGTTATATAATTTACTTCGCTGTCAACGTATGACTAATTGAGAACACTAAAACTAGTGCCCCCTCTGACGCTACCCCACCAACAGGCATCCCTACATGGAGGTCACAGTAACCCCATCAGAAAAGAACTGTAGGTGTGACGAACACAGGGTGTCCTGGAGATGTTGCAAATTTTGAAGCACAGTCACATCTCTTTTACTGCATGGCTTTCAACACTTATTTTTTCTCACAGTATCTACTGCATCCTATAGGCCCTTGATCCATAGTTCATATAGTATACTTTCTCCTCCAAGCTGTGGTTTTCTGCCTTGAAGACAGCTTGTGGCTGGCGTGTAAGAATCCTGAATCCACTGAGTGGCGCTGTAAAGCCAAGCAACGCGCTGTGGTCGAGATGCATAAAACCAAGCCATGATTTAATATGAGGCTTCCTTCGACAGTAGGTTGAGAGGAGCACTGACTCCCCTGTATGTGCTCCGGCAACGACATGCCTTGGGCCCCGTAAGTGTACTGGTGGGTTGAGAACAGTTGCAACAGCAACAGGTACTGGATGGACTTGTACACACACACACACACACACACACCTGGTACGTGAGTCCGTACTGGAAATAGGAAGTTAAAAAAATCTCCTCCCTGTGCACAGGATCGATAGAGTTGATCGCGAGATAAAACTCCAAAGAGAAGTGTATTCTTCTGGTCCCATAGCTCATCCTATTCGTCTTTCTCAAGTTGATGTTGACTCCTTGAGTGTGCGTCCTTGTGTGCGAACGCAAGCTCACATGCAGATTTCGGAAATTTAGGTGAAGAATTTAAATTTTTTTTCATCTCTTCCTCGACTTTTTTTGCTTCATTCTCACCTTAAAACTTGAGCAATTGTCAAACTCAGCAAGTCAGGTTCTCCCCTAAAATTCCAAAGTCCCTTCTCATATGTGTTGCTGCTCCCGTATTCTCCCTCTCTCTCCTCCGGGGTCCCCTGGTGACAGCTAAGAAGAATTTGAGAGAGACGACGACGGTGTAAAGTTAGTAGACGAGAAAAGCAATAGAAGGAGCAGGCGGCGCGGAAAAGGAGAGACAGCCGCGCTCATTTTATTAAGAAAGTTTCCTGCCCTGTGCTGTCCAAACTATGCTGTGGGCGAGGCCGCCTGCGACTGCTGCCACGACCCTGCCGCCAGCCACGGCGGCGTCCCCTACTTCTCGTAATAAGGTTGTGCGGGGAGTAAAGTGAGTTTGCTCCTTCTGGCCTTCCCCACCAATCGAAGGACGATGACGGAGAAGAAGTAGCGATGTTGACACGTTGGCTACAACAGCTCTTGTTAGTAGGTTACGAAGAGAGAGAGAGAGAGACTCATTGCTTTCTTTGTGTGTGCGTTTGCGCGCGCGTCTCTGAGCTCTCGATCCTCCAAGGAGGGCCTGAGCAGGAAGGTTAAGGCGAGGAGAAAGATTTGGAAGAAGAGGAAAACTCTGCCAGACAAGAGCGATGCAAATGATCTGCCAAAGTTTGAGGCTTCTTCTTCTTCTTCAGAAGTGATGGCAAATTGGCTCTGGAAGAAGAGTGTCTTTAGGGTCTCTCCCTTCATGCATGCATCAGGGTTGCCAGCTCTTTGCCAGAGGAAGCCCAGTAGTACATAGGGTGGACAAAGACTGCAGCTTACCCAGTGACAGCTGGGCTTGAAACTGAGTAAATATACTTCATCCATGGATCAGAGTTGCCAACGCTTTGCCAGAAGAAGCAAGATACTACATAAAGTGGACAAAGACTGTCGCTTACTCAGTGACATTTGTGATTGAAATTGAGCAAATAAACATCAGGCATGCATCAGGGTTACCAGCTCTTTGCCAGAGGAAGCCCAGTAGTACATAGGGTGAACACTGACTGCAGCTTACTCAGTGGCAGCTGTGCTTGTATTTAAGAAAGTAAAGTTCACGTCCGAAAAGGCCCAATTTCTCAAAGCTGGCCCTAAGAAGATCCAGGTTGGCAACCCTGCGGGGACACGCGGAGTGGGAGAACAAGAATGGGAAAAAATCTGGTTGAGAGAGGTGAAAAGGATGGGTGCTGCTGCAAAGCCTGCAATTCCTTAAAGGGTTGTTCCCTCTCTGCTCCTTCCTCCATCGCTGGATTGGAAGAATTTCTGGCGTCTGGTAAGAAAAGCGCAGCTGTCACCAAACGCGCAAGGCACAAAATTAATTCTGAATTGGCATAAGGAAAAACCTTTTGCTTCTGCTTCTTCCCGGATGTTTGAACGCTTCCCCGCTAAAGTGATAATATTTGGGCTTCTAAGCAACTTTGTTTTAGTTTCGTGTAGTCGTCGTCGGCGATGCCTTCTTCTCATCCTCCTCACACGACGATGAAACTTTGCGTGGAAGGAAGTTTTTGGGTGTTCTAAAACGCCCGCTCTTTTCTCCGCAGATTAAAACTTTGCGTGGGAGAACAGCAATACGACCTACGTATGTGTAATAACGGCCATTCATTCGCTCACTCTCTGCTTCTACAACATCACTAAGCAAAGGGTTGAAAAAGTTTCGACGGAAAGAAGGATGGCCTACAGGCAGTAAAACAGCGGAAAGCCATCCTGCACTCACTGACGGGCAGCCATGGCTGGCCGCTGTGGGCCATTCGGGGGCCCAACCAGGCGGGCCGGGGCTCACTTGCATTCCGGCACTTTAAAAAGGCCACCCATGTGGGCCATGACCAGGTGCTGAGCACAGGGAGGTGGAACACCAAGGCCAACGAATGCTCCTCTTTCGCTATTGGGATGGGTGCTGTCGGAGGTGAAGCCCGAGGCTGACCTGGTGCGTCAAACGATCGAGAGGAGTCTCTGCCCTGCAGACAATGCATAAAGAGTCCCGACTGTCGATTTAGGAATCATCACAACAGTCGACATTCAATACAGAGATTGGCATCTTATGTTCTGAGTGCTAATTACAACTGTAAAGTCACTCCCGAGCTTTTCTATATTGAAGGTTGACTGCACTTTCAATACTACCAAAATCTGTATACGACGCATTTTACATATTGAACAGTGAGGGCTGCAGAGGACTACGTTGGCATCTCAGGAGTATCTGCGATTCAGGGTTAGCAGTGGACTCTTCTGTGGCTTTAGGTGTATTTACAAATGGTACTGGAATTGGGGGGGCGGGGGTGTCATGTAAGTCGGTCAGATGATCAGTGAACCGTACACGTTAAACACTCTGGCATCAGCTGCCTCGACATAAAGTTGCAGGAGAACTTGTGACTCTGACAATGAGGAACTAAAGCATATGTTGTTCTTACAAGACATCTTTCCTTACTAAATGCCTGGTTGAGAACGTCAGTTGCTTCCCAACGAATCGGCCATCACATGGGGAAGAAGTTATGTAACATGGCGGTTTTGAATTATACACCTACACACATGCATGGCCCAATTTTTTAGGTACCGTCCAATTTTAAGGCCTAAAAATATATCTACAAACAGCATGACATCTAAGTGTGCTTTTTCTCATGTCATGGCAAAACCATACTTGGTCAGAATGGTCAATGTAACAAAATAACTATTGTTTTCAACAAATTGGGCCCCGCTACACATGCATACTGACACGCACTCGCCCCTTAGGACAGTAATAGCCTTGACTAATGCCCAACTGATTCCAAAAGTAGACCACCCAAGAAAAGATGTGTGTCAACCTCGGCTGAGACATGCATGCGACGACGCTGAGCGAGACCATGGCAAGCATGTTCAACGTGGGGGCCAACTAGTTCGACCTTGTGGCGAACGCGCCCAGCATGGACGTTCACGTGTGTTCTTATGAAGGACTTGTGCGTACCAACGCGTATGTGATCACCGTAGATGCGGTCGGGTTCTACGTACCGGTATGTCTGACAAGATATTTGGTCTGCAGTAATTTTGTCGGCGTCGGTAAACGTTAGAACAACTTTAGCAGCATGAGTTACAGTGTGTAGATTACGTTAGATGTGTGTGACAACACTAAAGTTGGTTAAACGTGGACGAGATTGCTTGTTTGTGACCAGGTTTGCCAAGTCTGAGTTATCCAAACACCGTCGGCTGTTAGTTAATATTGCCTACGAACAATTTCAAGGGCATCAGTTATTGTGTGTTTAAACAGCGTTACGTGCACTGACAACAGTGACCTCGGCTGACGGCTCCACCTTCACCAAGATCACTGGTGTGTGATCTGGTTTTGCCCACCCAAAAGTACTGAGCCGAGCGTAAAAGTTGCTACTTGGCATCAACAGTGGTAACAATCTCTTCTGAAACCTTGGTAGATTTGTGGAAAAAATTGTCTTTTCGCGTCATGGACCAATTTTAATTTTGTTCAAACGCTTATTTTTTATGGAAAAAAACACAACAACCGAGAATTCGTATGCACCAGACCCCAGGCTCAGTAAGAATAGCAAGAAACAAAGCCCCCAAACACACACAATGTACTTAAAAACCTAATTACATTGCAGATCTATCACACAAAGCACCCCCCTGCTAATGTATAGTTTCACCTTGTAGAAAAGGGATAAGGGCGGCTCCACGACCGAGAGAGGAGCTGCCCTCACTTCATAACTCATTCATTTCTGTAGATTTGGTTATCTTTTTCTTTCTCCCAAGCGCGGATTCCACTTGTGAAAGCATCGTTGCAGCCACAATTATCTGTGGAAACTGTCACGGAAAGTCAGAAAGTGCAATCCGTGCTGATGGTGTGACCACCCAACCCTTCTTACACGTCCGTTTTCATTCGTCCAGCACCGGCTGAACGACAACATAGCCTTTCTTCTTCTTGCAGAGGCACTCAAACCCCTACTCACCCCCCTCACCCTCACCCTCACCCCCTACAAAGAAGAAAAGGCCCCTATAAAAAAGCATGTGTGTCAGATGAGACGGTTTCTGAAAGTAACCGCTTGCTTTTTTCTCTCTTTCACATTGCCGCCCACGAACAGGAAATCAAGGAGTCTTGCAAGGTAAAAACCTTACTGATCACGTCGGGGATTATGTCCTATGCGCATGTATGGGCTCTCACTTAAAGATGTCTATGTATAGGGATTATCTCGTCCAGTGAAACACATCCAGGTCCTTTTGAGGCCACACTGGGGCCTAATGCTGTGTAGATTTCACTTACATCGACCCTGTGTATGTGTGACCCTATACACAGGGTCGATGTAAGTGAAATCTACACAGCATTAGGCTCTGTTTATGGCAACATGTTGTGCTGACACATGTTTGAAGTAATAATGTGTAGACCAAGAATGCGTTCACTTAAAAATTGTCTAAAGCAAGGCCAGCTCCTATCTGTTAAAAGATGCCCAAGGCTGCAGCGTCAAGGTCACACCTGTTTTTTTTATCTTTTGATGAACATACGCAGCATTTCATACTTGATCACTCATTTACGGTGACAGATTTTGACGTTTCTGTATTGTAAAGTTACAACGATGACCTCCACTTCTAGAGACGATTTTGACTCTGTCACTGCAGGCAGAATCTGCTGTAACTGTTCGTATTTTTTGCCTAAAAGATTGTGCTTTAAAAGAATGAGAGCATCTTTATTTACATATGACCCAGTCAAGGTAGATCCAGCCAAAACATCGAGCTCGAGCTGCTTCAAGCTCTTTGAAAGATTTCAGCTAATCTTTGAGTCCGCTGTATTACAATGTTGACGTTTTCTTGCCTCCTTGACAACGTTTGGACGAAAATCTAAGTGTTTCACTAGATAAGATCACCCCTGAAGTCGGATAGCAGGAAAAAATGGCTGTCCGTCGACGTAAACACTGTACGAAGAACGATACATTGCTCATCCTTGGAAGTAAAGCTAAATATGGGCCACCCGGTACATTGAAACATCCTCTGTTTGATCTTTCTCCAGGTCTTCGAAAAGGTCCTGGTGCAGAACATTCAGTTCGGGCTGAGTCCCAGCTTCACGGACGCGTTGGAGCTGATCCCCCGGTGGCGGTTCGTCGTGGCGTGCATGCCGCACGTCATGCAGTGCGCGGCAGCCATGCTGCAGCACAGGTAGGAGCTGGGGACGATCCAGAGCAGGGGCGTTGAACATAGTGAGACAATATTAACTTGGGTGAGGAAAATTACATTTTAGGGATTTCTCCTGGCTGTTTCATCTTTCACTGCTATTTCATTATCGCTTTCTTTCTCAAAAGTGTTCAAAGTTTCCCTGCACTATTTTTCAATTTTTACTGATACTTCGATGAAATCTGAATATTGGTGACTTTCAAACTGCTGCACCCTCGATGAGAGGGGGCGCGCACGTACGGTATGATATATATATATATATATATGATATGATATATGATATGATCATATGATATGATATGATATATGATATATATATATATATATATAATAGCTACTACGTAGTCTTCATGTACGAACTTACGACATCCACTAGATGATTTTTATGCATTGTTAGATTTCAAAATGCGGTAAAGTCTGCTGTGCCATCACATGCACGTACACAATGCCCTCTCTACAGATTTCGGTGGATGTTACATTCAAACAGTGAGCAAAGATTTTGCAGACACCAATATTCAGATTGCGCCAAAGTCTTGTCCCCCCTCCCCCACTTCAAGTTTTGACCCATCTTTGGGGCTTTTTGCCCAAATTCCCAGGTCCACCTGCGACACAGATAAACAACCAGGAGAGAGAAGAAGCTGCCGCCCAGCTGACCCAAGATATTGCCCCAAAAAACTTTTGATCGTCTCATTTCACGCCCACTGCTCGCTTCCTTCCTACTTCTTCTCTCACTTTCTCTGGCGAAAACCGTTTGTTAAAAGGGTTTTCGTGGCAAATGCCCACTAGAGAGCACCGAGGAAGAAGCCATTAACTTTGGAGAGAGAGAGAGGGAAAAAGGGGAGGGGGAAGTCCCCCATGCTTCCCCCCCCCCTTCCAGCTTGTTGCTGTATTGTTCAGCAAGTCTTATGTAGTCACTGCTCAGCCGTACTTAGGAAATGCACCCCAAGCCAGCTGGGGGGTTCTGGATGAGATTTTCTTCCTCTCCCTCACAGTTATTATAAATGCGGCCCATTTTCTCAATGTCGGTAATGTACTTGGTGTGTATGTGTGTGCAACGTCCGCTCTTGCCATTCATACGTGTCCACAGTGGTTGAGCAAAGAAAGCCGAGCCTTTTTTCTACTGCAAAAAAGGCTAGGCAAATCTCTGTGGAAAAAATGGGCTCTCAACGTCGTCTCTGATTGCGCGTCTTTAAAATAAAAGCAAGTGAAGCTCCTTAAATTCTTTCATTCGTAGTGATTTTTTTGCTCCTCTCCCTCAAATAAGAGGCTCTCTCTTTTTTTGGAGGCCAGTGGCAGTTGGTTAAATGGGCCGGCTGTAAATCTTTTTTCTACTCCCTCTGGGCCCGAGATAGAGAGTGCAATTTGCGAAAAATGCCGTCCCCGCAGTTGCATCGCACTGTACTCAAGTACGTACGTACTCACCATAGTACGTCTGGGAGCTCTTTTGTAGCCCATAGTACAATGTTATTTTTGTACGTGGCCGTGGAAGCCTTCAAAGGATTTACCGTGACGACGTGCTTGTAGGTGGGGTGAGTGAGCGAGACCTTTTAGGGGGACGTGGCCGTCAGCGCTGTCCAGGGGTGGGCGCTAAAGCGGGGGAGGCGACACAGAAGGGGGGGGGGACCTTCTGTGCAACCGGGCGTTCACGGAGACGTGACAGACTTGTTTGCACAGTGCTGGACGGCGAAGTCCGTGGTGACGTTTGCCAGCTGATCACACGTTCATGCCACTTTTCCAGAAAAAGACTACTGCTCTGGCATAAATCATAGCAGCTATGGGATGATGAGACTTGCTTTCACGGCTAATACTTGAGGTTAGAACAGATTTTCTGTTTTTTTCGTAACCTTCAGTCATACTTTTTTCACGTCAGCCACTAGTATGGGTGTGAGGTTAGGAATCACTTTATTTCACGCAAGTTTATTTCACACTGAATAATTCAACCAATTCTGTCAGAAGGCCTCAAATTTGTCGAAGACCTTCTTGTATAAGGCTTTTGGCTGACTTCTTGATCCGAGTACATGATGCATAATCTCATCCACACATGTTTTGCTTTGTAGATAATGCATAAGGCTGATGACCTATTGCATATATGCGTGGCATATGGGTGCAAGGCAAGAAAAGATCGCAAAAAAGAAAATTATCTGTTGGGTGTGGAATAAGGATGCACTTTATTCCACTCATTTTTTTAGTTTAGCATTAAAATGAGAATAGCTAATAATACCTGCAGGCTTGGAGGGAAAAGTCATGGTTTTATGCACTTACTTTACTTCGTGTTTTACTATATAGAGATAGTAAAAAAAGGCAAGTCTGAAAAAAGAACTTTTTTGCCAACGTGGAAGGGTTAGGAGATCGAAAGGCACAAGTAACAGCAGGCCCTACAGGGTTGCCACTAAGTTCCATAGAGTACAAGATTAACCCTAAATGTGACACGAGCCTGACTCAATTGATTACAATGGGTGTATGACGACACAACAAGCATCACACAGAGTGTCGATCAACAACCACGTGACCCAAATGTTTCCGGACAGCAGCAACAGCAACGCGGACGCTGTCCCTCAGAAGCTGGATGACGAGATCGTGAAGTGCTTTGACTTGTGACATGGTGGAACTAACTTGAGGATGTGCAGTGCGCACAGAATGTCAGACGCTTGACAGCAGCTCATAACTTTGACTACCTTGCTTCAAATTTCATAAGAGTTTGTATGCACCTGGGCAATGACCGCACAAATCAGATGTTGCCATCCTGGACCTGTTTGGACTCATTCATTGTCATCCTGCAGCAAACGCTCCTCCATCGGCTGCAATATGAGGTTAGACACCGACCAAAATCACAAGTTTCTTTCGAGACTTTTGATTAGGGATTAAGAACGAAACTTTCATGCATTTTTCTCCTGGATCTCCCATTTTCTTCTCATATGGTTGAGGTGACAAGGGCTGGAGAAGTAGGAGCTAATATTTTTAAATTTTTATTTTATATCTAGATGTGTATGTTCTTCTCCTGCGAGAACTCTCTGCTCCAGAGTCTTGTCTAGCAGTGCACAAAGGTTTCGCTAAGTTGACCACATTAGGAGAGAAAATGGTCTGCCTGCTGTGAGAGTAGTGGCGCGGTAAAAAAAGGTTCCCACTGCCTTCATAGAAAAGCTTAGTGAGAAAATCACAATGGACAGATCTTCTACTATGCATTAACAGTTCTTTCCTTCAAGTTCTTTGACTCCTAAAAAAACCTTATGGACCCTTTTTCGCAGCTGATGGAGGAGCATTTTTGGCACTAGTACAATGGATGCCAGACAACAACTTGATTATGTGGTCATTGTATAGGTGCACACAAAGTTTTATGAATTTTTAACCTCGTAGCCATAGTTCTGATCAAATTTTGAAGTGTCTTGTTATGCACTGTTTATGTCTCAACATTGGGCAACGGGTGTCAGAACTGTCATAGAAACTGTCTTGAGTTGGGCTCTACAAAGGCGCTTAAAATAAAATCTCAGGAACTTGATAGCAACTAGAGGTGTATTCGAGTCTGGTTTGACTTGAGTCAACCTCCATCCAAGGTATATTTTGGCCTGACTCAACTCGCATTTAACTTCTACTGACTGACTCTAGGACTAGTAGCAACCCTGTAGAGCTTCTAGGCGTCGCAGTCTCAAACTGCAAGGACCATGGGGGTCGGTGTGCCAGCCCGCAAGACTTCGGCACTTGGAGCTTTGGAGGCTCGTGGGGGATAAGGGCAGACACGTTGAAGGGTGAAGAGTTCCACGCATTTATCTGTGATTTTCAGGATACTGATAAGGTTCAGCACTACTGTACTTGTTTAATAAAAACATGTTTTGCGGGCCAAGGAATAGCATGTACATTGTTGAGTGTTTATATTCACATAGTTTAAATTTTCGTCACACCACATCAACTAAGGAGACAATGACATATCAATATTGCAAGATATTTAAAGAGAAGGCCCAAACCTAGGCTTCAATGTGGCCTGCAACAGTGATGTTATTTAATGAAACACTTGGCAATAATTTTTTTTAAAAAAATATTCTGTCAAGTTAGATCTCGATGCTGCCTCAATGAGGTCCTCAATATGTTTCTATACCTTGGCATGTACAAAAGGTTGGTATACCGAAGGCTTGTTCCAAATTGTCCATTTTAGGTGCAAAATTGGCTTTTAGTCTCTGATTATAGCTGGTACAAGTCTAATTTTTAAAAAAATGAAATGTCTTTTCTATGGGCACTTTTATCTCACAGTTTTTAGTGCACCACTGCGTGTCGTAAGTGTAGCGAGGACTTCTTTTTTCAAACATAACTTTTGACTTGATTGAGCTTTTGTGGTGTTTGACCCCTCCATGGAAAGCTAAGGAGCTTCTCGGAAATTAAATTGATCTGCACTTTTGCCCGAGGACTGCTCATTTTTTCAAGATATGAAATCAAAGTTATGTACTGTAGCAGAGTTCACTACATAAAAGTTCGACTGTACTGTGAAAGAATGAATAATCCTACCAAAGTGCATATCAGTTCAGTTTTTGTGGAGATCTTAAGCTTTCCATGGAGGTGTGAACAACTTCTGTAGCTCAATCCAGTCAAAAGCTATGGCTGAACAAAGAAGTGTGCACTGCACTTTCTTCATACGGCATGGTACAAAACTTTGAGGTAAAAAGGGCCGTAGAAAATAGCCTCAAAAAAGAACAAAATGCTTTTCAGAAAAATCTAAATATTTGGCCAGAGGCCAAAAACGCAGACCAAAAAATATCATTTTTCAACAAAAGTGCCTTTTCGAGCTAACCTAGTATGCATAAACGTGCATGCCACTTCATGCTTGAGATGTGTTCCACTTGATAAGATCACCCATGCATAGCTGCAACGTTGCTTCAAAATCAGAAGTGATGGAGCAAAAAGTACAGAGTGGTGGAGCAAAATTTCCTTCAGTGTCTGCCTGGCCTGCATTCATTCCGAAACAGTATGTGTCAATACAGATTGGCCCATCCATGCGTCAGGACGCTTCCAGAAGGTTTCTGTCCCACCCTGTACGTATGTACCGAGATGCGTGTACCCCTTTCTCTCTCTCTCCTCCCCCCCTCAAGGCTAAGTCCCTTTGGCCCACGCTCAGGGCCAGACTCCCATGCATCATCATCCACTGCCAAAGTCATTTGTGTAAGGCTTGTGTGTACGCATAGGAGCAATGATGCCACTGCAGAGCGGGATATCCATACTGTGTTCCCTGACACACACGTACTGAGGAGGGCTCTATCTAGCATACTGTCAATGAACATCCCGCTGTCCGCGTTCCTTTTCTTGGAGGGAAGTGTTGCTTTTGCTGCGTAAGTCTCCCCTTACCCCCTCCCCCTCCAGTCAAAAAGAGAAATATGCAGGGGTCTGGAATAAAACACCTTCAAGAAACATTGAAGGAAAAAATATTCAGACGGCTATGTTGTCTTTAAGACAAATGCGCAGCTGCACCATGATGGGGAAAAGGCCCTGGGTACCGTAGCAAACGCATTGGAGTTGGCAAGGCAACCGCAGAATTTGGTGATTTTCTCGTCAAATTTGGTAACTTTCTCGTCAAATAGGACAATTTTGTCGTCAAACTTGGTGATTTGGCTGGTGATTGCAGCCTCATCACAAGCGCATTTGTCGGGAAAAGGACAAGATAACCATTGAGGCTTCTCTTCTACTGTGTGTGCCAACAAATAAGGAACATCTAATGGGACAGTTATGTCCTCTGCTCTTGGGGGATGATCGGAGATATAAGCTCGGCACTTATTCCACGTGTAGACACAGAGGCTATTGAATCAATTACATCGCTGTTGCCTCTCCATCCACGCAGAAAGGAGTCGAGCTTCAACCTGGGCAGCGCCGAGACGAAGCTGCTCTACACGTTGCACTGGATCCTGCTGGACGCGGCCGACGAGTGCATCATTGAGTCCGAAAATGCGGGCACGCTCGACAAAGGGCCCTTCGCGTACCTGTTCCCCATATCCGCCATCACGGTGAGTAGCGAACGGCCTTCATCTCACACTGCGTGGGCGCCCTCGAGCGAGGCCATGGACGATGTGTGCATGCAGGCTCTTTTTCTTCTATGTGCGATTAACTCCACTCACGCAGGCGTTCGTCTACCTCTTTGTGCCGATTTGCACCCACATCCGCGAATCCGACTTCATGCAGAACTTCCGCCTGGACAACGGCAAGAAGATTTGGAAGGCGCTCTGGGAACATAGACACCCGGACGCCGAGTGCTTTACAGCTCAGGTACAATGAACATCAGCTTGTTGCATTAGCCCATGGATTACATGGATATAAGCATTATGGGACGTAATAACAACAATATGTAGCATTTAAGCGTCAAACGCTTATAATCGGCCAGCAACATCCCCTGTCCCACATCCAATCAGCCACTCAGGTAATAGGATTGTGACTGATACAAGCATCACTCAAGATGTCCATCCAACAGACATAAGCATCAAAAGGCAACGCTTCCTTCGGTTTCTGGCTCATTTTTCTGCACTTTTTGCACACATTGAATGTGAAGCGACAGCCATATGCAATGAGTGAGCATCTTTTGCGGAACATCCATAAGATTCGGCTGTACCCTGGAGTCAGTCAGCGTGATCATGAGACTCAGCAACTTCGGTCAGACCCTGAGCAACAGCTTCATCTTGATTGTGTCTTCCACAATGGTGCAGATTCCAAAAGTGCCTAACAAAAAAGAGGGTTGCGACAAAGCTCCTGACGTTACAAAATTAACCCCGAGTCCAACGGTAGCCAGGCTGAATTGAGTGAGACTTTGTATGAAGTGTGTATTACTACACATCAAGCATCACAAAGAATATTGTTCAATGTGCACCAAGCATTGCAATATATCAACAAACACACGGATAAAACCTGGTCTACATTGAGCAGGAGAACAATCAGAGACATGGTGAAGGTCAACCAAAGACATTCGATTATGCATAATGTATGCCTCAATGTTGCGGAAGGGCTGTCGGTATAAACGAAGACTGCGTGATGCTCGAGTATCGACACTTTTTCAGATGTCGAGCATGATATCGCCCAAGAAAGTATCGGCGATACCAGCCAAACTCTCAAAAATATTGAAAAGCTCAGTATTGAAATGCAAATACGTAGTTTGCAATGCGTTTCTCTCCTGCACACTCGCATTGAGAATACTTCTGAGTGGGGATGTTATCGACTATCAGATCGAGTATCGGGTGATACTCGGGGAAAACATGGAGCATCGGCGATACGATGCTTTTCATTGTCTTGGAATAAACTGCCACAACATCTGTCTTAGACGGTCTCAAGAAAAAAGTTGAATCCCAGGATCTTCCTAGCAACCCTGTATTTTTTGCTCACATATGGAATTTTTAAGGTGGATTTTCTTTCCGTTGGTGATGGATATCAGCATCAAAATTCTCTGCCTGTCCCAAAGTGGTGCTTACATCAGTATTCCACCGTTTCCAACTGCAGCTTACAGGTTGACTAAATCTTAACCCCACCTTACTCAGGTTAAGCCTCGTCGACAGGTGGTGAGAGACATCAAGAAGATCAAGGAGAAGAACAAGGGCGGCGGCTCTCACGGCATCTTCCTCGGAGAACGTAAGTGCCACGAGAGAAAAGATCGTATGGGCCGTGAAAAGAAATCCTTGATGTCTCACAGTGTAAGACACGCTACTAACTGCCTACTAGGCTATATCATATCAGCTGCATAATCACTCTTGTCCTCATTACTGGAACCTTTTTTTTCTTTTTCTTCAATGTGCTGAAGAGACAACTTAATCAGACAGAACTGTACTCATCATATTTGTTTTCTTAAAAACGACAGACATCGCTCCGTGTTGTTTCTCACCCCGCTTCTTCTCTTTCTGTCGCCTAATACTCTTTGTGTAATATTGTACATTTTATAAAGGGACTAAAACACACTTTCCTCTTCTGACCTCTCCAAAAAAAAGAGCTCCAACCTTTTCCACCTGAGTCTTGAACTGCAGGATCCTGAACAAAGAACAAAACTCTAGGGATGTCTCGAGTCATGACTCGGATTCGCAAAGATTCCTTGATCTCTCGACTTGATTCGAGTCAAAACTGTCAACTTGAATGTCCAGTTGCCAGCTGTCAAAGAGCATGGCACTGCAAAAGAAATATTATCAGCAACTGAAACGGAGGTTTGAAATATTACTTCCTAAACTAGCAAATTCTGAATATGCCTACTCGATGGATTGGAAGTCGAATATACTCTTTCGAGTCACAAAGTCATCTTGAAATCCATTTTTTTATAAGAAACCAAAGGTTCCAATCCATTTTTCGAATCCTGATCATATCTTTAACTACTGTTGGAGTCAACAAGTGTGATTCAGTTTTTTTCTTTTTTTAAAACAAAAATAATATTCAAATCAATTCGTTTACACTCTTTTTCTCGAATTCGAGAACTTCGATTCGAATATATTTTTTTCTCTAATCAAACTCCGATTCGAGTCCAATTTTTTCGAGTCGAATCTGCTCCTTTTGACATCCCTAACTAAAACCAAACAACAAACCCCTTTTGATATTCCTCCTTAAAGCTTAGGGATTTAACACCAGGAGCTAAAAAACAAAACAAAAGTGCCTTTTCTTCTCTCTCTCTCTCTCTTCCCCGCTGAAACCCCCGGTTTTACCCCTTTTTTTATTCTTCTTCCTCTTCCTCCCGTTCTTCCTCCTGCCCCCTTGAAGAGACGGACTCTCCAGGGTCGCCGTTAGAGAGACCCCGCGGTCCGAAGGCGGGCTGCGAATCCACCCTCACCAAGGGGAAGTGGCTAAAGATTACGAGAAAGGGATTACTAATTACGGCAATGAGCAGAGTCGGTAAGAAGAAGCGAAAAAAAGGCCGTTTTGAAAAGGCCTTTTTTTTTAGTAAGTCATTTTTTTCCTCTCTCTCTTCCAAACTCCTCCTTAATACATTAATCTACCTTTTAACACCACCAGCAACTTATTATATACACTTATTAGCTCGGAATAAAAGAATACTTTTTTGCATACTACTTCTCTCATTTCTCCTTAACTAGAGGGCAGCGATCAAACTGCGCTGCTGCCCGCGTATGCCACTTTGCTTACTTACTCGTACTTTTAAGACAACTTAAAGTTTTGCACAGTACTTTTTTCAGTACCTCACCGGGCAACGAAAGGATTTTTTTTCTCTCAATCTTGGGGCGATAAAGAAGCGAATTTTTTAGAGCGTTTCTTCCCCAAAAGTTTGCCCACTATTCTGCTCCTTTTTTCCCCCTTGATACGACGGCGACGACGACTCGTGGTGTTTCGCATTGCTACTGTACCTACGTTCATATGCATATAATATAGTATATTATCAATCTATAAGTACGATGCATAATCCAAGCTGAGAGTTTTTTACTCGGCACTATCTGGGCTGTCGTCATTTTTTTGGACAGTCATTATTGCTTATCTTTCCCATTCACATCTGCCTCTTTGTTCACACACACACACACGCACACACACACACATATATATATATATATATATATCATATGATCTGTCTCTCTACATATATCTCACCGGCCTAGTTAAGGCATTTCCCCCATCTTATTCTTGGTGTTCTCCTGCCACAGAGGAGCTGCTCCGTCCACAAAAATACCGACATCAATCGTACTTTGCTGCGTACGTCTGGTATCTCCTTTTTATACATGTGCTTGTATACTTTTTTTTCATTCATCGAATCAACCGACGGAGAAAGCAACAACCATAAGACTTTCCATAATCTATCTGGCTTTCCTCCATCCAAGGGGCCAATCACTCTCTCCTTGATTGCATCTCTTAAAAAGAAAGTTTCCCCTTAATCTGTGAATTCCTTTTCCCTGCGCAGTCACTGTAACAGCATCTCCTTAGTCCTACAGTCTATAGTGCATAACTAGTCGCAACGTAGGCGATCACGATCACTCTCTTCTTTCCTTCTCCTCCCCTGGATGGGTGATGGATTGCATCGAGTCTGACCTGTTTACTGTAATACACTATGTACAGGGTGACTACAGAACGAAAGAAAGGGGTAATCTCACTTATTTAGAGACAAATGAGGCATCAACGGGGGGAGGGGCAGGGGCACAAACCAGGTGGGACAGCGAGAGAATTTAGTGACAAAGGTAGTGACTTCCTTCCATCAAAAATGGCCATTTTCCCGTCGGATTTGGCGGTTTTCCCGCCAAATTTGGTGGTTTTCCCGTCAAATTTGGCGGTTTTCCCGTCAAAGTTGGTTTGGCTGGTGATGACAGCCTGGTCACAATTGGCCTTTTCCTGTGACGAATACGCCAGACGAGCGAAGCGCTGTTAGCTGTCTGAGTCACCCCGTGTGGCCAGGAGAGGAAGAAGCCCTGTGGATGCATTTATTGTTGTCTCTCATCTGGCAAAGCATTGCACTGTGTGTGATTCCCTCCATCGCTGCTCGTGCAGCGAGAAGCATGTGTGTGGCCGTTGCGTCCCTGTCACTGTCACGGTCAAGTTGTATTGCTCAGGAGATGAACTGCGTACCTGTCTACGTACCAAACTCCTCAAGCAGTAGTTGGCGCACCTCAGATGGCTTCCCAGAACGTTTTCCTCGTCATTTTGCTGTTTGCCAATCATCGAATTTCTTCTGCATTTAAGACATATCTTTTTACCCTGCACCTCATTAAGTCCTCACTCTGTCTGTTTAGGTAGAAAAAGCCTTGATCTCTCTAGAGGGAAAAATCCACCTTTTTTGGCAACGAATCCTTTTCATTGTTATTGGTCACTAACAATTGGGTTGAATAGTTTTACATCTCCGTGTGTGTACCATATGCTACTGTGTACGGTACGTGCGTGCAACACCTGTGTCTAAAAATACTGTACACAGACACCTGTACAGCTGGTTGGTTGTTTATCCGCTGCCAGTCCGGGGTTGGCGGGCAAGACACCTACATTCGCTTTGAAGGGGGGATTTAAATTTCCCGCCAAAACTCGCATAAGCGCTTTGCTGGCCAACCCGTGAGGACTGCTGTAGTGGTGTTGCTTGTAGCCTTGGGCGCTTTATCGGAAGGGTGAAAAATATCCTGTGTTTCATAACGCGTGAACAGTGCAGGGTGCGACCAAGGCAGTGAGCTGTTAGTAAGTCTTACTAACAGCTCACTGGACCAAAGTCACGTCCTGTTATGAAAAATCAGGTGCTTGGAGCCATCTGATTGGACCAGTCTCTGGCTCATTTTAAAGCTCGGAGCTGCTTGCTCCATCATCAATGCAGTTGTCAATTATCTCTGCGTAGAATTGCTGCTGCAACATTAATTTTTCGGCAAACCACGAGTAAAAACCCATGGCCAGATCACTTTCAATGGCAGGCAAGAAAAAAGAGAGGCAGAAAACGACCGGGATCAGAAGAGAGAGGTGTCGGGTCCATGGTCTGAGGAGGTTCCCCCTGGAATGACTCCCCGAGCATCCTCACCATGATCTTGTGTGTCCAAGAGTCCTCATAGGTGTTCAGATCTGTGAAAACTTGACCAGAGGCAAACACCAGGGAGCCTCGAGGCTCGTTCTTGACCAGAAAGGCCTGGAAGGGAGCAAATATGTGGGTCGGCTCAGAAGAAGAAAAGAAAAGGGGCATTGTAACCCCGCATTTTGCCGCATGCCGATCTTTCGTAACAGCGACATTACTGTTATCGCACCCTGTACTCAAGCTGTGGCTCAGGGATATGAGCAAAGGACCAGACAAAGCCAGACAAAAACAACGTCTTGAACCATGCCGTCCTTGTCTTGTCACATACTCAGTGACAAAACTCAGGCTGCAACGCATGAATCAGTTTGGTACCAATGTAGTTTTCTTCTTTGGCATACGGTCGAGTCTCGATTTATCAGCAACTGTCTTGTTGACATTGTTCAACATGAATTGTTGCATTAAAAGTCGCTGTTAAGCTTGCAAGATGTCTCGGTCACAGTGGAGAAGATTGGCTGTTTGTGGCCAGATTTAGTGAGGAGAACGTACCCAAATCATCAGACGTCAGAGCAACGTTGGCAGCATGAGTTTATGGGTACTTGAGATCACTTTTAAGCCTTCAAGACAAGGTGGCCACAGATGGAGATCACAGAAGATTGTCTGTTTGTGACCAGATTTGGCGAGGCAAAAGTACCCAAACAATCAGAAAAGGTGTGACAGCATGAATCATAGCATTTAAAATTCAAGACAGACAAGATTGCTTATTTGTGACCAGATTTGGCCAGCCATATTTACTCAGACAGTCAAAACACTGCGAAATAACTACTTTGACCGCCCGAATTACAATGTTAAGGTCACTGTTGGGTGTACGTGAGACCTTGGTTGAACACGGACATGATTGATTATTCGTGATCATGTTTGCCCAACCAAAAGTACCCAAACAGGGCGTACGTAAATTGTCCAAACAAGCATGGCACAATCCTTCATAACTAAGCTGAGAAATCTTTTCTATCTAGACCAAACAACAGAAGTCAGTGCTTACTCTTCATTGAGACGTATTTTTAAATCGAGAGTCGACTGTCTTTATCATGTGTTGTCGATATTTTTGACCCGCCGTCATCAAATTGTCGTCGAAAAGCAAAAAAACGTTTTGGCACATGAAAAAACGGTCTGCATCTTAGCAAATTCTCAAGGTAACTTTAGCTGTCTTCAGTAGAACGAATCGTCTTTTTTTGTTTTGCCATCCACTATGTACGTATGCTAACTATGTAGTGCGTTCACGTGCTCTTTCTGTGTTTTTTTCGCAAAAAAGGCTCCCAAGGAGAGTGAGCATTTGCATGCGCAATCTTATCGTGCCATAAAATTCGCGTGTGTACAAAGAACCATCTTTTTTTAGCGCAAAGAGTGTGAAACTGCTATTTTGCTGTTCTCTCTTACTACCCTTGCATGAAAGCGATCAGTAAATGCACCTCAAGGACTCGGAATAAGTATAATAGTTGGATAAGTCTGCATTTTGGAGCATTTTTGCGCCCACTTTCTGATTTTTGCAGTACAGAGAAACCTCTCCGTAAGAATCATTTCATTCTTTTTAATGAGATTGTTCGTGTGAATAGGGACTTTCAGGGGTGGTCTTATCAAAGTGGAGCACACCAAGCTTGTAGGGCCTTTGGAGGCCACGTCGGGGCCGTCATTGAGGCTGCAGGAAGCCACATAGAGGCCTGAACTCTCCACTTATTGAGTTTCGGGGCTCGTGCATAGGGCTATGTAGAAACAGTAGCACGTTTGTCCCGTGGGTGATCTTATCTGCGTAGTGAAGCCCGTGTCTGGAGAGGTCATCATCGAGGTTATAATTGTTCGTTTATCGAGGGTCGAGGTCACTCTTGGCGACCAAGGCCTGCGGAGGCCACGTTTCAAATTGTGGATACATTTCAACACTGAATCGCTGTCCAGCCTCCTTGACGACAACTTGTGTGTTTCACTAGACGAGATCACCCCTGTATTTTTCACGATCGATTTCATGCCTAAACGGAGGTTGTCCTTCAAAGAGACTGCACTGTACTTTTGTAGTTTGCAACAGATTGCAAAGTTCCTGGTAGAGTCACAAATGCTTTTGGAATGAAAGCCCCTTGGCCCAGTCAACCCTAAGACGATTTTTACCTCTTAAATTTACACTGTTGGACCCGAACCTGTGGATGACGCTTTTTTCAGTGATGGCTGCAGAGCAGCAAGTTGGCATCTCACAAATATCTTCCGGGCTATCAACAGACTCTTCTCTGGCTTTAGGTGCAACAACAAATGACTTGAGACCCTGAGATTGGTGTGATGTATGAGTCCATCAGACCATCTATCAACGTTGAGCATCTTCCATATGCATTCCTGCATCAGCTGCCTGGACGAGAAGTTACGGAAGAACTTGTGACTCTGACAATGAGGAGCTAAAGTATATGTTTTTCTCACAAGTTAACTTTTATTGCTAAATGTCTGGTTGAGAAAGTCCGTTGTTGCCCAAAGAATCTGCCATCACATGAAACACTACAATAGGATAAGAGTTAGCAAAAGATCTTGGTCCAACAGTGTATGGTTGTTACTTTTGCTATTATTAAGAGTTGAGCTACTTTCTTTCAAGGGCTCATCTCTTTCTCCCTACCTCACCTAGCAACATATTCTCCAACATAGGGTCCAACTTTTTGCATCAAGCGTCTACTTTCTTCATCTTATCTGCCTGGATGGCCTGAGCAAAGATCTAGCGATAATAAAGGCAGTGAGACCCTCCAGATTAGGAGTACAAAAAAGATGATACCGGCAAAAAAGAGAGCACCAATCTTGTCCTATGTGCGTGTAAAATTACACTATCTACATATATTTAGGCTTTTCACACTTTCTTTTTCTGTGCAACTACTTCAAACTGACAACATTTTTACGCATAACGCTTAAAAAATCCATCAGGCTGGAATGATAACGCACACAACCCTCTACGGCTTGATATGCGTATGAAGAAGCACCCCGTACGTATTTCTCTGCCGCCTGAAAACAACAGCAAGGAGAATGGCACTGTACATATAAACAGTGACTTAGGAGAAGCTAATTACAAACTTCTTCAATTGCAACAATTTCTTTAGCGGAGAAACGACGCGACGAGCGAGCCGCTGTTGCCGCGGCGGCGTCTGCGGCTGCCAACGGGTCAGAAGTGGGTGCAACAACCACGACGACCACAGTCACGACGACGACGACGACGACGGCGGCGGCGGCGGCGGCGGCAACGACGGTAGCGACCACGACCACGACCACGACCACGGACACTCAGGCGGCCTCAGAGGTGACTCCAGCGGCAGCGCTGCTGGCGGCAGTGGCGAGAGCGGCGGCACTGGAGAAGAAGTCAGTCTCCAGCGTGGGGCAAAAGGTACAAAAAAAAGGATTGATGTCGAATGCACTTTCTTTCAACTACGTACAACTTTTTCTTCACCTCGCTCGCTTTTACACAGACGGATTCCCAGGAGAGCGGCGGAGTTTTCAAGGGCCTGAAATCAAGGTTAGTCCTCATCCTTTCCTTCTGCTGAAGCATCCGTGCGTGAAAAATCATCCTTTTTTACGGCAGCGTTTCCCACCTCCCTCCTTTATATATATAAGCTTACATATATATTTTTGTTAGGCCAGACCAGAAACTTCCATCTATTGCGTGTTACATTTGGTGCCAGGCTAGTCTAGTCAGATGGAATGAGAATATAATGCATTTTGAGGTCACCTCTCTGGAAGGAACATTGCACATAAGGATATTGGGCTGACATTTCTAATTTGACGCGGACCCTCTTAGTTACTTACGAGATGCTAAACTGCAGAAAAAAACCTGAAAAACAAAGTGTGTTTAGCTTCTCCACTTTCGAAATATGAACACTTTGTTATGTACTGAACGTATGTAGTGTAGTGAACTTTAGGGCCAGCGAAGGAAGGGGGCAAAAAGATCATTTTTGAAAGCTAATTGATTTCAGCTTCACCGTTGGGCATTAGGTAACAAACTTAAACCATAAACCTATGGATATCAGGTAATGAAGCCGAACCAAGCACTCAGCAAATGTACAATTCTTTGGTTTAGCCTAAGATGTATGCATCTTATAGGCTAGATGAAAATGTAATTTTTCCCAAAACTTTGATCTCATATACATTGAGAAAAAATTAGTGGTTCTAGATCAAGCTGCCACTGCAGATTGTCTCTGTCCTTGCAGCGAAAGTGCCGCTGCGGCCACGGAGGAGGAGAAGGAGGAGGAGGGCACCTCCGCCGCCGCAGCCGGCGGGGCGGTCGGGGAAGGACAGCAACAAGGAGGTGCAACAGCAACAGCCACTGAGGCCTCGGCGGCCACCGCCGCCGCCGCCACTAAGACTGGCGGCGGCGGCGGCGGTGAAAACGCCCTTGCCACCTACTTCGACGTCGCCGTGGTCCGCTGCCTCTTCATCTCACACTGGAGCGAGGAGGGCATCCACTGGGCGCTGGCCTACCTGAATCGAAGGTAGATGGAAAAGAGAACATCCAGTCGCAATATGTTATCATTCAGCAGAATTACTCATTTTAGTAACGCTAAAACTTGGTCATAACTCCCGTGTCGCCAGGGTTTCAAGATTGTGACCAGTGTGGGTGCGACTTTTGTTCAATTTCTGCTCTAGTCTGGTGCTTTGGGCCTGGCAAACCTGGTCACCAACAATCATGTCCATGTTCAACCAACCAACAAGCTGACTGCTGTGAGCTCCCCCAACGTGATTTTCACATGGATGAAATGTTGTAACAATATTAAGAGCACATTTTGTATTTGTTGCTCACTGAGGATGTAGCAAAATTGAGTCGAGGGAGTCATAAAGGAAATGTGCAGTGGAGACATCTATGGAAGAGGCTGACAGGAGTAGTGGAGGTCAACGAGGCTTAATGCGTGGTGGTCTTGGGCGCGTGGGAGGGGAGCAGGAATGACGTGCGGGGAAGATAAAGGAGGTGCCAGAAGAAAACTGAAACGTCCAAAACCAAGGGGACTTTTTCTTGTATTCAAACGGGACATAGAAGGGACGCACACGCGCGTGCGCATTTACTGCGAGCACAGATAAGGTTGCGAGAAATGAACGTGTCTGATTCTTCAGGTGAAGGTAGAGACAAAGAAAGAATGAGAAAGAGAGAGGGAGGGAGGACATATTGAGAAAGAGTGGGAGAAAAGTAGGAAAGAGTGGGAGAAAAGTAGGAAAGAGTGGGAGAAAAGTAGGAAAGAGTGGGAGAAAAGTAGGAAAGAG
>JAAUXU010167052.1_pt1 | contig 25458 bp, 26 predicted proteins | sample 7278151 | NCBI WGS metagenome assembly JAAUXU01 (sample SAMN14350113, study PRJNA611818) | marine sediment metagenome | isolation source: surface marine sediment (1.8m) | place: French Polynesia: Moorea | collected 2018-08 | reverse complement strand
CTGGATAGATCGCACGTACGCGTGAGCTCTGTTATATGTATAAGATCCATCCATCCATGTATTAGAGAGGCGCCAGAGCTTCATTGGCGCCGTCAGCTCGCCCAATAATTTAGCCTCCTCCCTTCTATGATGACGTTGATTATTTTCGTGATATGCGTAAAAGAACAAGATTCGATACTAACATTTGGGAAAGTCCGCGTGACAACGACTGAAAATATACTTCTTGTCTAACTTTTGTCAAGCTGCGTGCGTGAAGCAGTGAACAAGGGAGGAATTATCATCGTCGTCCTACGCGGAGGCAGACGACAGCAGGTTCTTGGTTGCATGACGAACTCGTTGTCAAGTATGATGAAGACTTTTTTCTTGGGGGGGAGGGGGGGGGAGGTGAGGTTGGGGCCAGAGAGATTTAAGTTTGCTCTCTTGGGTGGGTGACGTCGTCGGGAGTCGATGGAGACCCCCCACTTGTGCGCATAGATGAGAGTGTCGCCGAACTGTCAACAGCAAGACTCGAAGTTCAACGTTTTTTTCTGTCACTGCAATGAGAGATTTCTTAAAGACATGTTGACACAGACAAATACAACTGCAAGGTACAGAAGTATCAGAGGACAACATCTGTTGTTGGTTCTCCCTCAGTCAACGCAAGTTGTTCAGCTCAGCGATTGTGAAAACGTGAGTTCAGATCGGCAGAGCAGATTTGCATGTGCACCGTGAGGCCGACGTCGTCCTTTGAAGTCAACTGTTCTGTGATGACTTCTGACTCTTTCTTAGGGGAAGGAAATGTGGACGCATCGAACGTTGCCAATAAGAGAAATGTGACGCTCGTTACACTTCAGACACTTTGCAGTGGAAGACGCTCATAGTATGATTCACATCTTCAGTTGTGTAGGCTGTCTGAGTCATCGGGCGCTACTGTGAAGAGAGAGGGAGAGAGAGTCAACTGCACTTTTTATTGGGGTGCAATGTTGAAGAAGCTGGTAGGACTGGATTGTGTAGACGATTTCCCCACTGTCTGATCGATCCTTCAGTCGCTGAGAAGGGAACGATGCTCGGGCCCACGGAGCATCAGCCTCCGGGGCAGCAGTGTCAGCTTACGAGTCATACTTCACGGGCATTAGATGGACCTACTATGACTGCGTCTCGTAGCCATGTTGCCAAAAATTCTTTGGAATTGGAGACATTTCTCACTGTATATTTGACTTGTGCAAAGCATCTTATAAGAAAGGACTATTGCTGGTGTGCACTCCCTGAGAGAAACCTGTAGCAAAAACAGAAACAAATGGTGACATCAGAGCTCCTGTGAGGGTCATTCTCAAGAAGAAAGGAACTGTGAGGCTAATGCAAAAACCAACGTCTTCTTTACAACTTTGCAAGGGGATGAGACTTATTCGTCAACCATTTATCGGGAAAAAGCACACACGTCTCATTGACACATTGGTGATGACTGTGCTTATAGATTGGAAGTTCCGGTTGCAGCAGCATCGTGAAGCTCACTGTTATCCATGAACAAACGAACATCCCAATTTGCACACCAGCTAGATCTAATCAAACACTGGCAGGACACCCTTTGCACACTACGTACTCTAAACGGACTTCTTGAACTGCTAGGACATATTCATAATTACTGCTAACTTTTTTTTAAGACCATGACGGGATACTAGTAGCACTCAGCTGGGACCATACGGTGGATAGGATAGGCGTTAAATTGGCTAAAAGTATCACCCCCATTGCATAGATCTGAAGGTTAAGTGATGATACTAACTCCACTAGACTAGATAACCATTGCTGCATAATAATATGTACAAGGGGGCTTCAAGTGGAGAGATGAAGCACACAGCCTGGCCAGTGGTGACATCAGTGCTATAGCTATTATAAAGCCTGAAGCACCACCGTGAACACATGCTCTGGGCAGAGTGCCAGTTGTCTTTCTATCTCCTTTCTCTCTCCGTTCATTTCTTTTGGTGACGTTTCTCAATGTTGGTTCATGGCAGCTGGGAAGGATCCCCCACTGCGTCTCTTCCTCGGTCTGGGGACCTCATCGATGCCCTCTGACTCGATGACCAGAGCCCTCTCGAGAATCACTCTGGGAAGTAGAAAAAGAAAAATTTCAGACAACTGAAGACAGGCAAAGTTAAAGCTGCTACAGAGGAAGCATCACCTACAGACTAACGAAAATAATACCCCTCCCTCGCACCTGGACTCCTTGTAGCGCTGAGCCTCCTCTGTGGCATACTCGTACATCCAGCCCAGCTTGGCATTGCACTTCTTGCAAAAGATATCCCTCACCATGTGTCTGCCAGTGAGCATCACACGGTCCTGCACATCGCTGTAGCTCAGGTTGACAGCACGGTTGAAGAGGTAGGCCCGCCCTGTGGCCCCAGTGAATCGGGTGGAGATAAGCTCTGTACGATTGGTCAGGAAGGTCTCACACTGCGCGCACTTGAACAGGTGGCGGCCACCAATGTGCTCTAGGTAGACACGACCCATCTTAATCTCCTGGAATGGTGACTTCGGCCTCTACTGCATCATCCTCAGCAGTCGTCCCATCACTCTTTGTTTTCCTCTTGGTCCTGCTTGGCTGGCTGGACCGAGCCTGCGCGCAGACAGCCTTGGAAAATCGTAGACAGCTGTGTAACGAGGAGGACCCAAGACACAATGATCAAGTGTGTCAAGATGCTAGCATGCTTTCCAAGGGATCATAGTACTCGAACAGGACCTGAAATTAAACAGCAAGACTGTCTACTACATGTGCCTGGATGAATTGGGGATCGGTGGTCTTGTCTTCTCTTCCCTCATTTGTCACTTGCAGAGACATCTGCGATTGCAGTCATTCTCTTCCCTGCTGGACGGGGATCTTGCTTGTTCTCAGCAGGGAAGATGTCACTTAGTGATGAGCGCGGGCCAGATTTTGTAGTGCGAGTCCAAACGAGCTTTTCATGCCCTCTTTGAGAGCCACAATCTGAAAACTAGAAAAACTAGAAAAAAATAGAGTTGGAAAGATGATAATCAAGCATTGCAATCACATGTGGATCGGGGAATCGACGTCAAATTGTCCGTTCAGACCAGGAATCGGTATGGACCAAGTTGTCACCAAATCGGAACAAGTAGTGAAAGTTGAAATCAGACCAAGTTGACACCAAAAGTAACTAGTTAACAATTATAACTGTCTGTTCTATGAAAATAAAGAATATGGAAAATACGGATATAAAGATCCTTGCACACCAATAAACTTGTGGAACGCTCGGTTGGCTGTCTCGAAAATTTCTTGCTCTCTGTTTGTCACGAGGCAAGGGGAACTCGAGGCCTTGATGGGTCGACGACCCCATGAAGCTTTTTCACTTCAACCTCTGATGCCTAACACTGGTTTGAGGTTAAGGCTGTCTCCACGCCTACACTGAAGTCAAACGAGTGGCCCCAGGTCCAGGACCTGCTTAGTCAGGCCCGCTGCACTTCCTAACTTCTTTCAGAAGCCACCTACTTGCTAGAGAAGCCTTTTCAGCACTTTTTAGAGGCTTGCCTCTTGGACTCTGACTCAGGTACTGCAGCTAAGCCAAGTTTTTTTGGTGGCGTCAATCTCCCAGCCGATTGTTAGTTTAGTGTAGTAATAGACCTTTGATTCGTCGGGAGCGAGCCGAGCGGGCTCGTTGCACACGACTAAAGTTGGCATGTATGCACAAAAAAAGAAATATGTAGAACTACCATTATAAACTATGGCCAGCACTTAGTTTAGATATTCAGTTTGAATGCTGTAGTTGTGAAGTTTGGAATGGAGGCTGAGACTTCTTCACTTAAATTGCCATGAGTGCCATCTTGGCAAGAGAGTAAGACAAGAATACTCTAGACGGGTATGGTGAGCCACCCAACGCGAATGATCTCCAGTCGGAGCTTCATTGTCAAACCTTACACAGCTATATGCATTTGCCTATGATCATCCCTTCGCATGGAGAGTGTGGGTTCCAGGATTGTCGCCTACTTGACTTGTGTTCAAGTCAAGAACTCTTGGGAAGACCAACCACAGGTGCCAGGAAGAGCTGAACTCCCATGCCAATGACAATCATGGTTACCAGGGTCCTTATGGCAATTTCAAGGATGAGACAAAATTCACTGAGGATGAAGAATGACTGGAGGACCATCTGAGCAATTTGAAGAAGTGGGCGCCGTCAACTACTTAGGTGACTACATGCTCATTTCCAAGCTTCGATGGTACTATGTCCTCACGTGCAAGTAGTGCATAATGTGATGCACTGCTGATATACTAAGTTCTGTTATAGCTTATTCTTTGTAACTACTTGGTGAGTGCTGCATCTGGGACCAGGTGACCAGGTGGAGGGCGCATGTCTGAAGAGCCATCCTCCGGTACCCACACGAGAACATTGAGGGGGCGACTGCGGGCTCGGATGACGGCATCAACTAATGTCGAACTTTGTTTTTAACTTTATGAAGCGGTAGAAAGTTGTGTCAAGTGAAGGTAAAAGGCAGTATTCTGTTCAACAGGACTCCATCGGGATCAGTACTCATTGTTTCATCACCTAACGCTGAAATAGGAATAAAATATTTTCTTAAGAGAGGCTTTCACTAATTGAGAGGGATTATGGTATTAGTCATTTTGGTTCGGCTTTCTTTCATTTAATAAGCATTTGGCAAGTAGCAAAATCATGAGCATGACAAACCCCAGATCTTTGACGAAACTGAACTTCGCAAAAACTATTTTGGGACTGAACGTGAGGAGCAGCTGTCATCTTGTCCGGATACGTACAGAATACGCTGTCAGGCTGCTCATGACCTCATTGTCGCTAAGTGTTCACAATAGATGTAGCGTGAACGTGACAACGTTGTACCAGCAGAGTTCTGGCTGCAAGTCTCGGGCCAACTATAGCACTAGTGCATCAGTGCTTGAGGCTACAAGTGATTAATATGATGTTGACGACTTATACTTCGCTGCTCCAACTATCTGGCACCCCTGCTCACGTCATTGTTTTGATTCCACGTCAGAGGAGAGCAAGCTAAGGCGGCCTGACTGAAGGTAGTTGACGCGATCAGCTTACTGAGGTTCTTCGGCTTCGGTTTGGTCGTGGATAATGTCTTCGGCACGGCTCACGCCTTCATTGGCGTCCTCGCCGGCGCTGCTTAGCTCCCCTGGGATGGTGGCCTCTCCCTCCGAGGCCAATCTAGATCCGCAGCAGCAGCAGCAGCAGTTACTGCGCCGGCGCCAGCGAGAAGAGTCAGATCCGGCGCATTCGCTTAGAGGACGCCAGGTATCGGCGTTACGCCAGATGCTGAGACTGCAGGAGCAGCAGCGTGATGAAGCGTCTTCCTTGTCGGCGACCACGCCGAATCTTCAGTGGAAAGTTCTGGTGTTCGACCGGGTGGGACAGGACCTACTGGCACCGGTGATGAGCGTCAAGGCCCTCAGAGAGGAGGGCGTCACGCTGCACCTCTACATCATGTCTGAGAGGTGAGGCTACGGCAGTAGCGGGTGGCGTGCTCTGCTATCTATAGATGTCTTAGGATCTTGGCCGCCGCTACTCTCTTTCTTAATGTGTTCTGTCATCTGCATAGAGATTCAGTGCCCGAGGTGCCTGCTATCTACTTCTGCCAGCCCACGGAAGACAACCTCCGTCGGATCATCGAGGACTTGAGGTCGAACCTCTACGGGTCCTACTACTTCAACTTCATCTCGCCGATATCCAGGCAACGACTGGAGGACTTGGCTGTCGCAGCTATCCAGGCCAATACCGTCGCGCATGTGAGCAGGCTACATTGGTCATAATCCTCCACGCTTTGTTTTAACACTCTACCGGCGTAGGTCAAGAAACTGTACGACCAGTACGTGAACTTCATCTGCCTGGAAAACGAAATGTTCACGCTGAAGCACCAGAATAGCGCCTCCTTGTCGTACTATGCTCTGAATAGAGCTAGTGTGACAGACAATGAGATGGAGAGCATGCTGAACCAGGTATGATTTGTGCACATGTTCTAGTAGACCTTGCTTTACTCTTTACTTCATATCTCTGTAGATGGTGGACAGCCTATTTGCGGTGTGTGTGACGCTTGGGACGATCCCGATCATCCGCTGCCCCAAGGGAAACGCGGCCGAGGCAGTGGCTACGAAGTTGGACAAGAAACTCAGGGAGAACCTAAGGGATGCAAGGAACACGCTCTTTGTCAGCGACGGAATCCAGGTAGATACTTAAGGAAGCAGCATACTATTGTTGTTGTTGCTATTGCCCAACTGTTGCTCTGATGTTCTGAGCATGGTGTCGTGTGGCAATCATAGACTCATCGTCTACGAAGAGTAGGTAGGTTCTAAATAGGCGTTATCATAAGTTTGGATTTCACAGATCTGTCCTGATACCATAAGCAGAGAGAAAAGTAGTATTGTGGTTCCCTACCAGGCGGTACAAACCTTATTACATTGCAAGATTCATGGTAGTTTGACGCTTGTTAGCATTATTTCTATTACTTAAACTTGTGCTTACGCACAAGAACACCTAACCTTCATCTGGTTACACTATGGCAGGACACTTTCTAAACTCCTCAATCATGCGTTGCTTGAGAGGTAGATGTATAATTTGCCACAACACCGAGTCCACCTCCCTTCAGTCGTCAAGAGTGAAGTGACTGCGAATCGGTTCTGTTGCACAGGAGGTTCCCAATTTGAGAATGTTCCCTTATGCCTTCAAGGGCAGCAGGAATAAAGTGCAGAGGGATGTCCAGGGCCACAAGCAGGCTTGTTATTGCATTTCAAGTCTCAAAGCACTTTTCACAAGATTGAACGTTTAGTCCTCGCTCAATAGCTTCGTGCATGATGTCATGAGTTTGTTTTCATGACGTGACGTGATTGTACTTCCTTGCTTCTCATGTACTGAATATTGACAAGAGATTTGGACTCGCCGATGTATCGAGTGTAGGGTATTGTGCAAAAAGTCCTAGCCAGTAGTGTAGAACCACTCCTGCGAGAGCTTCAAATGATGACTTGGTTACACACGCAAAGAAGAAGAAAAAAAAGATGTCTGAGGTATTCCAGCTGTCAACAAGGTTCTGTTCGTTGGCTGTCTGAGACTTGGGGTCTCCCACATTCTCGGCCAACGTTGGAAAGATGTCCAGAGCCACTAGGTTATGGACGGGAGTCGCCATTATTAACTGACTTATGCACTTGTAAGAGGGATGGTTTTTTTTATTTTGGACTAGTTTATCAGTTTGCTGATGAGGACATCTGGAACAAGGTCACTCCTAAGACTTCTACAAGGTTTGGTTTCGCATTGTCTCCGAATGTGTCTTGGCCATGTGCCTGCTGATGGTGTTGCTCTTGAGCGCGGTGTACTGGCAGTACGGGCACTTGAGCACCTTCTCGCTCTCGGGGTGCCTCGCTCTGAGATGCTTGTTCAGCCCGCTGGCGTCACCCACATAGCTGCATATTTTGCAGCTAAGCAACGGCTTCTTCTTTTGCTTCCTCTGGCCGTCGTGAGTCTGACCGTGGATAGCCATTCGGTTGCGGCTTCGGAAGCCCTTGCCGCACACCTGGCAGCGAAAGTCCAGTGCGTCCGTGTGAGCCTGCAGAACATGGTCTCGAAGGACCTGGAGAGTTGTTGCTTTCAGATTCAGGCTTGTACTTGTACAGGGATGTGCTGTATCCTCACCTCGGCGCTGCTGTAGGCAGCACCGCAGCCGTCCACTGGGCACTCGAATATCGCCCTGAGCTTGGGGTAGGGCCTGCGGTGCATCGTAGCACAGTGCGCTGCGGCCTCAGCTGGACTTCGGCCGGCCTCCTGACCGCCGCATGCTGGACAGAGGCGTCGCACCCGCCGCCTCAAATCTTCCCTATGACGGCGGCCGCGCAGATGTGCGTCCAGTGTAGGTTCCGGAAAATCTGACTCATGACAAAGTGGGCAACGGTGATGATGTTGATGGACACTTGTCCTCGGCGATTCCTTTGGAGCACTACTGGCAGGCGGGAAGAATGCGGAGAGTCGATTCAGGTACAGATGATAATCAGCAGTCGCAGTTTTGAGTAACTCTTTGGTGCCACCTGACCATAGTGACGGTCGTGACAAGGGGATTTCAGCACCTCTGTCTGGGCGCTTCCCAATCGCCCAAGCTGCTTCGTCCAGATCCTTCACCGCTGTAGGGTCTCTTGTTATCTTTTTTTCCTCTTGACTACCACTGTGGAACTGTTGCAGAAGATAATGCTGGGTACTTCTGTAGAAGAAGTCCTGGAAGAGGACGGCCAAAGGAGAAGCGTCTCCTAGAGCTGTGCTAAAGGTCGGGCTTTTTCCGAGTAAATGGTGAAGTCCTTGTGGACGCTTCGTCCCATGACTGCCCTGTGTACTGACATTAGGTGCGATATCTAAAAGAGAACGACACAAACATGTCAGACGTAGACAGACTGCACTATGGGATAATCCAAACGGTGCCCCACTCAAGTTCGTTTCTTTTTCACCAGGCTGGTCAATACAGCTTCTACCGACCTCTGCTGGTAATCTTGGACCGTCAGTTCGACCTTGCTACCCCCTTGCACCACACGTGGACCTATCAAGCCCTGGCACACGACGTTCTCAACTACAGCCTGAACAGGTAACAGCAGTGTCATTCCCATGATGTACCTACAGTGTCAATGTCGTACCTTCGTTCAGGGTTACCATATCTGAGGGCGGCGATACCGGAGCCAAGCGCAAGACTCGCGACTGCGACCTGGACAACAGCGACCTGTTTTGGTGGAGTCACAAGGGTGCTCCCTTCCCAGCTGTGAGTGGCTGCGTCGAAAGGAGACTCTTTAATATATTTACTGGGATCAATAAGTAGCCTAGTGTCGGTGAATGTTCTTCTACGGGAGAGCTTTTCCCACCAACACTTTTTTTCCATAAATCAATTTGTCACAGCTCCATCCTATTCTCGAACATATTTTCTGTAATTTGCTGTCATGACTAGAGATCTTTTACCTGGAGCAAACTGCATTAATGGATAAATGTAGTATATTTGGATATGGCAGAAAGTCTGTACATCTGTCCGCAGTACCTGAAAACATGCCTGATATTTACAGGACTAAGATTGTCACAGCATTTTTATCAATGGCAGATGCTCAAGCCTGAGCTGTCTTTTCCCCGAATTAGGTAGCGGAGAAAATCCAGGAAGAGCTGGAGGACTGCCGCTCCAAAGAGGACGACATTAAGAGAATGAAGCACGAAATGGGCGTAGAGGGCGGTGAATCTGACATGGCCATTGGCATGCTTTCGGATAACACACACGTGGGTGCCACAAGAAGGATATACTGTACTGATTCATTTACCGTGCTACGCTTCCTTTTCGCAACAGCGCTTAACGTCAGCAGTGAGCTCTTTGCCGGCATTGCTGGAGAAGAAGAAGCTGATCGACATGCACACGAGCATCGCCACTGCAGTCTTGGAACAAGTGAACATAATTGCGTGTGCTCGAAATGAACTATGATGACCCAACAAGGATTTGAATTTCAGATCAAACTTCGAAAGCTAGACGTTTTCTTTGAGCTGGAGGAAAAGATCATGTCTAAGCAGAATCTTGACAAGTCTCTGATGGACCTCTTTCAAGACGAGGAGTGCGGCACTCCTGAGGACAAGATGAGATTATTTCTTATCTACTTCCTGTGCTCTCAGCAGATTCCTGACGCAGAGATCGACAAGTTCGCAAAGGTTCTTGAGGTACGTGACACAGAGTGATTTCTTTTTCATCCTTATCATCTCTAACAACGTCTTCTAGGACGTGGGGTGCGACATGGCATCGCTCAAGTACCTGAAGCGGTGGAAGTCTCTCCAGAAGATGGCTGCTGGACAAGGTACAATTGACGTGACATGCATCGACATGGTCGTCGAGATGCAACATGTCATTGTTATTAGGTTCCTTAACTGCGAGTGGTGCTGATTATGGAGGGGGAGGAACCAAGACAGTGAGCATGTTCTCCAAGCTGATGACCCAGGGCTCCAGTTTTGTCATGGAGGGGGTAAAGAACCTCGTGGTGAAGAAACACAACCTTCCTGTCACGAAGATTGTCGAGGAACTGATGGAGGTATGAAGTATCAAGTCGTGTGCTTACAGCTGATCTCATACGCTGATGGGGCTCCAGATTAAACCTGGCCAGCACCAGGAAGAGTTTCGCTACTTCGACCCAAAGATCCTGAGAGGCAGCAGCGACAACATGCCTCGAGCGAAGCACCCGTTTCAGGTGAGCCAGAAGCGTTCTGGCGAAGAGTGAAAAAGGATAAAACTGTTGATTTTATGTTGGTCCTTGGAAATTACAGGAGGCGATTGTCTTCATGGTTGGAGGAGGAAATTACATCGAGTACCAGAACCTGGTCGACTACGCCAATTCCTCCTCTTCTTCCTTGTCAAAGTCCAGCTCAGTCAATCTTGTGGCGGCAGCCAACAGTTCCGCCAGCAAGAGGATTATCTACGGCTGCTCCACTGTGGTCAACGCTAATCAGGTTTGCAAGTCTTTCTTGTGATGAGTTCGTCAATGTCCAAGTACCTACAGTCAGGATCTAGTGTATTAGTAACACCTCGAGAATTGGATATGTTCGGTATGTACTCCTGAACAACACGCTTTTGAAGAAAGTTGCACGAGTAGTAATAATTGTGTGCTAATTACAATGCTATTAAATAGTGTGCACTAATTTTTTGTGCAATGTCTGCGTCATGGAAGACAGCATGAAGCAGCAAAAAAGGCAGGTTTGTTTGTAACGCTGAAATACTTCGTGAAAGACCATTGCTCGTGAAGTGTAATCAGTGCAGATGACCGTGAGCACGCTGAGGATAGTGACAAGAAAGATGATTGCTCACATACTGTGAAGGGAATTCTGTACGAAAATGACCAATCCTAACTCATCGCAGGGTGCTGCAAATTTGGCATGCGATGCTGCATGGGAAAGCTATGAATGTCTGCTTTAACATGATTTTTCTAAACTTGAATTGTATACATGATTTTTGGGACATTCACTGTCAAGTCAGAAATGTACAGAAACTTCCAAAGCGATCAAGAGTGGTCTTTCGTGAGTGAGATTTCGTGAGGTTCAGTGTTATGCATGCTTTTGAACCTGTCCTTTTTGCTGCTTCAGGCTGTCTTATGCAATGTGGCTATTAGGCAAAAATTTTTAGTGCGCACTACAATATAACATTGGAAGGACGCAATCATTTTTCTTGCAACTTTTTTCAAAAGTTTGCCGAATATATGCAATTCTTGAAGTGTTACGAATACTTTTGAGCCTCACTGCACATGTTGCAGCCCATATCCACTATTCGTTAAGTCGCAAAGTGACAAAGGCTCGTCGTTACTCGAATTGACCGAGCGAAGCATCATAAATATACGTTTCTCTGTAACTAAAGGGTATTTGTGGTCGTGGCATGACAGAATCATAATTATAAGTATGACGTTAAGTTGAAGCCTCACTCTCCTCCCATGACATATGTTCTTTACTGCGCTGAGCTTAACACAACTTAATTTAGTTCAACAACATTGAAGCCAAATGTGATAGATTTATTGTCCTTACAAGTCACTTTTATTGCTACTTTAAAAGCTAAATTGAAAATTGCGCAACAAATGTGCCTCAAGCGCCCTAACATTGTAATAGAGGGCTGAGAATATTGGATCTCAATGTAAACTTTAAAGCAGTCTCATTTGCTGTCCTAACGTAGGTCAGCAGAGATTAATGCTCTGTTCGGTCAATTCGCTACTTGATCAGGGTTCCAGTCAGTCAGTTCACGAATTGTCTGATCTCAGGTATGGGTTGTAGCAGTGCTCGTAAAAAGTCGTGTCTCGACAGTGACATGACAGAAGGTAACTTTTTGAGACAGCATGAATCAATTGTTAGGTTGTGTGTCCGCATTCACAGTTTTATAGCTTGAAATTTCGTTATTGCTAGATCTCTCAATGCAAAGTCACTTCGTCACAGACTTCTTGTGCGACCGCACCAAACCAAATCCACTAATTTGGCAACTAGAATTGCAGTGGTGTAAGACACAATCGCATTTTTTCCTCCCGAGGTCTAGTTACAGCTAGACCATTATGCACCATTCAGCGTTCAGTCGTATGAGATACGACGTCGTACTCATGCTGAATACTACTGCTCATCACAGTTACGCCTCAAATGCACAGTTGTAACAAATGAAAACGATACCAAGACGAGATCTAAACCAAGTGAGTTACAGAAATGCCCACTGACTATAAGAATCATTCCTAATTATGTGCATATGTAATAATGCATGCATCCCTTCTTCTTTCTCCTTTAGATGATGCAGCAGCTGGCCGAACTTGGACATGAGATGTGATATCGTTGATTTCTTTGAATTGATGTAATATGCTATAAATTTAGAATGCTGCAAATTGTGCATTTCTCAACGACTTTTATTATAGAGCACGGTGAATTAGACTTTTTCTCTGCATAAGTATACGCATAACATTATTGCAGCTCTCACTGCAATGACAGGCTCTGCTATGGACATGCATTTCTCATTAAAGGCGCTAACCGTACAAGCATCTGGGTGTAAAATATGCAGTTTCTAATGGCAACGTTCATTTGTCATCCGCATGCGTATTGGAAAGTAATACTGATCAGAACTTCGAGGTGAATGCGTGTAGACACGCTGTTGTTCCGAACATTTCCTGAGTTAACAATGGGGTCATTGTGTGGTGTGGCAAAAAGCCTTGTGACGTTTCCTATCCTTGGCATCGTCAGCCTGTACTTGGTCATTTATGACATCGTGAGTTTTCCCATCTACGTCGTCCTTCAACGCCCGTGGAACAAGGTCAGAGCTTACAACAAGCAGCGTTCCAGGGTCGTTGCGAAGGATCGTCACAGCATCACGATTGAGTCGCTTCCGGAGCACTGCGAACTGGCCGAAGAAATCCAGAGGCAGACGGAGCAGATTGACACACTGGACAAGCTCTTCAGGTTCGCAGTGAAGAAGCACAAAAACAGCCAAGTGCTGGGAACCAGAGAGGTCCATGGAGAGGAAGAACAAGATGGAATTCCTAAGTTGAACCTAGGAGAGTACAAGTGGCTGACTCTAGAACAAATGGAGGAAAAGGTGGACGCTGTGGCTAGAGGATTGCGAGACGTAGGCATTGGTCCTGGAGATTCGGTTGCTTTCTACGCTGACACATGCGCCGATTGGCTCGTCACAGCCATGGCTTGCTTTAGGAACAACATCTCGGTGGTCACGATCTACACGAACCTTGGCGGAGATGGGCTCCTGGAAGTGCTGAACGACACTCGAGTGGCGACTGTTGTCGTATCTGAGGTCCTGCTATCCATGTTGAACAAGGTGCTGCCGGACTCAAAGCACATCAAGCGAGTGATTTACTTTGAGAGTCAGATCAGAAGTCACAACTCGCCGAAAGTGGATAAGCCCACTATGGAGTTGATGTCGCTGATTCAAGTGGAGAACAGAGGGAAGAAGTCATGGCACGAGCTCACTCCGCCAAAGCCACAAGATATTGCGGTCGTCATGTACACGAGCGGGTCTACTCGAAGCCCCAAGGGAGTTCTCCTTACGCACTTCAATCTGTCTCAAGCCACAGTGGGATCCTCGTACAGGTACATATTGGACAAAAAACCGACGTACACAGCCGTTCTACCACTCGCTCATATTTTTGAACTGATCATGGAGATGCTGGGGCTGATAACAGGTACGAGGATGGGATATTCAAGCCCTTACACTGTGATCGACTGTAGCATAAGGATCAAGTCAGGTCAGATGGGAGATGCTTCCAAGATAAGGCCCACCGTCATGGTTCTGGTCCCCATAGTCTTGACCAGAATGTACAAAGGCATAAAGGGCAAAATAGAGGAGAAGGGTTATCTGTTCGACAAGATCTTTCACTTGCTTTACAACTACAAGTTGTGGTGGACGAGGAGAGGCTTCGACTGCCCCGTCCTGAATGCCACCGTCTTCGCCATAACGCGCGAAATCGTTGGAGGTAAGACCAACTTCATCGTTAGTGGAGGAGCGCCTCTGTTGCCTGAAGTCCAGGACTTTCTGGCCACTTGTCTCTGCTGCCCTATTTTACAGGGCTACGGCCTCACGGAGACCTCCGCCATTTCGTGCATGAACGACTTTCACGACAGCGACAGAAACACCGTCGGCCACCCTGTGCCTAATGTGACCATCCTCCTGGAGAACTGGGAAGAGGGAGGCTACACCGTGAACGATACGACCCCCAGAGGAGAAATCGTCATTGGATGCCCCTGGGTGGCAAAGGGCTACATAAAAGCAGGGGGACAGGAGAGTGGTGACGAATTCTTTGAGGAAGATGGTATTCGTTGGTTTAGAACAGGAGATATTGGAGAACTTCTGCTGCCAAAGGGAGTAGTGAGAATCATCGATCGCAAGAAGGATCTCATTAAGTTGCAAATGGGTGAGTACGTATCTCTGGGCAAGATCGAGGCCGAACTGAAAACTCACGCTCTGGTGGAGACGGTCTGCGTCTGTGCCAATCCGTTCAAGAAGTGCACAGTTGCCCTTGTGCTCCCGCTTGAGGGGCGTCTCCGGGATCTGGTGGGCTCTGACGCCGAAGGCCGATCCATGGAAGAGCTTTGTAACGACGAAGCCGTAACCCATCTGGTCCTGGCAGTTCTTCAGGCTCATGCAGTCGGTCACCTGCAGAATTTCGAAATTCCCAGGGCAATTGCTCTAGTGAGCGAAGAGTGGACCCAAGCAAACGGACTCCTGACCACCACGATGAAACTTCGAAGGAAGCAGATCAGCGAAACGTACAAGGACACCATCGAACACATGTACCTGTCTCTGCATGACAGCCTTGTGTAACAGTCGACCCACGAATGCAATGGCATAAACATTATGATCAATTAAAGTCTTGTAATTTACCATGAATTACGTATACTTGAGGTCAAACAAAACACCCTCATTATTACGTTTGAACAACCTCATTTATCAATTACAGTGTACAGTAAGCACAAAATCTGGGCGTATGTACATCAAAGGAAGAAGAACGATTGCATAATAGCATCAAGTATATTTCTTCCTTCAAGAATCCTTTTTATCCACCTTAAAAGACAAATGTTTTTAACGCCTGGATTCCAGGTCTTCTCATCAAGACTGTGTACGTAACTTTGGAGCCCAAAAGGTGTCCTTTTTGTCCTCGGAGGGGTAGGGGGCAAACTCGAAGAAGTCTCAGCTGACTTCTTCCACATTAACAAGCTAAACAAACAAAGTATCAGGGTTTTCTTTCCTTTTTTTCTTCCTTTTTTTCATTTCCAGATAACTTGAATGCTCAATTAATATTTGCCACTTGTCTTTGTCTTTTGCCGCCCACCCCAAGTTGAAGATTAGGAAGATAATCCATTATGCCATCATTCTTGATCTTCATATTAATCACACTTCTCAATTCCACCAAACATTAAACACTTTCCTTCGCCCTTATGGCTCGCGACAGTCATGTTTTTTTGCTGCTGGGACTGCGACTCCTTGGTGCCATAAGTGAAGCTACTTTTATTAAACTATAGCTTGTTCAAGACGATAGTCCTTGGTCCTGACCTTAGTAACCTAACATCCTTGCATACTGTTAGAGTCTTCATTGACCAGCGAATTGGGCTGGGAGGAGGCCGATCGATTGCCAGTGGAGGAAGGCTGACTCTCTAGGATGGCGGTTGACGCCGTGGGGCCGGAGGGGCCGGGCGCGCCCGACCCACTGCTCTCCGTACCCGCAATTCCAGTAATCAGGTTTCCGCTGGCTGGAGCTGAAGACGGCAAAGACTCTACCTGCGCAACGCCTCCTCCTAGCTGCTGCTGCTGCTGGTCACGAAGTTGACGCCGACGTTTCTTCGACCACAGTTCATGACAGTCCTGGAACTTAGGTAACTCCGGAGGGGGCATCCTGGAAAAGTGGAGGAGTATAAAACTGACGTACTATGCGCTTGAACACCGTCAATGATAGTCCTGAAGGACTGAACTGGAAGGACTCACTGTTCTGGGTCAACGTCTTTAAGCCAATCACATTGCAACGCGTCAGCGGCTGAAATCCTTTTGGCGGGATCGAGCGCCAGCATCCGATCAAGCAAGTCCAAGGCAGATTCTGGCATCAACTGGCGGAATTCTTCACGGACCTTGCGACGATGAACCTGAGGAACAGACACAAGACAGTAGTTACCCATATGTTCATTATTTCGACCAAATGCTGCAACTAGAATGTTCACCTTTTTGGGCTTGAGATTTGCAAATCCTGGCAATTGAATGACGTCCGGCCAATTCATGGGCGCAGGCGTTCCACACAGACGAGAGATCACCATCAGTTGCTGGAACTCTTCATTAGCTTGGAAGAGAGGCTTCTTATGGAATAGCTCGCCGAGAATGCATCCACACGACCAAACGTCGATGGCAGTCCCATAGCGCTCTTCACCAAGCAAGAGCTCGGGTGGACGGTACCAAAGCGTGATCACCTTGTTTGTGTAAGGACGTTGCTTGTCCTCAGCCTTTTAAACGAGGAAACAATCGTCCACGTGACACGCCATTGCTACGTATAGGCTTGTAAGATAACTCACGTTGTACAGCCTGGCCAGCCCAAAGTCAGCCAGCTTGACCTGTCCTCTGTTATTGATGAGGATGTTTGAGCACTTGATGTCCCTGTGGAGGAAGTTGTTGGCGTGGCAGTAACTGAGCCCGTCGAGCAGTTGGCGCATAATAGACGCGTTGAAGGACTCAGTGAAGTCCACTAGCCCGGAATCAAGTAGTCCCATTAAGTCGTGATCCATAAATTCAAACACCAAGTAGAAGGAGCCCTTCTCGCGCCGAAAGTCCACAGCATCCTTGAAAGACGATGGGTTTGTCTTTTAGTGATACTTTTTTGACTATAACTGCACACCATCACCCCGCGTGAACATTTTCTCAGTTACCTGTTTGTCAGTGACAATCTCCTTGAGATTGATGATGTTCTTGTGTCTGAGCTGTCTCAGGATTTTGATCTCACGGACCGCAGTGATAGGGAAACCTTCTTTTTCGTTCTCTAGACGAACCTGAACGAAAGTTTGGAAGTGAGGAAACATGTAAAAAGTTGGTACAGGACGTTCATCGTACGTACCTTCTTCAGCGCAAACTGCTCCTGCGTGTCAGTCTCCATGCTGTTCTTGAAGACGGACTTGAAGACCTCTCCGTACGTCCCTTCACCCACCTTTCCCACGATCTCGTAAATATCAATGCAGCGCTCTCCCCAGTCAGAGCCATCCTCGCTCATCTTGGTCGGCGGCGGCTTGCCAATGACCTTGGGCTTTTTCCTGCCGCCACGCCTCTTCCCATCGACGAGGTCTTCGTCAACCGGGGGCGATCCCGAGGGTGGCATGGGCATGTTTAAGATTTTTGAGCGTCTGCTAGTAGAATGCGACTTGCTACCATCGCTACTTCCGCATGGCGGCAAACCACCGAAGAAAGAAGAGGGCGTCTCATGGCCTGGAGGCATCGGCAGGGCACCTGTGAAAGTAGTTGATGTACAGTGACACATGCCAACAGTCACAGGACTTAGAGGACTCTCACTTGGCCTAGAAGGCTTCTGTGCTGAATCACCGCCCACTCTTCTAGGGTGGGAGACACCTCTGCTGCCTCCGGCATTGCCACTACCCTCTGCGCCATTGGGCTGAGGTAGGAAAGCTTGCTGGTGCTGTGGTTGTTGAGAAAAATGTCGAGGAGGAGGTACATGTTGGCCCATCAAAGGGGGAATGCCGCCGCGAATAGGTACTGAAAGAAAAGGTGTATTTTCCAGACAGCGTCAACTATTCCTTCAAGGAGTCATACCTTCTGGATATGGACTTTTCCTCCGCTCTTCGATTATGGAAATCTCTTCGCTTCCGCGCTTCTGAAGCTGCCGCTTCTGCAGTTTCTCCCGAAGATTCTTCTTTTTGATCATTTCGGCGAACAGGGTCGTAGCCTACAAGATGAATACCACGTGAAACCACGATAGGTTAGGTTACTACTATACATGTTGGTCCCAGCATGCCGAGAACGTTTCACCGCTGCGTGCAGGAGCGAGCACTACCTGAAGATTAGAAGATGTATCTCTATGATGGTGAGAATCTCGATCGCTTCCCCTCCGTCCGGAGGAAAGAGAACCTGGCGAGGAATCACGATACGACGAACGACGGTCGTCAGAGCGCCGATCTCTGTTCAAGGAGAGAAGAAAAGGGCTGTTGAACTTTACGTTATTGTGACATGGGTGTTAAATTCTTGCCTCGGGGAAGACCTCCTCGTGCTCTTGTGTGACCGACTGCTTTTCGAGGGTGACCGCGAGTGCGACCGGCGTCGGCTGTAACTAGGAGATCGCGATGAACGTCTAGAAGAGCTCTCTCTACCCCTGCAAAAGAAACAACTACTTCTTTCTCATGCGTCAAAAAGTAACAAGTAGATAATCTTACCTCGGGGATGGTCGGTATCTCCTGTTTCTATCCTTAGATCGGTCCCTGGAGCGCCGCCTCGCCTTCTTCGGCGGCGTCGTTGCAGATGACCCGCCGAAATCATGCTCCGGGGGAGTCCGACGACGCTTGCTACTGCGAGTTGGCGGTGGAGGGCTCGCTAAAGTGATTGAGACGAATCATCAGCACTGTGCTCACTGTGAAACACGGTAGAGCGAATCATTATAATGTTCCATATAGGTTTTACCTGGACTGGGTGGAGTTCTAGGACCTCCAGCCGGAGCTGGAGGCATTGGTGGAGTTCTAGGACCAGAAGGCACCGCACCGGACGGCGGCGGTGGGTGAGGAGGCGACGGTGGGCGACGACTGCCCCGAAAGTCTTTTCGCTGCTGCTCTTCGTAAACAGGAGTGCGAGCCCCAGAGCTCCTCTGGTAATCACCAGGAGGTGTCCCTGCCCCCGGGTCATATGGTGAATTTGACGGATCCGCCACCACCGGAGACCCCGGTGGCTCCTCAGGCGGGGTGCGTGGTCGCCCTCGTCGATTCAGAGGACGAGATGGAGAGTTTCTGAAAAAAAAACCATTGCTACTTTAGTCTGGCTTGATCGGCGAAGATCATCCTTACCCCTCCGGCGTCCTGGACCTTCTGCCATTGTTTTTCCGATGGTGTCGTTGCCAGGAAGCACTGCTGCCTCTCCTTTCAGGAGAACTGATCGGACTTGCCACAGGATGGGCCTGCCGTCGCCCGCCCTCGAACATGTCGGGATCAGAGCTGACGGGGCTGCCGCCGACTGCTCCGAACTGATGCGTCGGGCCTTCGCCTCCGTCATCCTCGCTGTTCTTGCGAGACTTCCTTTTCTTCTTGCGCTTTTCCTTCTTATCCTTCCTGCCCTTCTTTCTCTTTCCGGAACCAAAGCCAAACGGCACCGGCGAAACGCTCTCGGTGCGCAGGTCGTCCTTTAGAGGGTTCGGGGGCAGACGCGGTGGGGGCGTGGAGCCGCCAGAGTCGCGGCGGAAACTGCTACTGCGACCACTGTGTCGGCGATTCATGTCCCGGTCCTTTGAGTCCTGTCGCCCTGTATTCGCAAAGTCACTGACCTCCTTTTCCTGTTCTTCGACCTTGGTGGCCGCCTGGTTGTCTTTGGTCGCCGCCGCTGTCTTCGCTGTACCCGGGTCGTCGTCGTCGCTCTCAATTGGCGACACCTCTGGACTCTGGATCGGTTCAGTTTGTTGGGGATGGATCAAAGGAGCTGGAGCAGCAGCCTTTACCACCGGGATAGATTCTTCCGCTTCCTTCTCAGGCGGAGGATGAACACGTCGGTGACGGTGCGGAGACTCTTCCTGACGAAGATGGCGATGATGCTTGTCGTGAAGACCTTGCTGGTGTGGATGTCTGTTGTGTCTGTTGTGCCTTTGGGGCTGCTGTTGGTGGTGCGAGTTATTCTCCTGATCGCTCTCACACTCCCCGTCCTCCGGCCCGGAAAAGTCCCCCGAGGAGAAGTCGGACACGTAGTCAGCTACTATAGCCTTCTGGTCGCGTTCAGCGCCGCCGTCGCCGTTGCCGCCGCCGCCGCCGCTGCCGACCGCACCACTCTCAAAATCCGGAGAGTCCTCGGAGAGGCTGTCGAGTCCCTCGCCGTCGGCTCTAGCTGCGCGCTCCCCGTGTCGCGGCGGATGCGCCGCCGCCGCCGCGGACGCAGCAGACATCGCCGCCGCCGCCGACGGCGGCGACTGACGACAGCGTGCTAGCTTGGTGGTCCGGCGGCGTCTCCGACGGACGCTGGAAGTTTGTGCTCTTCTTCTCGGCGTCCTTCGGCGCGACTACCTCGGATCGAAACAGGAATCAGAGGAGAAGCCTTCACACCGCGGAAAGACCCGAATCAAGCCCCAAATCGGCTTGAAGCGCACGTTTCACTCCTTTTTCTCTCGCTTTGCTCGCTCGCACACCGTCGCAATCGCTGATCGCTCCCAGGTTCAGCTTCAGTTTCAGCAGCCGAGCGGACGGAGTCGACCGTCAGAGTTGCCACGAAGCTGCATACCTTGTTGAGGGTCAAAAGCTCATCATGAACTGGTCACGATGGCCAGTCTCGCATCAACATGGCATTCGGTTTTGGCACCAAAGGTACACGTAAAGTGCCAAGTGCCAAAAAAGTACTCACGTTAAGAATAAGTCGATTTGATTCTGTTACGTGGCGGTTTCGACCGAGTTAGAGGTAGGGTCATTATTCCCTGACTACCAACACATGGAGGCAACAAAAAGAAGATGAGAAACGAGTAAATGATGATTAATATACTGCATCTAATGGAAACTAATATTAGCAGACACTTGAGGCTGTAGCAAAGCCTACCCTGTAGCAGTTGTGACACTTTTCACGTACCAAAATACTTCACAAGGCCAAGTTCAATGCATGACAGTGCGATGGAAAGCGGCCGGCGCCATTGGTACCATGACATAAGGCTTATGCACTGTGCAATACATGAGACACAGCGACCATAGTGGAGCATGAAGGGGTGGTGGTCCTCAACACCGAATTGAGCCAAGGCACTGAAGCAGCAGGACTGTTGTTGGTATGACACACAAACTGGTGTCATACTAGACGTATTAATCAGTCATGCAACTCTGCACGATCGCTTCTGAAGCAAGTTTTGAGTTCATGCCATAGGTTTATTAGGGAGGGGGGTCGTTCCTTGGAACGCTCCTTATGACGTTGGCCGATTCTTTCTGAAAATCCGGCCGGGACCGCACCCGACTGGCAACCCCGCCATTTAGCCTACCTTAAGTACAACGTGACGCCTCTTGACCGCCAGGGGTCGCTAGCGGTGGGATTCAACACTCACAAAGAGGTGGCATTACAAGCTTGCTCAAATGGACTGACTGGCGTTTAAGGCGGAACATCAACGGTCATGAGGTTGTAACATAGCTGAGTCTCTCACCTGCTCTTAACACCAATTCAGTACACGAGGAGCAGTCGCAAATTTTTACTTCAATTCCTTAGCAATCGCAAGCAAAAGAATATTTCTATGAACGTATATATACAACTGAAACATGACTGCAAGAAATCAGTTTGTCCTAGCCTTGCAAGGAGAGAGCATTTTGACCCTCGCACGCGCATACAAGATGCTGAGACAAAAACAGATACAGTGGAATCTCTAGAGAACCATATCTCAGTTGCAACCATTATTAAGGAGACTCCACTGTCATTATCTCAACACACCTGAAGTGTATTATGCTAAGACTCTATTAAGTACGCAATGTTGACTGTGTGACAACCTTTGTTCTCTTCAATGAAAGTAGCTGACGCCCAGAAATTAAAGCCTCTGCTGCTTGAAGGGAGTGAAAGAAAAATGCAGGAGGCACCTACGTACTATGCCGTAGTGTACGTATGGATGAACTATGATGATCTTATGATAAACTGTGTTTTTTTGTTGTTTACCCGCCAATGAAAACATTTCTCACTGAATGAGGGAATTGGTCGAAGCTCTTGCCGCCTTCGTTCACCGGCTAAGACCTTTCAGGGAGGGATAGTTGCAGAGATATTGATAACAATCTTTGCTTGGGTGGCTTCTCTCTCACTATCTGTTTCCTAATCATACAAACAACGCATACATGAGTGGGATGTGTAATAATAGATAACTCTCAACAATGTCTTATCCCTTCTTCGTAACTGGGTACATTGCACACGATAAAGGCTCTCTCAAGACTTAATTCAACCTCCCACCCTTTCTTTTTCTTAATTTTGCTAGTTTCGTCTATATACCTGTCTAGGGACACATTGAAGTTTCACCCGATATTCTACTATTCACATAAAGAGGGAAGTAGGTCTGTGTGCCTTTACCAGGAAAAATAGTCTCACCAGATAACTAACCAAGCCTCAATCCTTCTTCTTGGTGTCTTCTTCTTGGTGCTGCTTCTTCTTCCTGTTGGCCCTCTTCAAGCAATAGCTGGCCACCAAGCCCACCCCCATGTAGATTTGTAAGGTGTACCTGTACAGCGTGATAGGTGCAAAAGTCGGTGGCAATTTGTTGCAGAGGAGCGTTTCAGCACTTACCTGCTCGCTGCGTAGACAGGCAAGAACTTCCTACTCTTGAGCATGACGAAGGAGGAGAAGCAGTGAGGCAGCAGGAAGCAGAAGTACAGGTGGCCCAGTGCGTTCGAGAAGATCCGTCCAGCCGGATGAGAGTAGACGCGCTGAGCAATAGGACTTCGTTCCAGGAAAGCAAACAGCTGAGGGAACGTCATATGTAGGTTTCATCATCATCACCATGCAGAAGCTCAGCTCACCTCTCTTTCAATCATCATGACGATGAACTCGGTCAAGAATGTGACATAGTAACCTGAGTGGTAGCCGTGCCAGATGGCGAGGAAGCCCAAGGCCCCAAGCTGGCTGTACACCTTGTTGTTTAAGAACCTATACAATAGCGAAGAGACGTAGCAGTATCGTCTGTGAAATGTCGTTGTCTCTTGCTTTACTTCAGTCTCTTGTAGACGTAGGACATGACCCAGGCGTTGGTGTTGATGTTAAACGCCTCAATGAGATGCTGGAACTTGCGGCAAGACTCAAACCTGAAGAAGAAAACAAAACGGTACCGCATTGTGACAGACATGTAAGATAGTATGCAGGCAGCTACACACGTCGTCGGGCATGACCTTTCCGGCAGCCCCAGCCCAATATTAGGCTTTTCCTCCTCTGCCATGAGCACTGATCTCTGCCCCGACGGAATTAATCTCTGTAGATACGAACGGTGCCCAAGAGATGAATCTTACCAATTCTTGTCCTTTGCTACATGAAGTTATTCTTCTCAGAAACAGTCAAAAGTCGCACGATTATAGTCAAAAGCTGCACTGCTATGGGCTACAGTTACACTAATGCAGTCGAAAGTCACTCTGCTCGTTGAAAGTCATGCTTGGTTGATCAAAAGTCATATTGCTACAGTCCCAAGTCATTGAAAGCTTGAATTAGTCCCAAGTCATTGAAAGCTTGATTTAGTCCCAAGTCATTGAAAGCTTGATTTAGTTCAAAAAGTGATGACTTTTCTCAGCCTTTTAGACGAACCTCCTCAATCGGACGTTAGCAGCCCCGTCCCACTTGACCTTGCCGGTTTGCTCGTCCTTGCCGTTGTAGGAGAGTCCAGAAATAACACAAGCACCCTCTGCCAACAGCCACGCAGAAATGTACTTGCACAGGACGAACTTGGACCACAGAAAAATGCCAAAGTTCCGGCGCAAAAAGCCCAGGGAGGCGTATTCATCGCTCAAGACCCAGTTCTCGGGGTACTGGAAAGACAAAAGAAAATGCTTTTGTGTCCACGCATTGAAATCACGTCATCATTGATGCTATGAAAGAAGGAATTAGAAAAAGCCTGGAGTTTTTAGCGCACAGCGTTGCATTAGATCACTAAGCTTACATAAGCGGATCCCAACAGATGAAGGCTCATGTAGACGACGCCCATGCCCAACCTTTTGAGACCGTAAGGCACGGGAGAGGGGAGATCACGCTCAGTCTGATTTCGCACGATAAAATTCTGCAAGGAGAAATCATGTCGACTCTTGTCCAGCACGTTGCAACTCTCGTATAAGCAGCAGTACCTGGAATTTTTTCATTGAAAATTGAGGTCCTACGAAGTATCCGCCCAGGAAGAAGCTGTGGCTGAAGCATTCGAGGATCGAGGGGCACCTCCGCAGGGCGGCGGCGGCCTGAGCGAAACCAAACGTTGTTCTGTTGTCCATTTCTCTTTCTTTATTTTGTTTTATACTTGATCTTTGGACCAAGATTCCTCTGGCTTGGTGCCGTCCCAGACGTCGAAGCCGAGTCCAATCAACCTCAGGCAGAGGACGCACTGGGGCATAGTCCAGGTGATGTCGTACTCCGACGAAGCCGTCAGCATGTAGCCTGTGAAGATGGACGGCGTAGGTGTGACTGAGGAAAGGTTGTCAATAAGAGAGCACGCGTCCAAACACCCACCTGTAAACAGGTATCCCATGTTCAGCAAGAATACAGCGGTAGCGGTCCACTTGTTGCCCTGGCCGGTCTTAATGAGCAAGTAGGTGGCGGCCACGCACAAACTGGAGTGCAGGACGGCGCCTGGCCCGATGGCCCACCTGCGCATACATAGGATGATCGTTATCAACAGCCTTACCACGGAGGGAAGAAACATTTTGACTTCTTACCATGCCATAAAAAGCCCCGTCAACAAGAAGTACAGCTGCTGTACCCAGGTCTCCGCCGTCCGTAGGTAGTGTCGGTAGAACAAGAAAATTGGGTACCCTGCAGTGTTAGTAACGGATCATGAACAGAAACGTCAAGTAACTTTTCTTCCCAGTCATCGGGTCATTCTGGCCTAATCGTTCTAGCACATCGATGGTCCCTAGAAACTGTGACAACCTCGCTAGGGTTGACGTGACAGACGACGTCATGGAAGATGAATATTCCGAAGAAGTTGCGGTGATTTCGCTGCTTTTCAACGACTAAGAACAAGGTGGGTCAAGGTTAACTTTGGTCTTCAGATCACCTGATAGCTGGCCCAAGATGAGCTTGAGCCCGGACTCGGAGGATCCGGCTGCAGCCGCCACGTCCGCGGTCCAGGTCATGATTTCTCTGTCGTTCTCCTCTTTTGGTTGTCTCGGTTCAAGTCATTGGTGTAGATCCAATTCAATCGGCCCCGTCGTCGATCAAGGGTCTCGCTCGCGGTGGCGGACGCGGACTTTCTTTTCTCTTTGCCCGAGCTGAAATACGTTCTGTTGTGGCCGCTGCAGCGCCAGCTGCTGAAAGCCCAACTGAACCGAGGAGGACGAACCGAAGTAGGCGAAGGCAAAGAAAATAAAGGAGGGAGAAGTTGAACGTTGCCCTGGCTCGCTCTGAGAATTTTGAGGCGAAAAGTCAGCTGTCGTGGTGGTCCTCTCTTTCACGGATAACTTAAGGCTGCAAGTCACACATGCAGGCAGACTCAGCTCCTCAGTCACACTGCAACCTAAAGTTATCTATGAAAAGGGGGCCAGCACGACAGCTGACCTTTTGCCACAGAATGCTTGTAGTGAGTCTGGGCATCATTCACCTTCTCTTTCCTCTTCTTTTGCTGCT